>ENA-ORML01002774-ORML01002774.1-human-gut-metagenome-genome-assembly--contig:-NODE-2774-length-10749-cov-5.425192_pt1 | contig 10749 bp, 11 predicted proteins | sample MGYA00242103_ERZ508995 | MGnify/ENA primary metagenome ERZ508995 (study PRJEB26280, sample SAMEA2338702) | human gut metagenome | biome: human gut; feature: human-associated habitat; material: faeces...
GCGCGTGGCGACACGAAGTACGGATTCACCGCGGCTATCCCAAACATTCAGCTCAATATCTGGAACGGAGACACTGTGCAGCTCCCGTCGCGCTATCTCATTGCGACAGAGGAGGAACTGGACAGCCAGCTATGGACGGTCAACAGCATCAAACCGAACACAGATAACACGGTATCTCTGACAGTCGCGGAATACAGCGACGCCATCTACGAATAAGAACCGTCCCCGACAAACCTAACCCGGCCATCGCGCCGGGTTTTTTTATGGAATAAATATGGCCACTACACCTACTAATCTGCCAGTACCTAGCGAATCCCCGCGCGACCTGAAATTTAACGCAGGGAAAATTGATGAGTTCGTGACTTCATTCGCTCTTAGTTATATTGACCGCTTTGGAGATGAACACTACACGATTGAAGGATTAAGATGGCTTGCACAGCGGGCTATAGCTGAATTTGGATGGATACCTATCGGGACATTTCAGAGCGGCGCTGTTATAACTCTACCAAATCAAATATTAAAAGATGAAAATGATGGAGAATACTATAGATGGGATGGGCCGCTTCCTAAAATCGTTTCTCCTAATTCAACACCTGATAGTGCCGGGGGAATAGGTAAAGGCAAATGGATAGGTGTAGGCGATGCCAGCTTACGTAGTGCTATTACTGAGACAACGAAAAAATACACTACATTTACAGACGCCATCAATTCTACTATTGATCTAGTTATCGGGTGCGTTATTACTGGTGGAAGAGTTTCCATCAATGACGGAGGTGGCGGCATATACGTCAGGAACGGAACTGGCACGGCAGGAGATACAGATGGAGGAAGTTACTTTGTTACCCCTGATGGGTCAAGGTTTGACTTAGTATCACCTGCAAATATTTCAACTTTTGGCGGCGTTCCTGGGCATGACTACCGTGCTGCTCTTGACGGTATAAAATCGTATGTTTCAACAAGAGATAAGGTAATTAGAATTAATTCTAAAACTATTGTTAGTATGGTATTTACACCAGAGATTCCTGCTGGATACTGGAATGGATTCATACTTGACGTAGATGATAGCGTGACAATTAATACCGCAAGCGATGAAGCTGTCAAATCACCATTGGTAAAACTTGTCAGACCTGTAAAATTCTTTTTTACTGGTAATAGCACCAGTTATTTATTACGTTCAAGTGTTGGAATTACAAAAGGTGAATATACACCACTTGTTCCAGGTACATTACCAACTCCGCCGATCATAAAAAATGCAAACTACACAGATAATAAAACGTTATTTTGTGATATTCAGGATAAAGAAACTCCGGTCTTGACGGTTTTTACCTCTGGATGGTCTTTTCTGTCAGGTGTATGGCCTATGGGTGTTGTTGCGGATACACCTGCAGCGTCACTGGCTGGGGATGCAGTATCAATTCCAGCCCCTACAGGGAATCTTGTTTTTGCTGCATACAGCAGAGTGAAGCCGTGCTCTGAATATTTCTTGTCGATGTATGAGGGTGACAACACCGGTGGTCTGCCATGCGTTGTGGTTGAAGCTGAAAGTATGCGTTGGATCTATTACGAGGATCATTTTGGACATGGTAATTTAATTGAGGGAACAATTGGCGGAGCATACTCTACAAAAAGCATTGCATATGCTGGATCTGATACTCATGCTTCACAATGGCTAAAAAACAGTATTGCATCCGTTCGTGTTGATACGCTTAAGTCATTCACTATCCTGGTTAACGGGATAGAGCGAGTTACAATTCGTCAAACCGGGAGAATCATTGGTCGTGTAGGATTTGGATCACTTGGCGATGGCGGTAAGTATATGTCTGTCTTCTATCCATACATTATCGAAAATCGACAATACCGCTCTGCAAAACCGATAAATATCGCTGTTGTAGGCGATTCAATCACTGATGCCTCTATGGGAAATGGATGGGTACAGTTCGCGCAACAAGCACTAGAAGGAACTCACGGCATTCGCGTTGGACGTATGCAGACAATTGCAATAAATGGGTATGCATCAGGAGATATCGCTAATATATTTAATGTCACATCGTTGGATGATATCGATGTAGTGCTTTTCCAAATCGGAGTGAATGATATTCAAAGGCAATCCGGACGAGAGGCATTACGAAATAACGTTAAGCAGATGATGCTGACTGCAAATAACCTTGGGATTCCCTGCATTGTATCTTTGCCTACACAGTTCTATACCAGAGATCAGAGTGTTACGTTAACCGGGGTTGCTGGTTATGGACAGCCTTCGGCAAATTACGAGCTTGGGGCGCTTTACAGGGCGATACTTGCCAGCACAGTAGCTGTTCGTAATACAGAGGTTAATCAGCCGCTTAATGCCCTGAATACTGGTTCTCTTGACGATCTCGGACCAATCGTAGCCGAATATCTCCTGACAAATCAGGACCCTGTTGTTATGGACAACATTCACCCGACCACATACGGAAGAATTCTTCTCGGCTTGTCAAATGCCAGAGCTATTGCATCACATATGTTCGGTAGACGTAATGATCCTATAATTAACCACTGGATGCCAGGTGCGTGGGGGGCAAATAACTGGTCAGTAACTTCACTGGTTCGTGCTGCTGTAACATCATATCCCGATGGTAAAATTGCATTAACTGGCACTATCGCTAACATCGGAACAGGTATAACCGCCGACGGTACGACAGTATGCAACCTTCCGTTGAGCATCTCGCCAGTTAGGAAAATGGCATTTTCTGTTACAAAACTTGATGCAAGTGGCCTCCCTATTGGACAGGGTAATATTGTTATTGATACAAATGGAACTGTTAAAATATACGGATTTCAAACGGGGAATGTGTCACTAGACGGGGTGTTATATTGAAGGTAAGGGGTGATAAAACACCCCTATTTTATTGCACTAAATAAAACGCCTTGTAAATTTTGCTATTTTTTTCTCAATCAACGAGTGAACTAAGCACCCTGTAATAATGCTAAATAACACATAAAAAGCAAGGTACATAAATACACTGGTATGCAGATGTAGTTCCAGTCGCTCCCACCAGTGCGCAAGCAATGATGTAAATAAGCCATGTATGAGGTATATGCAGTACGAAGCATTACCTAAGTAAACTAATATATTCGGAGTCTTTACTTTACCCTCAAGGCTAATTGTTGCCCATACGATGTAAAAAGAAAACGCTCCCCATATAAGAGGTCTGTGCCATAAGTTCCCTACATACGTAGTTATTAAATATTTTTCAAGGATATAAAATAAAGGCAACGAACAAATCAATATAGCAGTAGCAAGTTTGGCGTTAAGAAATATTTTTGATATGTACAGTCTGTACATAAACATACCCAAAGCAAACTCAATCATTACTGGCTGAGAGATTACCTCAATTGGAGGGAAATACGCTTTAATAAAATTTGCGGCATGCTCGTTTTTAACTAAAATGTTACAAACGATAACTATTGTCACAAATGAAATTTCTATTTTCTCTATTTTTGAAACGCCAATTGCAATAAAAATAGCGAAGATAGCATAAAAGAAAAATTCAAACTGAAGAGTCCACCCAACACCTAGTATTGGTCCCTTATCCCAATGGGTGAACGTTATGCTCCTAAAAAAATACACTAAATCTATTTTATCAGATGGAAACCAAAAAAGTAACGGTCTTGCTGGGGAGGTGATTTGGTATGAAACCAAATAAGAGACATAAACAGCACATGCCGTAAGGATAATATATAAAGGAAGTATCCTAACCAATCTTCTTAAAAAGAACTTTGCCGCTGAAATATTAAATGGCCCATCAGCTTTTTTACCTCCATAAGCAATAAAAGGCATTATAAACCCACTAATTATAAAAAATATATCAACACCTATACCACCAAGGCCTGACATCCTTATTCCATACATTACAATCTCAGAATGTGCAATGACGACAATCAATGCGGCAAAGAAGCGCAATACCTGTATGTTATAAATTGTTTGTTATCCATTTTTTAATAATTGGTAATTACGTGCTTAAGGTTCCAAAAGATTCCAGTTATTCACTGGGGCTGTAAGATTTTAACATCAATGCTTGATGGTTGACACACTGAATGCAGTTTAATATTTAATAACAACAAAATAATAACCAACTGTAATTAGCATGCTATAAATAACGTTGAAGATTACATCTCATGCTTCTATATCGCAGTAAAGTCAACATAGATTAACTTCTGCTTTTCCATCCACAACTTTATCTCAAGCTACAACAACAAGTTGCATGCTAACTATTTCACGGTACTTGATGTGCGCTCTGTAAGAGTAGTACTGTATGTATAAACAGTATTTATGGGAGTGCAAATCATGGAGTCCCAATTCCCCGCAGCAGATTATGCAGTAGAGCGTATCTCACTGGACGGCAGGATCATTACAAGCCCAGCGTCGACATATTTGATGCTGGCAGCAGAGACTATCTGGCGCGCAGGCATTATGAAAGATGCAATGCTTGTCGTGGACAGCGCTGTACATCCCATTGATGGTTCTATTATCGTATGCCAGTTCAACGGTGAACTTCGTCTTAAGCGCTTGAGGTTAGCTCCTGCTCGATGCCTTGAAGATCTTAACTATCCAGACCGGCATCAGATGCTGACGTCTGAAACTCTCATTATGGGAGTTGTGACATATATCATCAACGATGCCCGTAGTGGTGAGTTTGACGACAGCCCGGTGATCTGATGTTTGCCCTGGTTGATGTAAATTCATTTTATGCGAGTTGTGAGACGGTATTCAGGCCTGACCTGAAAGGAAAACCGGTTGTTGTGCTGTCGAATAACGATGGCTGCGTGATTGCGCGCTCTGCTGAAGCGAAACTGCTCGGCGTCAAAATGGGTGACCCGTACTTCAAACAGAAAGACCTGTTCACGCGGTGCGGAGTTGTCTGCTTCAGCAGCAATTACGAGCTCTATGCGGACATGTCCAACCGGGTGATGACAACGCTCGAAGAGATGTCGCCGCGCTGCGAAATATACTCAATAGACGAGGCTTTCTGTGACCTTACCGGGGTTCGTAATTGCAGAGTTCTGGAAGACTTTGGACAGGAACTAAAGGACGCTGTATACCGTAACACGCGGCTTGCTGTCGGCGTTGGGATAGGGCAGACAAAGACACTGGCGAAACTGGCAAATCATGCTGCAAAACGATGGCAGCACAAGACAGGTGGAGTTGTTGACCTGTCTAACGTCGAGCGTCAGCGCAAACTGATGGCAGCACTTCCTGTTGATGAGACATGGGGAGTGGGCCGGCGCATTACCAAAAAGCTCGAGGCTATGGGGATCAAGACGGTTCTCGACCTGGCTGATACTGACATACGATTTATTCGTAAACATTTTAATGTGGTTTTGGAAAGGACTGTGCGTGAGCTGCGAGGAGAGCAGTGTCTAGAACTGGAAGAGTTTGCACCCGTAAAACAAGAGATTGTATGTAGCCGCTCATTCGGCGAACGAGTCACTGAATACGATGCAATGCGGCAGGCTATCTGTAGCTACGCGTCGCGAGCAGCGGAGAAGTTGCGTGGAGAGCATCAGTATTGCCGGTTTATCTCTGCGTTCGTCAAAACGTCACCATTCGCGCTTAATGAGCCATATTACGGTAACAGCGCATCGGTGAAGTTGCTGACACCGACGCAAGATAGCCGGGACATCATTGCGGCGGCCACTAAGTGCCTTGATGCTATATGGAAAGATGGTCACCGATACCAGAAAGCGGGCGTGATGCTCGGAGACTTCTTCAGTCAGGGCGTCGCACAACTTAACCTGTTTGATGACAATGCACCTCGCGTCGGAAGTGAGAAGCTGATGGAAGTTCTGGATCAACTCAACACTAAAGGCGGGAGAGGTACGCTGTATTTTGCAGGGCAGGGCATCCAGCAGCAGTGGGCGATGAAACGAGAAATGCTTTCGCCGCGGTACACAACAAGATTTTCCGATCTGCTGCGCGTTAAGTAACGAGTTCAATCAACTCCGGCCCCTGATTTTTCACATTACCAACGGAGCGCGTCACGGCGTGCCAGATAAACTTGTCGGCGGAAACCGCTCCGTCGGCTGCTATCTCTTCCGCTTCTTTCCCGCCTATATCCTGGCGCATCCACTCACGGGCCGCTTCAGGTGACAGAACAAGCGGCCGTCTGTCGTGAATGTCGACCAGTCCTTTATCAGCTGCAGATGTCACTATCAGAAAGCCCTCAGCGTCATCACCGCGCTCAAATGGCGTGCTGCCTATAGCTGCCATAAAGATTGGCTGACCGTCGGCACGGTGAATGAAGTAGGGCTGTTTCTTGTCGCCTTCCTTTTTCCATTCGAACCAGCCATCAGCAAAGCAGATCGCCCGGCCATGTTGCCAGAGAGGTTTGAACATTCGGCTGGTGGCTGCGGTTTCGACGCGTGAGTTAATCAGCGGCGGTTTATCCCACCACCCGGGAGCGTATCCCCAGAACACTGGATCGAGATGCAGCTGCTCGTCGCGTTCGCTCAGCAGCAGAACTTTGGTGCCTGGCGCAACGTTGTAGCGTCCAATCGGCTCCGGGTCGTACGCGATGTCGCGATCGGCTTCATCCGCCAGGTAAGCCAGGTATTCTTCACGCGTTTGAGCTTGTGCAAAACGTCCACACATAGGAACCTCCAGCCAGATGTCAGACTGAAAGTATAGGGTAGGGAGAAAAAACTGGTGCGCACCGAAACTCTATGATTTTGAAACAGGGGCATGATGATGGAAGTCATCGAGGCGGTAAAGCGGGGTTTTGCGAAACTGGAAGGAGCTACGCAAAACGCAGCTGAAAAAAAAGCACGCTTCGTACAAAGTGTACATTAAAGCGTGCTTTTAATCATAATTTCATGTCAATATCATAACTAACTAATTGAAATTGATGTGTTTTAAGTGTTATTTATTACTTCTCTTCCTGCGGCATGTGGCGGTAGATATAGATACCGCTTAACAATGTGAAGATTAAGGTAAGGGCGGTCAGGCCAAAGACTTTAAAGTTGACCCAAATATTTTGCGGCAGCCAGAATGCGATGTAGATGTTTGCCAGACCGCAAAGGATAAAGAAAACAGCCCAGGCCAGATTCAGCTTCGACCATACCGATTGCGGCAGGGTGAGTTCTTTACCCAGCATCCGCTGAATTAGCGGCTTTTTCATCACCCATTGGCTGACTAACAGGGCACCCGCAAACAGGGCATAAATGACAGTAACCTTCCATTTAATAAACTCATCATTGTGGAAGAACAGCGTCAAGCCACCGAAGACGACCACCAGAACAAAAGTGATCAGGGCCATCTTCTCAACCTTACGAAAGCGAACCCAGCTATATATAAGCACAATCGCCGTGGCGACGATGAGCGCCGCAGTAGCCGCATAGATGTCATAAATCTTGTAAAACGCGAAAAAGACAACCAGCGGTAAAAAATCAAGAAACTGCTTCATTTTACGATTCCGTAATCAAATGCTTAAGGTTATTGGCGAATCAACATATACAGGCGGAACAGATAGATGAGCAATACGGCTGAAATCAGGTTGCTCAAGGTGTTCGCCAGTACGGCACCAATTTCCGGGGTTAATGCGGCAAAAGAAGAGGCAAAAAGCAGCAACAGTGTTTTTGCCAGCAACCAGCTCAGTACTGCGGGTGCCACCAGACGCATATTCGCCCATGTCAGCCGCATACTGCTACGCATCGAGGCAAAAACGCCCATTTTGTCCTGTACCAGCATCACCGGTGCCAGAGCCAGTAAAATGGCCATGATAATTCCCGGAACGACCACCAGCATGATGCCAATCTGTACTAAAAGGGTAGTCAGAAAAATCAGAATAAATAACTTGGGCAATATCGGCGCACTGGCACCAATAGCTCGCAGCGCACTGACTCTCTGACCCGCAGACACCAGCTGGATAATTAATATTACGCCCCCGGCGAGAATGGCGTTACCGATTAATCCTGAAAAAGTGGACGCCGCTGAAGCCTGCAGCAAAATTTGTTGCTGTTCCGGTGACATATTCTGAACCAGGTCGAACAACCCACTACTGCCGCTAACGGGTACGCCGTCATTGAGCTGCGCAAGCTGTGCATCACTGGGTGAGAAAACATGCCCTAACACCACTGTGATAAACGCACATAGCAACGATACCAACAGAATGGTCATAAATTGATTACGGAAGAAATTTCCGGTGTCACGGTATACGGACTGCGCCGTGATAGACATGCACTCTCCTTGAGTTTTATGCAGGTGTTAATTAGCGGGCAATTGTACCCTGGTTAAGCCCCGGGTGGCAGCATCAGGTCTTGTATGGAAAAGCATATCTTTGTAAAGCGGAGGTAATTGCTGGCCTTCAGGCGTGGGCAAACCGCTGAAAGTGGCGAGCGAGTTAATATTTGCGTAGCGAAATATATAAAAATTGATTTAAATCACATTAACCAGGATTTTCAATGCAACTTCTAAATTAATCCAGATCAATAAAGGGTGAATTACCATATGTAATGTGATCTGTGTAGGATCATTTGTTACCCCAATGTGGGTATATTCGTCACGTTTTTATAACCATAACGACGGAGCGGATATGAAAAAGTTAACAGTGGCGGCTTTGGCAGTAGCAACTCTTCTCTCTGGCAGTGCCTTTGCACATGAAGCCGGCGAATTTTTTATGCGTGCAGGTTCTGCAACCGTACGTCCAACAGAAGGTGCTGGTGGTACGTTAGGAAGTTTGGGTGGATTCAGCGTGACCAATAACACTCAACTGGGCCTGACGTTTACTTATATGGCGACCGACAACATTGGTGTGGAATTACTGGCAGCGACGCCGTTCCGCCATAAAATCGGCACCCGGGCGACCGGCGATATTGCAACCGTTCATCATCTGCCGCCAACACTGATGGCGCAGTGGTATTTTGGTGATGCCAGCAGCAAATTCCGTCCTTACGTTGGTGCAGGTATTAACTACACCACCTTCTTTGATAATGGATTTAACGATCATGGCAAAGAGGCGGGGCTTTCCGATCTCAGTCTGAAAGACTCTTGGGGAGCTGCCGGGCAGGTGGGGGTTGATTATCTGATTAACCGTGACTGGTTGGTTAACATGTCAGTGTGGTACATGGATATCGATACCACGGCTAAGTACAAATCTGGTGTTACTACCGTAAAAGACTCGGTACGACTGGATCCGTGGGTGTTTATGTTCTCCGCAGGATATCGTTTTTAATTTTCTCTGCAAAACCTCTGCAAAACCCCTCTGCAAAACTGGTCATCAAATGACCAGTTTTTTCCATTCCTTACCGCGTGCGTCGTTGTAAATATCGGTCATTTTTTGATTCGAATGGCCCAGCAAAATTTTGGTATCAACCCCCTGCTCTCTGAACAATCGCTCTGATAAAGATCTCTGCTCATGGAAAGAGGGTGGGGTGCCATTAGCACGCCAGTTGTAATCCACAGAATCCCGGGCTTTTTTAAATGCAACGGTTAATGTTGCTGGCTTAACCATCCCGCCGCGCTTAGCTGTCCCTTTCGCGTGATGGTGGTGCAATAGCCACGGACTAAGAACGCAATCGCGGCAGGATGACACCACATCATCTAGGGTGAGATTTAATTTATCGCAACGCAGAGCCAGAGGGATGGCAATCCGGGTTCCTGTTTTTTGCTGTTCGACATGAAGATAACCATCCCGGATATCCGAAAATTGCATTTTGCAAATATCTGAAAGGCGCTGGCCTGTCATCAGTGCCAGCAGCATACCGCGCTGTAAAAAGTAACCATCCTTTTCCGCTGCGTTATAAATCATCATCCACTCATCAAAAGTCAGTCGCTGTCTTGATATCCGCACCTGCGGTTTTTTTGCCGATTCTGCAGGGTTAAAGCCTGGCGGGACATCGCCCGTTTGCTGAGCTTCCCGGAAAACATCGATCAGTACTTTCCTGAAAATTTGTCCCATTCTGTTATGTCCTCTGGCCTTGTACTCTTCCAGTACTGATACCACATCTTTTACGGTTATGGCATCTAACGGTCTGGTGCCAAAACGTTCATCAAATACCCTGAGAGGGGCCGCTTTCTGTTTCAGCGTGTTGAGTTTGATCTCGCCGTTTTCATATCTTTCCTGTTGAATTTTTCTGTAATTATTCAGAAAAATGGTAACGGTTGATGAACCGCCGGTGTCACTAATAATTTTCTCCTGCAGACTGAGCATTTGTTCCATTTGCTGCCGGGCAAGACGGCTGTTCGCTTCTGCTGCAATAGTTTCTGCCAGTTTCTGGTCAATACTGCCGAGACCGTGATTTTTGCCTGTTATGGGATGCCTGTAACGCCAGTAAACTTTGTTATTTCTTTTGTCAAAATACGGAGATAATCCCGGAACATCGGTTTTATATTTTCGCGGGCGCGCCATCTTCCAGTATCCTCTTCAAAGCAGGGTGATCTGTGGCGATCACCTCCGGCTTGTTTACCATTCCGACAAAGCGAGCTTGCGGATCCACTCGCCAGCGTCTTCCAACTTTTTTGGGGAGAGGAAATATCATTCCGGCTTTAGCGTATTTACTTAACGTACTCGGAGTAGGGACCGGTTCACTGAATTCCTCCTTTGCCCACTCAGTGAGCAGAATAAGTCTTGCCATGAGCGTCGTTCGCTAATCATGGTCGCCGCCACTATAGCTGGTGGGCAACGACCGGGGTTGAACATTAAAAATCAGCCTGATTTGGGATCAGTTTTTGCCAGATAGCTGAAACGTATTTTGCCTGGTAACGGGCGTCAT
>ENA-ORML01002780-ORML01002780.1-human-gut-metagenome-genome-assembly--contig:-NODE-2780-length-10736-cov-3.877071_pt1 | contig 10736 bp, 5 predicted proteins | sample MGYA00242103_ERZ508995 | MGnify/ENA primary metagenome ERZ508995 (study PRJEB26280, sample SAMEA2338702) | human gut metagenome | biome: human gut; feature: human-associated habitat; material: faeces...
AAAAATATTTAATGGCAAAGGATATAAAAAATAAATATCGCGAAATTGTATATCCAGAATATCATTTATCTTTGCCTAAAATGGTTACTAAGATTATTGAAATACCACGAAACGAATTAGAAAATTGTAGCATTGCTGCTTTTTCAAATATGTGCTTGATATCGGCTGCAAAAGATAAAAATATTATTGATGCATTTAAGTTTTTTGCGGGGAAACTTTCTGAACTTAACAGTGAAAAATTACTGTCTGTTCGAGACGCAATAATCAGCATTGGGTATGTTAATATTATATCTTCTACCGAAGAAGACTCCTATACAATATTTGAAATACTAAACGCACGCGGTTTGGATTTGGAAGATCATGAACTGTTAAAAAACTATATAATGCGTTATTTGCTTCCTGTTGAAAGAAGAGATGATGCGAAACGGACATGGGAAGAAATTGAGGCTAATTTGGGGAAAAGCATACAAGCATTTTTGCGTCATTATGCTATTCAAAAATATAACTATAACAATGATAAGAAAAAAGGTGTTAGTGTTTATAAGGCAATCCAAAGTGCAACTAAGGGGCGAAATGTTGACGTTTTACTTGATGACATTCGATTAAAATCTATATACTATTCGAGGATATTAACCCCAAACGCAGCAGACCCTATCGAATATGAAATTTTATCTTTTTTCCGAAACAATCGAATTGAGCAATTCCGTCCCCTCATTTTAAGTTTAATGCACCAGTACGCAAACGAAAATATTAATGAAGAAACATACCACTCCACAGTAAGATTTCTATATACATTTTTTATTTGCTATAAGATTATAGGTGAAGAAAATTCAAATAAATTAAGTGACACAGTATATAAATATGCCTTTGTCATTGAAAACGAATTTTCAGACGATAAGATTGACGAATGCATATCGGCACTAAAAGCAAAACTTCCTACGCTGGAATCTTTTATCAATTCTTTCAAAAATGTTGGTTGGTCAAATCATTGGGGAATTTATCAGGATTCCAAAAGTAAGGAACGATGCAAACTAGTATTAAACCTGATTGAAAAATATGTTTCCAATCGAGAGATAAATATGGCGGTAACGATCGAGCACATTTTGCCAGATCATATACAAATTGAAAATGCACAGATTGGGAACCTGTTTTTGTTGGAAGAGCCTTTAAATCGCCGTTGTAGCAATAAACCTTTGAAAGATAAATTTGATATTTATGATAAATCAACCCTAATGTGTCCGAGAGGTTTTGTCAGACGATATCGTGGCAAAGAATTCAACCCAGTAGAACGGACGATTTTTCTCGCAAAACTAGTATATAACAATATCCTTGGAATTGAGTAACTTGAAAACACTGATTGCCGACTACCCAAATAGATAAGGTAAGATAAGGGACCTTATCGCATTATAGAATAACTTGCTCTATAATTCCAGATTAAATCTTAGGGTTTAAATAATCTCTAGAAAGCAAATTTTTCTTCTCTTGCAAAGCCAATAAAGTCAACACATTCAATATGATATGCGCTGCATACATCTGGAATTTTAGGTGAGGACATGTTATGGGTTGGCACTTCTTCTGTAACCACTTTACAGCGTTGTTGCTTAGCAAGCGCTATCACGAAGGGATCGGCAGAGTTTTTCTTCTTTCCTCCTTCCACTAATCCCCGGTGTGCTAAAAGAATTGTACGGACTTCTTGCTGAACCGGCACATCCGGTAGGAGAAAGCATTCTTTTCGTTTCTTTGCCCACTTTTCCAGCGCATCTCCACCAATCATTATTTCATCGTAGACCTCTCTACTAGAAATAATGGTTCCATTATCCATTAGCTCGCCAATCTTTTCCCAGAGAGAAGGAAAAACATCAATAGGCTGTCTCCGTTGAAGGTTAATAAATATATTGCTATCGAATACATATTTTGCCATCAGTAGCACCACCTTTCGATAGCTCCAAACTGCGTAACTCGCAGGCCTAACAGATAATTGCTCGTTTCTCTCGGTGTTAGCTTGTCAGCATGATACGCAGATAAAACTGTTTTTGTATATAACTTACCAACCTGAGTTCCTTTATCCAAAGCAGGCGGTATAAATCCATCTGTCTTTTTTCTCTTCTTATAAGCTAAATATTCCTCTGAATATCTGTCTAGAATTTCAAAATATGTCTTGCGGCTTATCACCTTTATATCCCATAACCTATGAAGAATGACTTCACGACTTACAGCAAAGTCTCTTGCAAGTGCACTGATGTAACCCTCATCTAGTCCATGCTGCTGTATCAAGAGAACATTTCTATTTTGTCTCAGCTGATCCGTAGGGACTAAAGATAGTCCGGCAATTTTATTACAAAAAAGCTCTAAGCCGCCTCGCTGGTTTTCATCCAGACTCATGTTATTACAAATCCCAGATGTTCTAGATAGAATATGAACTAATTCGTGCAATAAAGTAAATAGTCTTGCGCTCGGCTCATCTTTCCTATTCAATGCAATAACAGGAAAGAGCTCATATGCCAAGGATAAACCTCTCATTTCCGCTGGTTGGATTTTAGCTGCTTGAAAGACAAGAAAATCTTTTTCCTCCAGCTTAGAAATGCAATAGGACAAAGCTACTTCTGGTTTTCTAAATTTAACCTGTACTTCATTACTCAAGGAAAGAAAGTATCTGATTTGATCAGCAAACTCTTCTTCTGTTGTTCCAACAGGAATATTTAGCGTAAGGGCGGTAGGCTCAACTTGCATTTCACCATATAATTCGATTATGGTATCCCTGCGATCTTCGATATCTCTAAGAAACCATCTGAGCTCATGGGACATTTCACCAATGTCCAAGTTACCGAATGTCCTATAGTCAACCTTTTCTAGCCTTTTTGTCTTTTTAGGCGTATCAGGTAAATAGAAATAGGCAAATGGAACACGATATTGTTTGGCCAAGTTTTTAGCTTGCGCCAAAGTGGGGTATTCGCTACCAGCCTCCCAGGCTAATACTTTAGCAGTATCGACCTTTATTTTCTTGGCTATCTCATCCACTGTAATTTTATCAAGCCCACGCGCCCAGCTCAAAACTTCAGGAGTAACGATTGCAGGTATACTTTTTCCCATTGCTGTCGTCCCCCTTTTCCTGCAAAATACTTACGCAATCTTCACTGCACAAACGGGTATATTTACTCGAATTCATCAAAACCAAAATCATCCACTTTCAGCGTTGCACAGTTTTCTTTGATGGCTCGTGCGATATTCACTGGTGTTCCATCAGGCATATGCGCCTCGACAAGCAATTTGATTTCGACATTTGCACCATCAACTTGCATGAGATGATTGATGACTTCGTCCATCAGACTCCCAACATTTTTCACAACCCGGGTATTATCCAGGGTAGCTGTCATGGTAAAGTGTCTGTTCTGTGGTTGTGGTGGCATGACGGTGGGCTGCACCGGCGGTATATCGATGGGCGTCGATCCCTGTCCATCCGGTGGAAGAACTGGCTTTGTTGCTGGATCCTGCCTTGTTTGTACTTCTGCTGCTTTTTGCTTGAGCGCAGCCACCTGTTTCACCAGGAATCCAGAGCGATCCACAAAACCTACATATTGGTTATACTTGAGTGCAATATATTTGCCGTCCACAACGCTGTCAGCATAGGCAAAGTAATCCTCAGAATTGACTCCGTTTTGAATGCATGTCTGCAAAACGTCGAATGAAGCCAGCCTCGGCAAGTAGCAATAGGTGCACAGCATCTTCCAGAGCTCGCCGACATTGATCTCATTGTGACCCTGCCAGAGCAGATTATCCAGTTGCATATTCAGCAGAGCAGGCGCCCACTGTGTGATCAGTTGCTCATTTTGCTGCATTTTGCGGGCAGCCTTGACGATGATATTATCGTTGCCACCCCGAATGTTGATCTCATCCCATATAACGGTTTTCAGATCCACTTCCCGGTCGATATAAGGCACGAGCAAATGACAGTAGGTTTCCAAAATACGCGCTTCGACGATTTTGTTGCTGCGCTCCAGATTATTGTCCGTCTCGCGCTTTTGCGCTTCGTCAAGATTCAGATCAACGCTGTCTTCTTTGATGGAAGTCCATGCGAGGAATCGCTTCACCTCTTCGCGCAGGGCGCTCATCATGTTTTGATCGGGAGCGATGAACGCGAGCATATTCTTATAGATTCGGGGTGACATGCCTCGCGTATTGAGAATGTTTTCAGCCGCCTGAATCGCATTGTCGCCCGGTTCGTTGCGCTTATAGGTGTCGCGGTATTTCAAAATGACAAGGCCAATATCCTGCTCATCGCTGACATCCATAGAGCTTTCTGGACAGATGTGGATTCGGCCAAACGGGCGCTCCTTACGATTTTGACGAAGGCGGCGCTCAATTTCCATCTCAACTTCTTCATTGGAGCGCTGGCTCGCCCGGTCTTCCGCAGTTTTACGCAATGTAGGCCGGGTATCAAACCAGAAGCGATCATTTGATGGATTGCTATACAAATAGGTCAGCGCTGATTGCAGCGTGCTCAGCGCATCGTTGAACGTTGCAATGTTTTCCCCGGGCTGCACACACCCCAAACGGATACGGGAAGCCTCCAGACCGCGGATGGTATCCTGCCGGGTGCTCGGTGCGCTGCCCAGCATAATGGTCCGCGCGACGCGCCGGGCTGCCATGATGTGCCCAAAACGAGGAATTTCCTGATCCTTCTGATAGGGGATGGAGTTCTTTCCATCCACCTCATGATCGACGATCGCGTTCCAGTTGTCGCCGACATGGCGCGTCAATTCGTCGCGGATGGTGGAAACATCTAAGGACAACGAACCGGGCATGATCAGCAGGCTGCCGTCTTGATTCATCCACAGATTATGAACAACCGCAGCCATCAGGCGGAGGACACCGCGTGTCTTTTGAAAGCGCTCAATGGTTGCCCAGTCCTCATACAGGCGGTCGAAGACCTCCGGATGGATAGGATAGCACGAACGCATCCGCTGTAAATAATCGACTTCCTTGACATTGGCGGGAAAATCCGAGCTGTTTTCCTGATACATTTGGCTGAACGCCTGGCAGACAGCGTCACGGCCTGCTTCATCCTTGCAGTTTAAGAATAGACGGCGGCGGACGATTTCAAACCCTTCGTCTGCGGCAACAGGTTTCCAGATTGCCTCCATTCGGCCGAAGGTATGCTCAATAGCGGCAAGCGCCTGCTGTCCGCCGCTGCCCTCTTCGCCGATCTCAATGGCGGATTCCGGAATGGAAGCCACCACCAGACTGTTTTGGCTTGCACGGGCTGCTTCTGTGATTTCCTGAATGAAGGATATCAGGTTATCAAAGGAGCCGGCAGGCAAGACGTCTACCTTCCAAAGTTTCTTGGCATAGGCCACCAACTCATCGATCAATATGACACAGGGCCCGCAGGCGTCAAACAGTTTTTTGAGGGTTTCGCTGCCCGGAGATACGCCTTTCTTGTCCGATTCTTTAACGAGGTCATATAGTTTGGGATTGCCCGCATCCAACGCTAACTGCGCGGCCATCTCTCCCCACAGGGTGTTGATGGTGATACCGGGGAAATTTTGCAACCGCTTGCTCTTGGCTGGCTCAAGGGCGGTGCCCACCAGTACGGCCACGCGGCACACCGGCAGGCGATCGACCTCTGCCGCCTCTATCACGCTCTTGATGTTGGGGGTGCGGCTGATCGGCGCGCGGCCACGGAGCAGATGATACAATGCCAGCATGCTGTGGGTCTTGCCGCCACCGAAAGCGGTTTTCAGCTGAATAACTGGTTCGCCATCCTTACCGCTCACCCTGCGGATGGCCTGTACCAACAGGCCCTTCATTCCCTCGGTGACGTAGGTGCGAGAGAAAAACTCAACCGGATCGCGGTACTCATACGCGCCTTCGCCGCGCGCCACCTGCGCAAGGTCAGCTGCAAATTCAGCATTCTTGTAGCGGCCCTGTGCCACATCGGGATGCGGTTCGATGACGTTTCGCCAGCTGGGCAAGCCCTTGACCGGTGTGCTTTGCATGACGCCCAGAGACTTTTTGCCCGCTCCGGCATCTGAACCATTCGAGGTCGAGGCTGTGGACCCCATTTCCGAACCATAGGCCACCATGCGATAGAGCTTTTGAATTCCTTCCTGTGCTTCGCCATCAATGGCCCCGACGAGCAGGGACATGGTATCCAGCGCCCGGGCCGTTTCCTTGTCCGTAAAATCAGTTCCTTTGAAATGCGCCCAATCATTGCGGACTTCGCGGATCTCACTGAGCCAGGAGCGCGCCGTATTTGGCAGGCGATACTTGAACAGGTTGGACCAGTGGCTGATCATCAGATTCAGGCACAGGAGAACATCCAGAGCATCCCGGCGCTCGCCAGAGTCCGTCAACGCTGCAAGTCGGTCGAAGTCACGCTCATCGTGAACGGCTTCGAGCACGCCTTGCTGCCACCAGGCATCATTTACCTTGTATTCAGGGACTGTCTGAAGCTGCTGCAAGATATAGTCGGCAAGCAACTCGCGCAGGATAGCCAGCGCTTGACCGATGATTTCGTAGTTTGACATATGCCCTTCCTCCGTTTTCCTTACAGATCCATTCTCAGCTGCTGCGGCTGCGAGGCTTGCATTTGTGCGGCCATAGACTGAATATCCGGCCAGGCGACGACAAGGTTGTTATAGGCGAAGCCCTCCTGAGCCCAGTTTTTGCGCTCGCAGATGGTGTACAGGCGATAGGCCAGCGCCTTGGCATTCTCCGCGTTGCTGCCGAAGATGTCCTTGACGATGGTGGCACAGGCCGTTACACCACCCGTTTCCATGGCATGGGCGAGCTGCTGGGTCAGCAGCCAGGTGCATTCCTCATGAGCATCGACCTTTTCGGGAATCTCCTCACGGGTCAGCAGACGCACCTGCCCTTTGGCGGCCAGCATCACGCTGTGCTCCGCCAGCGCCTGCACGCTGGTGTTCTTGGCGCGGGCCAGTATATCTGCATCGCCGAATTTGATGTTGTTGAAGGCATACTGGCTGAAGAGCTCCACGCAGAAGCGGCTCTCCCGGTCCAGCTCGCCCTCCTGCTCGTTATAAAAGGAATCCAGCTCCTGGTTGATGATCTGCAGGGCTGCGCGCACGCCCATGGGCTGTCCGTCGCTCTCCAGCACGCTCTTGTAGCGGCTGAACACACCGATGCCCGGGCCGATGGCCGACTGCGCCAGGTCCACCGGGGCGATGTTGGCAGATTGCAGCTTGGTCAGCGCGGGGCGCATCTCCCGATGCAGGGCGTTGATGAACTCGCGGCGGGTCACGCTGCGCGCACCCTGTGGGCGCTTGCGGCAGACCAAGACGATGCTGGACGCGAGGGCATTGGTGCCTTGTGCAATAGTGCGCACACCACGTTCTGTTCGCATTGGCCATGTACCCGTGATGGCGAAGCCTGCGCGGATGATGGCAGAGAGCATGGTTTCCCAGCCAGTGGAAGCCGTAGCTTCGTCCGTGTCTGTTTCACTCTGTTTGAAGGCGTAGTAGATGGTGACGGGGATATCCTCTCTCGCGTACTGATAGAGCTGACAGCAGGTGTTGAACATGCCATCCTCAAAAAAGTCCCGCGCTTTTTTAGTACTCCCATCAAAACGATAAGGCGTAGCAACCAATTCCTCGGACTTGGGTACAAGCATTGTATGAAACACCTTAGGATATGTTAACTTTAATGATTTTCTCATCCACACATAGAAAAAGTCTGACAAATCAGCATACCCAATATTGTCATAATAGGGCGGGTCTGTCGAGATCATGATGTTGCGCAAACCACAGTCGCTTTGCGCATCAAACTGTGAAGATACCCCCTTTCCATGACTAGGCAATCGTTCTACGCATTTATAAATCCATTCCAACATATTATCAAAACATCCACAAGAGCTGGAAAATGGATTGACTTCTGCGTAATCCCAAACCATCGGAATTGCTTGTCTTGCAAAAGTATTCCGTACAGCCCCAATGTTGTTAATCCATGATGCGATGGATGATCCTACATCCGCCTCGCGGTCTACTGCAAACGCCAAATACACGCCCACCGCCTCGCCATAGGCGCGCGCGCCGGTTCCACCTTCGGCAAGCGGAATGTGGTCGTTGAAGATGCCGGCCGCCACGGCATCGGCTTCTGCTTTCTTCTGCGCTTCGCCCACCAACGCACTGAATGTGGTCAGCGCGCTCAGCTGGCGGTTGGTGAAGAGTTTGTCGTATGTATCCAAGCCATAGTTTACACACCATATATTACGAGGATCATTAGGAAGGCTTTGTGCCGGATAATCATCTGGTTTATCGATGAGGGCTGTTTGCTCGTGGGTGTCTGTTGGTGATAAATAAATCCTGCCATTTTTAGCTTCTGCAACAATTGCCATTAGCCTAGCTTGTATTTTGCCGGCCATACCTTCTTGCTTAATGTAAGAATCGGAAGAAGTTTCGCCACAACAGATGCACTTGAACTTCGCGCCCCTTGAAGTTTTAGGTGGTTCGGGGGCTTTTTGTCCATCAGTTTTTACAACAAACCTAATTCTGCTTGTATCTGATGTATCAGGTATTACATAGGCTGCCTTTCCTTTTTTCTTTGAGAGTTCAAACGAACTTATCAGCGGCATCTCGCATCCGCATGCCGGGTTGGGGCACTTCACCGTCCGCGCCCAAATCCAGGCGATGACGGTGGCTTTGCCTCCTCCTTGTTCCTTGGGAATCTGCACCTTGGGATACAGGTGGCCGATGCGCTTGAAGGCCTCCTGCTTCATCCACTCGCCGTAGTAACGCACGTCTTCCGCCAGGCCCGCAGCCCCCTTCCAGTTCGACGTGCAGCCTATTTGTGCGCGGCTTTCCGGGTTGACGGGCGACTGGCCCGAAAATTTGGGCGGAATCTCAATCATGGCCTTGTTGATCATCACGGCTACGGGGTTCAGGTCGTGAGCGTGGGCCTCCAGCCCGAGGCGCTGCGCCTCCAGCGGAATGGCGCCGCCGCCGGCAAAGGGGTCCAGCAGCGCCGGGGGATTTCCGCCGGTGGACTTCATGATCTCCGCCTTTGCCTCCGCGAGGAAGGCATCATCATTGCTGTTCTCCCACTTGACCAGCCGCGTCAGGATGGCAAACAGACGCTCGCGTTCCCGCTGCTGCGCCTCTTCCGTGGGAAACTGATCCGGGTGGCTGGAGGGGTCGTCCACCAAAGAAGACCAGATGACCGCGCGTGCCGTAGCCAAAGGCCGGCGCGCCCACCACAAGTGCAACGTGCTGGGATGGCCGTGGCGGATGGACTTCTCGCGGGCGGATTCTGCGTTGATGGCCTCCAGGGGAAGGGCCACTTCGATCAGTTTCTTGACACTCATATATTTTCCTCACTCTTCGATTTGACCATTTCGAATCAAATCGGCAATTTCGTAATTGACGCTGCATGCGCCCAGATCCGGAGGCGATCGGAAGGGGTTGTGCAAGTAAATCATCCGCGTCCGTGTGCCATCCACCTCGACGATGGCGAGAATAAATTCATCAGGCTTATTGAGCGCCGTCAGAATTTCGTTGCGTGTTACGGTCACGGTGGTGGAGCCTACGCGCCGTCCTTTGACCTCGATAAACCGGAGGCAAGGCCCGCCGTGCCTCTGGCTCTGCGGAATGACAGACTCAATGTCGTAGCCAACGTTTTGCTGGCTCACATCGCTGGGAACGAAACCTCGCTCGATTTCGCGCTGCATGACCGCGTTCATGGCAGCCGTCTCAATGGCTGCACGATCTGCGCCGAAGAGCGCGCCTGTGTTCGGGCGGCCCATGAGCCGATTGAGCAGCCCCAGCGGAATGATGAGGGCGCCGCCCATGATCACAGGTGAGCATGGAGATACCTGCTTTTCCAACTCCAGCTCGTGAAGACGGCGCTGCATTCTGGCCTGCAGGTCATCTGCACGGCGCTGCGCATTGATTGAATTCAACTTTGCGTTGGGTTTGCCTGCGGCTTCCTTTTCCTTTAGATCGGCCGCCCGCAAATCCCAATACTGAATTTCGCAGGTAAGTCGCTCTTTGACTGCCTTTGCGATCTTGTCTGCCATCTGTTGCTTGTGCGCTTTGACCTCGCCATAGTGCACGGGCACGATGTTTGCAATGGCATAGTGCACAGCCAGCTCTTCAATATTCTGTGAGAGCCACGCTTGTCCCTTAGCATATTGAAGTACGGCTGCGGCTTCTTCCTCGGTTGCAGGTCGGTAATCCAGATAAGGTGCATAACCGGCATTTTTGGCTTGGCCAGCGTCATCCATTTCAACAAACTGAAGCTGCTTGCTAATGATGCGGCGCGTTCCGTTGGGGAGTGTGATACCATCTTGAATGGCATCCTCAATATAGAACAGAAGCCGTGCATTCTCGCTCGGGTCATTTTCATCAATCAACACGGAACCTCGCTTGAGCACATCGGCATTCTGCTCGCGCATGAGATCGATGACCGCTTCAAGCAGGGGATGGCCCGGACAGATCTGATCGGCGATGGGGCTACCCGGCACGCTGCAAAACTGCTTGTCAAAGCAGACGCGCTCATATTTAGAGGCTACAGGCACGCCGAAACCGATGAGCTGATCGCGGGAGCGCACCTTATAGGGCACGTTGATGATCTCATACCGTCCGGGTTCCCGGCTGCGTATCGTTCCGCCCAGAGCGCGAAACGCCTCCATGAAGAAGGCTTCGATGAAGTGCGGTTGCAGCTTGTGCGCTTCCATGCGTTCCATCTCTTCACGAATCGCCCTGACGCGATGGACATCCATG
>ENA-ORML01002782-ORML01002782.1-human-gut-metagenome-genome-assembly--contig:-NODE-2782-length-10730-cov-2.730117_pt1 | contig 10730 bp, 7 predicted proteins | sample MGYA00242103_ERZ508995 | MGnify/ENA primary metagenome ERZ508995 (study PRJEB26280, sample SAMEA2338702) | human gut metagenome | biome: human gut; feature: human-associated habitat; material: faeces...
CGTTCCTTCGGTGTCTCCCCTATACTGCCAATGCTGCACAAGGAAGAAGGTTGGATAGTTCCCGCTCACCACATAAAAATGCTAGACTATAAAAGAAAAAGAGTCTCCCTCCTCCCCATATCTTGAAAAATAAGAAAGTCAACTCTTAGAATAAGGATTTATATTCCACTATTGGGAAGATACTTTAAACCTCCTCCTCTGTGTTTTGCGCAGCAAAATATAGGGGAGGTGTCCGAAGGACGGAGGGGTTAAATCGAAATTGTTGAATCTTCGACAAGCAAAGGAATATGGAAGAGAAACCGAAAAATCTATCGTTTCTTCGGAGAGAGTTTGTTAAAAAGAAATTTATGGCTAAACCTTATAGCTACCCGATTGGCTTCCGAAATAAAAAAAGCCTCTGAATACAGAGGCTTTTTTTATTTACGATCGATTTTCTATCTGAATCTCAATTCCCCGAAATAATCGGGACGGTGAAAATCGGGCTTTTCGATAGGTATCGGCGACCAGCTCAAATAATGAGGCAAAGACGATCCATCGGCACATTTATAGAAATTAGCCGAGAGACTCTCCGGCAACTGCCCGCCGTCAAGCCCTATAAGTTCAAAAGGTATGGCGACCAATAAATTCCACGAGAAAAGCCCCTCCATCTCACAAAACGGTTTATTACCGACCGACGAATAACGTTTGATTTTAGCCATTTTATCGGCTGAGAAATGCTCGGCATCTTCCCGCCCGGTGCGACGGGCGGCCAAAGCCGTTCCTATACAGTTGAACTCGAAATTATAATAATACTTCTCACCCGGTATCTGCACGAAAAACTCTACGCAGCTATCCTCCCAGACAGGAGAATTATCGGTACTGTTCACAGCCCGCAAATAATTGCCCTTTACAAAATAATTGATGTAGAGACCCTCCTTATCACGAGCTATATAAAAAGAGGTAATAGGCTTATACGGAAACTCGTTCGGCCAATCGACGCAATCTATCGCCTGCCGCACACCCTGTGCCTCCAAAATCTCGGAAACCTGCGACAAAGGTTTGTCGCACAATCCGGCAACAAATGGAACTTCAATAACTTTTTTCATGATGTTTATAAATTATACAAAAAATAATCTTTTATTCCCCAAACAAATCCCACAATAGACATAATAATGATGATAATCCCGATTCCCCTATTTATTAACCAAATGCTACGCACATTAAAACGGGCACGAACCTTATTGATGACGTAAGTTATCAGGAACCACCAACTGACAGCTCCTAACAAAATAGACAGATAACCCACCACATGATGCCCCAATTGTGATTCGGGCAAGAAAAAATTAAACCGGGCAAAAAGGCCTATATAAAGAAATAATATCAGAGGATTGGAAAAAGTCAATAAAAACGCCGTAATGAAATCCTGCGTAAACGTATTGATGGAAGAATTGGCTTTACGAATATTCTTGGCCGGATTCTGGCGATACAGATACAACCCGAACCCCACCAAAACCAAACTGCCCAAAATCTGCAAAATATTTTGATTAGCCTCTATAAAATCGATGACGATAGACATGCCTAAACCCGTAAGCAATGCATATATCAAATCGGATAATGCAGCACCCAATCCTGTCACGAAGCCCGACCATCGCCCTTTATTCAACGTACGCTGTATACACAATATTCCTATCGGTCCCATCGGCGCCGACACCAATATGCCTATGGCTAAGCCTCGAATTATAGTATATAGCGTTAAGTCCATAAAGTCTAAAAACTACCTTATTCTACTGAAATACGGTATAAATCACAAAATAGTATGACATTGACATAAAATAAATTTCATTTTTGCTCCTGTAAAACAAAAGCTCACCTCTATTGTCCGTCAAAAACAGCACAAGAAAAAGGCAAACCCCTATTTTCTTGAAGATGCCTATGCACAACCTATTTTCGATTCGTGAAGCAAAGATAGTGAAAGGTGAGCGCAGAGACAAACGGAAATCGCATTTCCGACTTGGCTATGACGAACCTCCTCCCATTTTCGCATACTGTGCAAAGATAATGAAAGGTGAACACAGAACAAAATTTATTTTAGTTCTGTTGAACAGCCGCCTATCTTATTTTATCGAACATAGGCAAGGTTGGACACAGCAAAAAGGCATACATCAACCACAACGCAGAAATGCCCCTATATTCGACCGTACCAAATACAGAGAAAAGACTCGTCCTCCTCTTCCCTCATTTGAGAGTCTCGTTGAGTCAACCCCTCCCCCTATACTCGAAAAATCGAACATCAAGGAATAATATCCAAAAATTAGGAACTGTTTTGTCCTAATTTTTTTGAGCGGACGAGGGTTTTTCCTTAATTTTGCAACGAAAATAAATACGTTTTCTTTGTCTCGATTTTTCAGTCGGGAAAAAGAAAAACAGACATGCCACTAAAAAACAAGACACAATGGTCATTTTTTTCAAAACCTCCGTTCAAAACATTATTGCAGTTCAGGCCGATCACAGCTTTTCGGCAGATGAGACTAAAAAATTATCGTGGCTTTTCGACAATGCCGAGCTTCTCCCTGCTTCAACGTTGAAGGGCTGGTTTATCGGGCCCCGTAAAGAGATGATTACCCCGTGGAGCACCAATGCCGTAGAGATTACTCAAAACATGGGACTCACCGGTATCTCTCGCATCGAGGAATTTTTCCCTGTAACAGACGGTTCTGCCGAATTCGACAAAATGCTACAACGGTTGTACAACGGTATCGACGGTAAAATTTTCGACATCGACAAACAACCCGATCCTATTGTGTACATCGACGATCTTGCCGCATATAACGAGCAGGAAGGTCTGGCTCTCAGCCCCGACGAAATAAATTATCTGAACGACCTGAGTAAAAAAATCGGACGGAAACTAACCGACAGCGAAGTTTTCGGATTCTCGCAAGTCAATTCCGAGCACTGCCGTCATAAAATTTTCAACGGTGTCTTCATCATCGACGGTCAAGAAAAAGAAAGTTCTCTTTTTAAATTGATAAAAAAGACCTCGGAATATAATCCCAATCGGTTGGTTTCGGCATACAAAGATAACGTGGCTTTCAATGCCGGACCTACCGTCGAGCAGTTCGCTCCGATAAATCCCCAACAACCCGACTTTTTCGAAATAAAAGATATCAAAACTGTCATCTCGTTAAAAGCCGAGACACACAATTTCCCCACGACCGTAGAGCCCTTCAACGGAGCTGCCACCGGTACGGGAGGTGAAATACGCGACCGACTCGGTGGCGGACGTGCCAGCCTACCTATTGCAGGAACGGCAGTTTATATGACGGCCTATCCTCGTACGGAAGAAGGACGGGAATGGGAAGAAGGTTCCATGCAACCTCGTCCGTGGCTTTATCAAACGCCCGAACAAATATTGATTAAGGCCTCTAACGGAGCTTCTGATTTCGGAAACAAATTCGGACAACCCCTCATCTGCGGCTCCCTGCTCACATTCGAGCACGCCGAAAACGGTAAAAAATTTGCTTTCGACAAAGTCATTATGCTCGCCGGCGGTGTAGGATTCGCCAACATGCGCGACGCACTTAAAGGCACGCCCGTAGCCGGGGAAAAAGTAGTGGTAATGGGTGGTGACAACTATCGTATCGGTATGGGTGGAGGAGCAGTCTCATCGGTAGAAACCGGACAATACGACAATGCCATCGAGCTGAACGCCGTACAACGAGCCAATCCTGAAATGCAAAAACGAGTATCCAACGTCATTCGGGCGATGTCCGAAGCCGAGGAAAATCCCATCGTCTCGATTCACGACCACGGAGCCGGAGGCCATTTGAACGCACTTTCCGAGTTAGTAGAAGAAACTGGTGGATTGATTCACATGGATCAACTGCCCGTCGGCGACCCCACCCTATCGGCCAAAGAAATCGTAGGTAACGAAAGTCAGGAGCGTATGGGTATCGTCATTCGGGAAGAAGACATCGAGCACATTCGTCAAATCGCCGACCGCGAACGGGCTCCGTTCTATGTAGTAGGCGAAACCACAGGCGACCATCGCTTCGTATTCGAACAGACCGATGGTGTTAAGCCCATCGACTTGGCGATGGAAGACATGTTTGGGAAAGCCCCCCGTACCATCATGACAGACAAAACAGTCGAAGAAACTTACGAAGATGTAACATACGACCAAACGCAACTCGACGAATACGTAGAACGAGTGCTCCAACTCGAAGCAGTCGCTTGTAAAGACTGGCTCACCAACAAAGTGGACCGTTCCGTTACCGGAAAAATTGCCCGCCAACAATGTCAGGGAGAGATACAACTCCCATTAAGTGACTGCGGAGTAGTTGCCCTCGACTATCGGGGACGCGCCGGTATCGCCACCTCTATCGGCCATGCGCCGCAAGCGGCATTGGTCGATCCCGCCGCAGGATCTGTTCTCTCCATTGCCGAAGCCCTCACCAATATCGTTTGGGCTCCGCTCTCCGAAGGGTTAGACAGCGTTTCGCTTAGTGCCAACTGGATGTGGCCCTGTAAAAACGAAGGCGAAGATGCCCGCCTATATCGGGCAGTCGAAGCATGCAGCGATTTTGCCTGCTCGCTCGGAATCAATATCCCCACCGGAAAAGACAGTCTATCCATGACTCAGAAATACGGAAAAGACAAAGTCTATTCGCCCGGTACGGTCATCATCTCGGCAGGAGCCGAAGTCTCGGATATACGTAAAGTCGTATCTCCCGTCCTCCGCACGGGAGTCGACAGTACAGTCTACTACATCGATTTCTCATTCGACAAGCTCAAATTGGGAGGCTCGGCGTTCGCCCAATCGCTCGACAAAATAGGAAAAGAAGTTCCCACCGTACAAGACAGCGAATACTTTGCCAACGCGTTCAATACCGTCCAAGAATTGATTAACAAAGAGTTGATTCTGGCAGGACACGATATCTCCGCCGGCGGTATGATAACCACGATGCTCGAAATGAATTTTGCCAATACCGAAGGCGGTTTGGAAGTTTCGTTAGACGAAATCCCCGAAAAAGACCTCGTTAAGATACTATTCAGCGAAAATCCGGGTATCTTGATTCAAGTAGAAAAAACCGACGAAGTCGAAAAGATATTGAAAAAAGCCGGCGTAGCGTTTATTCGTCTGGCCCGCCCCTGCGACGAACGCCATCTGCTCATACACAAAGACGGAGCCGATTATCAATTCTTCATCGATCATTTGCGCGACGTATGGTTCGAGTCGTCCTATCTGCTCGACCGCAAACAAAGCGGAGAAAAAGCAGCCAAAGACCGCTTCCTCAACTACAAGGAACAACCGCTGCAATTCCGTTTCCCCGATTCATTTACGGGAACGCTCGCCCAATACGGTATCTCGGCCGATCGTCGCACACGATCCGGTGTGAAAGCAGCCATCATTCGTGAGAAGGGCGTTAATGGAGATAGAGAAATGGCCTATTCGCTCTATTTGGCGGGATTCGATGTGAAAGACGTGCACATGACCGACCTCATCAGTGGCCGCGAAACGCTCGACGATATCAACATGATTGTATACTGCGGTGGATTCTCTAATTCCGATGTACTCGGTTCGGCAAAAGGCTGGGCAGGAGGATTCCTTTGGAACGAAAAAGCCAAAGCTGCACTCGACCGTTTCTACAACCGCCCCGACACCCTGAGTCTCGGTATCTGCAACGGCTGCCAGCTCATGGTAGAATTGGGACTGCTCACCCCCGACCACGAACAAAAGCCCAAAATGCGACATAACGATTCGCATAAATTCGAATCTCAGTTCATCGGATTGACAATTCCCGAAAACAACTCTGTCATGTTCGGCTCGTTATCGGGCTCGAAACTCGGTATATGGGTTGCCCACGGAGAAGGTAAATTCGAGTTGCCTTACGCCAAAGAACGATACAATATCGTAGCCCAATACACCTACGATGCTTATCCGGCAAATCCCAACGGCTCGCCTTACGGGATAGCCGGTATCGCTTCGGCCGACGGCCGCCATTTGGCCATGATGCCCCACCTCGAACGAGCCATATTCCCCTGGCAGTGCGGACATTATCCTGCCGACAGAAAAACCGACGAGATTACCCCGTGGATCGAAGCTTTTGTCAATGCTCGCAAATGGGTTGAACAGCACACCAAATAAAAAGTATATTCCGCAGGGCGGGAGGGAAACAATGTCCCTCTCGCTCTGTTCGTTTAATCAAATAATAATCAACACGACAACATTACATTATGGGAGGATTTTTTGGTAGCATAAAAAAAGAATCTTGCGTTACCGACCTTTTTTATGGCGTAGATTACAACTCGCACTTAGGTACGAAACGTGCCGGTATCGTGACGTATGAAAATGGCGTTTTCAAACGGGCGATCCACAATATAGAAAACTCCTACTTCCGCTCGAAATTCGAAGCCGAACTGCCCGAATTCTCTGGTAATTCGGGAATCGGTGTCATCAGCGATACCGATGCACAACCCATCATCATCAGTTGCCATTTGGGAAAATTCGCCATCGTTACCGTTGCCAAAATAAACAACGTGGAAGAACTCGAAAAAGAACTACTGGCGAGCGGAAACCATTTCAGCGAACACAGTAACAATATCATCAACCAATCCGAATTGGTTTCGATGATTATCAGTCAGGGGAAAGACTATGTCGACGGCATCCGCTTGGTACAGGAAAAAATCAAAGGGTCTTGTTCCATGCTTTTACTCACCGAGCAAGGCATTATCGCCGCTCGCGACAAGTACGGTCGTTCGCCTATCCTCGTCGGGCGGGGAGATAACGGATACGCCGTATCGTCCGAGACATGCAGCTTCCCGAACCTCGGATACGAACTCTGTTACGACATACGTCCCGGGGAAATCGTCCGGTTGACAGCCGACGGTTACGAATCGCTCAACCAGCCCGGTAAAAAAATGCAGATATGCTCCTTCCTGTGGGTATATTACGGATATCCCGCCTGCGAATACGAAGGGAAGAATGTCGAAGAGATGCGCTTTCACACCGGCTTCGAAATGGGTAAAAAAGACGACATCGAAGCCGATTTCGTCTCCAGCATCCCCGATTCCGGTGTAGGCATGGCTCTCGGATATGCCGTAGGTAAACAAATTCCCTACCGGAGAGGTATCGTCAAATATACCCCCACTTGGCCTCGCAGCTTCACCCCTTCCAATCAAGCCATGCGCGAGCTGGTAGCCAAAATGAAACTCATACCCAACAAAAGTATGCTCGACGGGAAGCGGGTCGTATTCTGCGACGACTCTATTGTCCGCGGTACGCAACTGAGAGACAATGTATCCGATCTCTACCGTTATGGAGCCAAAGAAGTTCACATGCGCATCAGTTGTCCCCCTCTCCTGTACCCGTGTAAGTTTCTTAACTTCACAGCCTCCAAAAGCGAAATGGAGCTTATTACCCGTCGCACCATCGCCGAGATAGAGGGTAACCCCGATAAAAATGTCGCAGCTTATGCACGCACCGGGTCGCCCCAATACAATTGTATGGTAAACTGCATTTGTAAAAAGCTGAACATTACCTCATTAAAATTCAACCCGTTAGAAACACTGGTCGAATCGATCGGGCTTCCTAAGGAATGTATCTGCACGCACTGTTTCGACGGCAGCAGCTACGAATAAGCCCGTCAGAACCGAATAAAACCTCGGCCCGTTATGCCGTCCGATCATCTGTTCTCGCCGGGCGGCATAACGGTTTTTTCGCCTAAAAGATTGAAAATAACAATCATTTTTGTAATTTTGCGAGTCAATGAATCGACACAGAATATACGAATATTTATAAATCATAAATCTCACATTAAATTATGAGTCTTAAAATCGTAGTATTGGCAAAACAAGTGCCCGATACCAGAAATGTGGGGAAGGATGCCATGAAAGAGGACGGAACGATCAACCGTGCCGCCTTGCCTGCTATCTTCAACCCCGAAGATTTGAATGCCTTGGAACAGGCTCTGCAACTGAAAGAACAAAACCCGGGATCGACGATTACCCTGCTTACGATGGGTCCTCCTCGTGCCGCCGAAATTATTCGGGAAGGTTTATTCCGTGGAGCGGACGGAGGTATCGTATTGACCGACCGCGCCTTTGCCGGAGCCGTTTTACTTGCGGTAAGACCTCAACAGGTTGAAGAAGTATTAGATGAAATCAAAGATTATGATATTATCTTGGGAGGTCGTCAAGCCATCGATGGCGACACGGCTCAGGTAGGCCCTCAAATCGCCGAAAAATTGGGAATCCCCCAAGTCACCTATGCCGAGCAAATTCTGAACATAGAAAACGGAAAAGCCACCGTGAAACGTCGTCTCGAACGCGGGGTAGAAACCGTCGTAGTTCCCCTGCCCGCAGTCATCACGGTCAACGGTTCGGCCGATGAATGCCGTCCTCGCAACGCGAAGCTCATACAACGTTACAAATACGCCAAGACACCGAGCGAAAAACAAGGACTGAGCGAAGAATGCTTGAAACTCTATGAACAGCGTCCGGCCCTCAACCTTTACGAATGGAGTGTAAACGATGTCGATGCCGACCTCGATCAAGTAGGTCTTGCCGGTTCTCCCACCAAAGTAAAAGCCGTACAAAACGTTGTATTCCAAGCAAAGGAAAGCAAACGACTCACGGCTGCCAACAACGAAATCGAAGACCTTGTCAAAGAATTGATCGCCAACCACACGATTGGTTAATGCCCGTGTACTATGAACTAAAAAACTAACGATTATGAACAATCTGATTGTATATTGCGAAATAGAAGACGGCATCATCGCCGATGTGAGCCTCGAACTGCTCACAAAAGGTCGCTCGCTGGCCAATCAACTGAATTGTAAACTCGAAGCACTGGTGATCGGTAGCAACCTCGACGGTGTGGAAAAACAAGTATTCCCCTATGGAGTCGATACCGTCTATACCGTAGACGATCCTCGCCTCTACCCCTACACCTCGTTGCCACATACCTCGGTATTGGTAAATTTATTTAAAGAACAGAAACCTCAGGTTTGCCTGATGGGAGCCACTAGTATCGGTCGCGACCTCGGTCCGCGGGTTTCCTCTTCGCTGCACAGCGGACTCACGGCCGACTGCACCGCATTGGAAATAGGTCCCCACGAGGACAAAAAGAACAATAAGACCTATGAAAATCTGTTGTATCAGATTCGTCCCGCTTTCGGAGGCAACATCGTAGCGACGATCGTTAACCCCGAATGCCGTCCTCAAATGGCGACGGTTCGCGAAGGCGTGATGAAAAAAGAAATTTACGATCCCGCTTACAAAGGAGAAGTTGTTAAACTGGATCCGAAAAAATACGTTTCCGACACCGACTTTGTGGTAGAAGTCATCGATCGCCAGATGGAAAAATCCAAAGCCAACGTCAAAGGCGCATCCATCATCGTAGCCGGCGGTTACGGTATGGGATCGAAAGAAAACTTCGACATGCTGTTCGACTTGGCGGCTACATTGGGAGCCGAGGTAGGAGCTTCCCGCGCTGCGGTCGACGCCGGATACATCGAGCACGAACGTCAAATCGGACAAACCGGTGTCACGGTTCGCCCCAAGCTCTATATCGCCTGCGGTATCTCTGGACAGATACAACACATCGCCGGTATGCAAGACAGCTCCATCATCATCTCTATCAACAGCGATCCTAACGCACCTATCAATACGATAGCCGACTATGTGATCACGGGTACAGTCGAAGAAGTGATTCCGAAGCTGATCAAATATTATAAGAAAAACTCCAAATAAAACATATTTTCGATTCTGTCGATAAGACAAAGTCTTGTGACAAATCAAAGATAGAGAGTTAAATTATAATACAATAAATAATACAGAACAATGGCTAATTTTTATTTAGATAACAGTGATCTCAAACATCACTTGAACCACCCGCTCATGAAGAAGCTGGTGGCTTTACGGGAACGGAATTACTCCGATGCCGAAAAATACGACTATGCGCCCTTCAATTTCGAAGACGCCATGGATAGTTATGAAAAAGTGCTCGAAATAGCAGGCGAGATAAGCGGCGAAATCGTTGCAGCCAATGCCGAAGACGTAGACCACGAAGGTCCGCACGTTGTCGACGGACATGTCGTATATGCCAAAGGCACGCAAAAAAACCTCGACGCTCTGGTAAAAGCCGGATTGATGGGTATCTCTATCCCCCGTCGCTACAACGGGCTTAACTTCTCGTTGGTTCCCTACATCATGGCTGCCGACATGGTAAGCCGCGCCGATGCCGGATTCGTAAACATCTGGGGATTGCAAGACTGCGCCGAAACCATTTACGAATTTGCCAATGAAGAACAAAAGCAAAAATACCTGCCTCGCGTTTGTGCCGGCGAAACTATGGCGATGGACCTCACCGAACCCGATGCCGGTTCCGACTTGCAAGCCGTCATGCTCAAAGCCACATACAGCGAGGCCGACGGTTGCTGGTATCTCAATGGAGTGAAACGGTTCATCACCAACGGTGACGGACACATTGCACTCGTGCTGGCCCGTTCCGAAGAAGGAACCAAAGATGGTCGCGGACTCTCCATGTTCATCTACGACCGCAACGACGGCGGTGTAACCGTTCGCCGTATCGAAAACAAAATGGGTATCAAAGGGTCTCCCACCTGCGAATTGGTGTTCAAAAATGCCAAAGCCGAACTCTGCGGAAGCCGCAAATTAGGTCTTATCAAATACGTCATGGCATTGATGAACGGAGCCCGTCTCGGTATCGCCGCACAATCTGTCGGCGTCTC
>ENA-ORML01002794-ORML01002794.1-human-gut-metagenome-genome-assembly--contig:-NODE-2794-length-10674-cov-72.091911_pt1 | contig 10674 bp, 9 predicted proteins | sample MGYA00242103_ERZ508995 | MGnify/ENA primary metagenome ERZ508995 (study PRJEB26280, sample SAMEA2338702) | human gut metagenome | biome: human gut; feature: human-associated habitat; material: faeces...
GGTTCTCACCTCTGCTCTATCGGTGTTTATAAATCTCTGGCCATAGATATTTCATGGTACAATTTGACTTCCTCTCTGGCCATGAACTCCTCTGTTGGATAGATACGAAATGTTCCAAATTCGCGCTCCATAACATTCATTAGATCAACTAACTGCAATGTGCGCTGAGGATCTTTCTCCTCCAGAATCTGGTTAAAATATGTTCTACAACATTCAATCTTTTCAGCTTTTGTTGTACACATTAAAATTTCAGCTTTTACAGTCATGGCTCTAGGTATTGTATTTATTGATTTGCAGAATTCTTCATAGTTATCTGCAGGAACAAACTGTTCACACGTTGGCTTTCCCTGTATCATCTGTGAAACCATGTATCCCTCCGTGCCTTGAAAATTTTTCTTCCTCGATATAAATTCATTTTTCATAGTATTTCCGCTCCATCTGATCATCCCTTTACCCTAAAATCCTAAGTTTCCATTCGTTTAAGAATTTCTTTTTTTATCTTTGACCATTCATTACTTAAATCTTTTTGTTTTACAAAATCTGGTCCTTCTTTTAAATTTTCTTCTTGTAATCTCATTGATAGAGCAACATATTTTTCTAATAATTTTTTATTATCCTGCTCTTCTTCTAAAACTTCTTTAGCACTTTTGTGTTCCTTAAATAAAATATCGATCATTTGATTATACCGTTTTAAAGAAGTAATCACTAAATCATCTGAACCTCTGCTATGATGTATTGCATCATCCCCCTTATTTACTTTTTCACGAATTTCTTTTAGCTTGACCTGAAGATCACGATTACTTACAACAAATATAGTTATCCCTTCTTTCTTAAAACGTATTTTCTTACGTTTATTATATTCTTTCTAAGGGAATTATGCAAGACTCCCTGCTTAAAATTATCAGCAAATTTCTTACTCGTTCCGAAAAAATGAAAATAAAAGCTACCTGTAACTTCACCGGTAGCTTAATTTGACTTTTTATTTAAATTATGATATCCTAAAGGTACAAAAGGTAGTCAACTCCACAGAGTGGCTTTCCGTCTAATAATTATTTAAAAATAACCATCAGCTTGGTAGGCGGGGTGGTTATTTTTTTGTACCTTTTCCATTTGCGTATACGAGTATAGCTACAACTAGCATTGCCACATTGACAATTAATGTCAGTTCCTCATATGTACTCATGGATACCACCTCCTCTCCTCAATTACTCCGAGAAAAGAAGACGGAAAACCACCCAGCAGATTAACTACCCAGCAAAAGTATATCATACTCTTTTGGGATTGACAATCTGACCCTTTAATATAATGCTACCTGTAATATCACCGGCAACATACTAATTTGACTTTTTTTTTAATATGTGATAATCTAAAGGTACAAAAGGTAGCCAACTCCACAGAGTGGCTTTCCAATTCCTAGGGAAAAATAACCATCGGCTTGGTAGGCGGGGTGGTTATTTTTTTGTACCTTTGCTGTTTGTATATACTAAAATTGCAATAATCAACATTGCAACATTAACAATTAATGTTAATTCTTCATATGTACTCACACGCACCACCTCCTTTCATCCTTATGTAAAATTCAGATGTAAGGCAAAGGAAGTGGAAAACCACCCGCAGATTGGCTACCCAATTTTAGTATAACATACTTTTATTTGTTTGTAATTAATTTCTTGCTGGCTGGGTTCCTCCCAGCCAGCACTATTTACTATCGGTCAATATTAAGTTTTCAATGTACACGGTACCCGATTCTTTTATTTTGTTGTTACAATCTCTTCTTCAACCCACTGGCCTTTCTCGTTCAGCTGGTATCCCCCGATTATGGTATTTGTTAGAAGTTTCCCTCTTGTTCCATCTGACTCCGGATTAAAATAATACCAGGCCCCATCAATATACTGCCAGCCTGTAAGCATCTGTCCCTGAGTCCCATCGGATATCGGATTCAAATAATAGATATTTCCATCATTGTCCGTGTACCAACCAACTACCATAAATCCATCCGGGTCAAACCGGAACCAAGATGCCGCTGGCTGTCCTGCAGACGCATACGGATTATTAATATAAGCCCATTCATCAGCGTACGTTCGACCTGCAGCAAAGAGCCACTTACCATTAGCAGCCTGAGTCCAACTGCCAGTTACAGAGCCGGCCGGTGCTCCCGTACTCTGGGTTTTACCTGTTGGGGTTACACCAGTGGATCCGCCGCCTCCACCGCCACCGGTGGATCCGCCGCCTGATCCCCCAGAAGAATATGTATTGTCAATTACCACAAATTCCAGATCGATTATTACACCATCACTCATCTTTCCATTTGTTGTTGATGCCGTCACCTCTACAGTTTTTGTGCCACTGTAGGGGTACTCCTGTAATATTTCTTTTATCCACTGAGCTTTTAACTCATTATTTTCATCTAATAACACCGGCGTTATGGTGCCATCCGCTGCTACCGTTATTACTTCCGGATCCTTCGAGATCCATACTACATAATTAAGATCCGAGCTTTCCGGATATATGGCCGCCTTTAATTTTTTTGATTCCTGGCCTGTGTAAGTAAGGATCGGTGCCGATCTGCGTCCACTTTTCGTAAGGACAATCCGATAACTTTCCTTTTCTCGATCTGCTTCAATACAATTTACTTGGAACTGTAAATTAACCTTACATGAAGCAATCTTTTTACCGTCGGCTGTCGTAGCTGTCACAAAGATCTCTTTCGCCGCCTGATATGGAGCTTGCGCCATAGCTTCCTGCATCCATGGAGCCTCATCGATTACCGTAAGATTTCCGGCAGCATCAACAGATAGTACCGATGGATCCGATGAACTCCATTTTACAGTCCGATCATATGGCCGATGGCTCTCTGTATCTTCTATATCTGGCAATACTACAGCTGATAACTTTTTCGGTTCAAACCCATTCTTTTTGATCGTCTCCGACCGGATATCTCCAGCCTTATCATATGACAGCTCATACGTTAGCGTAGCTTGATCTAATTCGACAGCTTCCGGTTTTATAACAGTCTGATCCTCTGTTACGTACCGTACAGTCACTTGGCAATCGGCCGTTGCACGATTTCCCAGCTTGTCCTTACCTTCCACGCTTATAATTGCTTGCCTCTCTCCATGTCCAGATACACTCGCATACCTGTCATTTGATATAACACCATTATCTGTCGCAATAATATCTTTAATCCATTTGGCATCCTTGTAGGCGGATACAGATGCCTCCCTATATGCCACATTATCTTGGCTTACTCCAATTACGGCTGGATCGCTGCTCTTCCAGGTCACTTCCTCTTTTGAGAAGTAATCCGGGAGAAACGTTGCAGTTAAAGACTGAGGAGCTGTTACAGTAATAGACTCCTGCGGGGATAACCGATCTCCAGTTAATCTACGAGTCACGGTATATTCCAAAGTCATTTTATCTAATACTGCACCTTCTGCCGCCACAAGCGTATTATCAATTATCTGGAACGTTACATTAATGCGGCAATTTGCTGTACAGGGTTTCCCTTCAAAGGATGTTGATGGCCGCGTAGCTGCCGTCAGGATCGCAACGCCTCCGTTTTGATGGCCCGCGCCGTAAATCGTATTCGGTATCTTATATTGATAGTTTTCTTCTGCCTGTTTACCCTCCAGATCTGTAATAATATCCTCAAAGAATCTGGAATTAAGATTTAATGTAACGCTGGCAGATTTTGCAGTATATCCATCTGATCCTTCATCATCATTTTGAGCAAGGGTAATCAGATCCGCGTCGTCAATACTCCATTTTACGCGATTATCATATACATCGTTGTTTGCATCGATCACCGCCTGGATCATTACCGGCTGTACTTCCATCCCTTGATCTAAGCTGCCGTTGATATAGCGGGCTATCAACTTCCCCTCCTTGTTTTTAACTTCCGTTATTTTAGTAGGATATTTTCGGTTCCCAGTTCTTGTCTGCGTTACCGAAAAATTGTATGTATCTGGCTGAACCTGAATAGATACAGCAACCTTTTTGTATGTAGCATCGATCACAATATCTTCTTCCGGCATCTTAAAGGTATAACTATGGCTGGCATCAGAGTATGTGGTATCTTTTTTCACCCCATCTGCATTTGTATAATATGGGGTTCCCTCCATCTGGAATTTCTCTGTATCAGTATTATTTGGTGCTGTACTCACATTGACAACCGCCCCGGCAGCTACTGCCCCCCTATGTTCTTTATCGAGGGTTTTCGCATATTGGGATGCCCCTTTTGCCGTCAATGTCGCAATATCATAAAAATTCTGTCCATTGGCAATTGTATCAATCTGGTTCACGATAACCAGATAGCCACGCACCGGACGGCCGACTGAATTTGGCGCAAAATGGTCAACCCTATACTGACCAGCCCCCTCCTCGTCCATAATAGAAAGGATCCCCTCTTCTAATATCTCGTAAAAATACTGATCTGTTATATTTTTACTCGTACCGCCCTGCATTAAAGTAAAGTAAAGATCGCTATTATGCCAATATCCTATATGAGCATCGTAAGTATAATCATTATCATCCGGGATCTCTGATCCGCACACATTTGCGCTGATTTTGCTTTCAGAATCAGCAAATAGGTACGCTACATCATCGATATAATCAAAGTTAGTGGCTGCACCTTGCCTTGTGCCGATAAAAGTACCTTCTCTCGCCATCGACCCTAACTGTGAATTACCAATCGTGCCTTCAAAACGTGCCACTTTAAGCTTTCCGGATACGTATTTTCCTGTAATCCCTCCGATTGCCGTTGAGTGATACCCTCCGATTGTTCCCTTTACATACACGTTATAAATATCTGCTGAGTTTTGATATCCGATAATTCCGCCGGTAAAGCCGGTACCTTGTATTCTAGCCGTATTCCCGCTTCCTGTCGTAACCTCACAATCTACAACGGCAGAATCTGAGGCAATCCCTACAATCCCTCCTATATATATAATTTCTGCTCCATTGGAGGCATCAATTATTACATTGTCACAGATCGCATTTTCTATTACCGTATTGCTTACCTCGCCAGCAATACCGCCAGTAATTCCGGTAGTATTCAATGCAGCATTTTTCACTTTTACATTTATGATCTTAGAATCAACTGCATATCCTACTATAGATCCCACTCTGTCGTTCCCTTTGATTTCTGTTGCATCAGGAATAACAATCAGATCATGAATAAGCGAATTACTAATAGCCCCAAATAAGCCAACGTGATTATAATTAACAAATTTATTTAGCTTTAAATTTCGAATTGTGTAGCCGTTGCCGTCGAAATCACCTTGAAATGCATTTACGATCGGCCCAGCCGACTCCGAAGAGTCGCCATAGAAACCTATCGGTATCCAATCAACTCCCTGCATGTCTATATTTCCGCCCAGGGCAAAGAAGCAACCAGAATAATCACCCGGATAATCGGCTCCGCCGGCATCGGGAATCATCATCCCCATTGCTGCAAGCTCTGAGAGTCCCATGAGCTGTTCCCGATTCTTTATCAAAAATGGTTTCTTCTCAGAACCGTCTCCCTGGGTTCCATTCAAAAATTCAAAGCTCGTTTTTCCGCTCCAGTCGTCCCAAATATCCCCCAAAGAATTTGCAGCTCGTAAAGCATTAGAGAGTGTAGCCTTATTCGCTGTATCCGCATTTGATTTTGTAGCAACCGGCGTATTTTCATTTTTTTCGGCATTTGAATTTGTGGCAATATTTCTTTGTACATTCTTAGCCATAACTGGCAGAGGTGGCATTACAGAAAATATCAGAACACCACACAGGCCGAAGGCCAATACCTTTTTCCATACTTTTTTCATATTTTTTCCTTCCTATAGTGCCGTAATTAGTTTGAAAATATGTTCCCTTTTTCCTTCCATCAGAGATCTTCCTGCTGCATATGCCTTTTCGATCTGAGTAGTAGCATACACATCCAACGGTTCATATGTGCCTTCCTCATGAAGCGCATCCATTACTTCCAGCTTCACCTCATTAATATTTTTGCAATTATCCTCTTTTTTTTGTATTAACAAGGTAATGATATAGTTGTCCATTTACTTCCTCCTCTGGATTACCTTTACTGCTGCCTAATGGCTATTACCGGCCTAATGCCGATATTATCAGTGCTGCTCACCGATACAGGATGAATACTCCCGGAAAAGTCAACAACATAGATACCAGGCCCATACTCAAAGCCATTTTCGCCCTTATATTGAGGAGTACGGAGATAATAGCCACGGGAATACGCTGAGTACTGTGTTTCCTGATTATTTTCCTCACTTCCTCCAAATCTCCATAGATACTCCCGGTATTGTATAGCCTCTTCCACAGACAAAATAAATATTTCATCTTCCAACAATTGAAACTGCTTTTCTAAAGCAATCAATTCATTTTCATTAAATTGCTCATAGCTTCCATCTCCCGTAGCTCCCTGGTAAGCAACATTTGTTCCGATCAGAGTAGCTTCTGCACCAAAGAGATCATCCGCATTGTCATTCAGCCAGGTTCTAATGTATGAGTATTTATAGTTATTGTTACTGCCAAAAGTAAGTTTCTTCACCGTTGCTGCAGAGCTATCTATATCAGAGCGAATCGTGCTATCACAGAGAAATAATGCTTTTTTTCCATAATCTTCATCAATGCACCTGAACAAATATATCTTGCCTTTAATCCTTCGGGCCTGTACATCCCCTATATTGTAATGTACTGGCTCTGGATCATTTCCCTCGATCTGCTTAAAACACACCTCGCATATACCATCATGGTTTAGGTCTGTATGGCCAGACGATGGCAATATTATCGATTCTGTACTTCCACATTTTCTACACTGCACACTGCCATAGCCCGGAGCGGTGCAGCTGCAGGGAACATAATCAGTTAATTCATAGTCATGTACACACGTTTTTTTATCATATGATCTCGTAAATCCAATACGTAGCATAGTATATTTTTGGCCCCCTATATCCAAACTCCCCATTTCTAATGACGATATATTTATAACGTCCGGAAAGGTCTGCCCGATAATAAGTGTGTTAGGAATATGGTTCAGTCCAATAATATAGATTTCATGCGGATCGGCATCCTGTACCATTGACACCATATTTTTAATTCGTTCATTACTGGCATATAGATCACCAGAAATCAATGATTGGTACTGTTCTTCTGGTATTCTATATCCAGTTATTTTCTCATCCGCCAACGCTGCAATACGCTGCCAGTCTTTTAATTTTTCCGCCGCCTCATGTTCCGGATCCTCTTCTACCTCTTTGTCACCTCGCTCGTACTCTATGTAATATTTCTGTCGGCCTGTCCCCGACACAGTAATTGCATAAGGGCTACTGACAAGTGCATAGTAATAATAACCGTCAGTACCTAATATAGTTTCCGGAAAATCAATGATAATTTCTCTTCCCTCTTCTGTTTTTCCAGTCTGAGCCTTAAAGATTTGATTATCCGGATTGTCCTGCTCTATAAAATAGATACTCCAATCGATTTTGACTGCCTCCGATGGCGAGGCCGGTGTGATTGGATCATAATAAATATTAACTGTTAGTCCATCGGTCGAAACAGAAAAACTTTCCTTCTGCCCGCCATGAATTGTATAGCCCTCAATATTAATCTGATCAATTTCGATCCGTTCATTTTCTTCTGCCTGTCCAGTAACCATATACAGCATAGTGCGGTCAATAATATCCATATATCGAATTGTGTAAGTATACAATTTCTTGGCTTCGGATGGCGTTGCCGGCTCTGGCTCTGGTTTTACATCCGGTTCTGGTTTTATATCCGGTCTTGGTTCTGGCTCTGGTTCTGGATTATCCGGATGACTATTCGTACCGCCCCCTCCCCCCGATCCTCCACTACTAAAACGGCTCTGTGCGTGGCTCTGTTTAAATGTCAAAATTCCTTTTCCTTCTAAGAACTGTACAATTCCCTGTGCATCCGTCCAACGGCCAGATCCATCTACTATATATCCATCTGGCGTTACCTCACCGCTCCACATTTCCCCTTCAACATGGGAAGCATCCTTCATTTCTGTAAAGTAATAGCAATATCCATCAATCCATTGCCACCCCGTAAGCATCTTACCTTTCGTACCATTGGATATAGGATTGAAAAAGTACCATTTGTCCGCAACTTTTTGCCAACCAGTTACCATATCCCCATAAGGGCCAAAGAAATACCACTCATTTTCTATTAACCCCCATCCTTTTACTGTCTCCTCCCCCTCTTGGTACTGCCAGGCACTGTTATTCTCAATCCAGGCTCCATAACTTGTACTCTGCGATAAGCATGATACAATCAATGCTGCTGCAAGCACTGTCCGGAGAGATCTTTTTTTCATCCTGTCTTAACCTCCTGTTTTAAATAGAAATCCATCAAAGAAAGAGCCCTATTCTGTATCCTGATATCATAATTTTTCAGCGATCGGCAAATTTGCTCGTATATATCTGTCTCTTCCGCAGCTCCATACAAAATATAATCGACTGAAAGATGAAGTGTATTTGATAACGCAACCAGCGTATCCACCGACATCCCGCAAGTTCCACGCTCAATATCGCCATAATAGCTCGGCACTCTTCCTATTTTCTCCGCGACTTCCTCTCTGGACATCCTCAATTTTTTTCGCTGCTGATATATTCTTTTGGAAACCATTTTCCAATCTATACACATTTCTACCACCTCTCCGTTACTATTGTGACATAATCCCACCACTTAGAAAAAATCATTCACTGGATGATTTTCTCTTGAAGTGGGGGACTTCTTGCTCAAGCCGAGCAACACCGACAGTATCAACAAGCTACCCCCGTGTGTCCCACGGTTGCTATAAGTTTTCAGGCTATACCTAACTTTCTTAGTCCCTCCTGTCTTATGTTTATTGCTGCATTCTGATCTCGATCCATGATGTTTCCACACTCGCATATATAGACTCGTTCTGACAAGGCAAGTTCATCTTTTTTCTTTCCACACACACAACAAGTTTTGCTTGACGGAAACCACTTGTCTACTTTTACAAGCTGTTTTCCTGCCTCTGTCAGCTTGTACTGCAGGAACCGGATAAACAGCCCCCAGCCATTATCATGTACAGATTTTCCGAACCGTAATGCCTTAGACATATCTTTCATGTTAAGATTTTCTACCACAACTGCATCGTAAGCATTGGTTATCTGCCTGCTCTGCTTGTGCAGAAAATCTTTTCTCTGGTTCGATATTTTTTTGTGAAGTTTGGCAACTGTTTTTCTTTGTCTGGCCCGATTATTGCTTCCTTTTTCACATTTAGACAGCTTTCTTTGCTCCCTTGCCAGTTTTTCCTGTGCTTTACGGTAAAATCCCGGATATTCAGGTATACGGCCCTGGTCATCGACATATAACTCTTTCATGGAAAAATCTAAGCCTGTTACTTTTTCTATCTTTTGCTGCGTGACCATTTCTTCGTATGCAAACAAAACAGATATATAATACTTTCCATCGGGATCCTGCGATACAGTACAGGATTTTAGCTTATAATCTTCTGGTATATCCCTATGCTGTTTTATTCTCACCCATTTGAGTTTTGGCAGTTTGATTTTGCTGTCTGCGATTTCTATATTTCCATTCACGTAATTTGTTGTGTAGGAACTCCTGCCCTTGTGTCTGCTTTTGAATTTCGGAAATCCCACTTTGCCTTTTCCATTCCAGAAGTTTTTATAGGCTTTCTCCAAAGACAGCTGTTCATTGGCAAGTGCAAGACTGTCCACTTCACAGAGAAAAGAATATTCTTTCTTGTACTTTGCGGGAGTTGTTCTTAAGGATCTGCCTGTCGTTTCATAGCAGTCTTTTTTGTCTGCTAACATCTTATTCCAGATAAACCTGACACAGCCAAACGTTTTGGCCAACAGGATTCTCTGTTCTTTGTTTGGGTAGATTCGAAACACAAAAGCTTTGTTCATCGCTTTTCCCCCTGCGGTTATATGTATTGTTTTATTACAGAAAGCAGCGTACCGCCTGCTGTAATAAGGCAAAAACTCTGGCTCCGGAAATACTCTTTCCACAGCTTTGTCTTTATGCCCGGAAACTCTTTCTTAATCAGCCTGCTGCCTGCACTTTTACAGGCATGATGAATTTGTTGATTTTCATCCTGCCGCCTAAGAGGACGGGGGAATTCTCGGCTAAAATATGTTAAAAATTATCATCATAAGCATGCCAGTCATAAGCCAATCTGTAATACCTCCAGAACGAAATGGAGATAAGCTGATTCTACGCCGGCTAAATGGGTAGAAAAGCGCAAGCCCGCCGGCTGTAAATAGATCCTGCAATAAATGCCCCCCCATATCCAGCCACAAAACTGATTCCATGTAAATTGGAATTAAGTAAGTAATATAGAATAGCTAACAAAAATGGTGAATGTATTAAATAACGATGTCCACAAAGAAAATGAATAATAAAGGATATTACAGGATATCTTCTTCCTATCTTGCTACGTGGCTCATCAATATCTGGAAGTAAACTTGCCGTTGTTGTAACACCAAAGATTACCGCCGACTCAATCACGTCTGGCCGGGCCACATATACCACCATGCCCCCAATAAAAAAGCCCATTGCCATATGCGCTGATCCGCTCATCTTACCGCCTTGCCCCAGCAGTAATTCTCTCCGTCACCGTCGCCCATTCGTTTGCCAGTGACTCATCCGCTTTCTCAATACGATAGA
>ENA-ORML01002803-ORML01002803.1-human-gut-metagenome-genome-assembly--contig:-NODE-2803-length-10644-cov-3.239211_pt1 | contig 10644 bp, 12 predicted proteins | sample MGYA00242103_ERZ508995 | MGnify/ENA primary metagenome ERZ508995 (study PRJEB26280, sample SAMEA2338702) | human gut metagenome | biome: human gut; feature: human-associated habitat; material: faeces...
CATATATTGCTTTAGAAATAATGGAATATATCTTATATTATTTACAATTCCATTTTTATTTATATTAAAGAACATAAAAATTAGAAATAGTATAATAGTAATGTCTATTGTTACAATATTATTTTGCTACTGTGGAAATTTAATATTGATAAAAAATTTAAAAATTTCTAAAGGTAGCGTAAGAGAAGTGTTAGCTATTCCTTTACAACAGACAGCAAGATATATTATGACATATGATTTGACACAAGAAGAAAAAGAAGATATAGAGAAATTGATTAATATTGAAGACTTTAAAGCAAATTATAATCCTGAATCAATAGATATAGTAAAACAAAATTTTAAGGTTAATTGTAGTAAAGAAGATTTGAAAAATTACTTTATACGATGGTGGAAAATGTTATTAAAACATCCAGGTGTGTATATTAGTGCTACTCTAAATTCAACATATGGATATTTTTATCCGGATAGAAAAGAATTTAAGGACGGCTTGGCTCAATTTGAAATAGATACATTTAATGGGAATAAAATGAATTTAGATATACATCTAAATAATGTTAAGCAGAGAAATGGAATAGAAAGTTTTATAAATATGATAAGAAATTTGCCATTTGTAGGTTTGTTTTTTAGTTGTGGATTTTATAGTTGGTTGATAATTATTATTACATTAGTATTAATTTATTATAGAAAATATAAAGAGATTATACCTTTAGTTTCAATGTATATAATAATACTAGTATGTGTGGCATCACCAGTAAATGCATATTTAAGATATATGTTACCTATAATAATTTCAATGCCTTTTATAATGGGATGGACATATTATACAATTTTATATGATAATGAGATGGTAAAATAATAAAAAGTACAAGAAAAGCTTGTACTTTTTTTGTTTAAATGATATTATATAAACGTAAAAATTCGAAAGGAAGTGTCAATATGAAAATATTAATAACAGGAGCAAATGGAATGCTTGCTAAAGAAATAAAAGATAAATTTTCAGAAGGAAATGAATTAGTACTAACAGATGTAGCTGAGTTAGATATAACAAACGAAGAAATGGTAATGAATTTTGTAGAAAAAGAAAAACCAGAATGCATAATAAACTGTGCAGCATTTACAGCAGTTGATAAAGCTGAAACAGCAGGAGAAATTGTTGAAAAAATAAATGCAGATGGACCTGGAAACTTAGCAAAAGCAGCCAAAGCAAATGATGCTGTTTTAGTACATGTAAGTACAGATTATGTATTTGGTGGAGATTTAGATATAGAAAAAGATTATAAAGAAGATGATCTAAAAGCACCTGTTACAGCATATGGAATAACAAAATTACATGGAGAAGAGCAAATACAAGAAAATACAGATAAATATTATATATTTAGAACAGCATGGTTATACGGAATAGGTGGAAATAACTTTGTAAAAACAATGTTAAAACTAGGTGAAGATAAAGATGAGTTAAATGTAGTTGCAGATCAACATGGAAGCCCAACATATGCAAAAGATTTATCAGAGATAATATATCAAGCAGTAACTAAGAAAATACCATATGGAATATATAATTCAACAAATGATGGATATACAACATGGTATGATTTTACAAAAGCTATATTCGAATATACAGGAACAATGTGTAAAGTTAATCCAGTAACTACAGAAGAATATATAAAAATGATGAACATAGTACAAGCAAAAAGACCAAAAAATTCTCAAATGTCAAAAGAAAAATTAAAAGGAGCAGGAATTGAAGTACCAGAATGGGAAGATGCTTTAAAAAGATATTTAAAAGAAGAAGGAAAAATGTAAAAGATAATAATTTATAAATAAGAAAAGGAGAACTAAAAAATGAAAAATAGAAAAGGAATTATTTTAGCAGGAGGAAGTGGAACAAGATTATATCCACTAACACATGCTATATCAAAACAAATAATGCCAGTATATGACAAACCAATGATTTATTATCCATTATCAGTATTGATGGAAGCAGGAATAAGAGAGGTATTAATAATAACAACACCGAGAGATTCAGAAACTTTCAAAACATTGCTAGGAGATGGGGCTCAATGGGGAATGAATTTTGAATACAAAATACAAGAAAAACCAAATGGACTTGCAGAAGCATTTATAATAGGTGAAGAATTTATAGGAGAGGACAATGTTGCAATGATATTAGGAGATAACATGTTCTATGGTTCTCACTTATCAGAAATGTTAAAAAGAGCAAATGAAAGAGAAAATGAATCAACAATATTTGGATATCAAGTAAAAGACCCAAGAGCATATGGAGTTGTTGAAATAGACGAAACAGGAAAAGCAATATCAATTGAAGAAAAGCCAGAAAATCCAAAATCAAATTATGCAGTTCCAGGATTATATTTCTATACAAATGATGTAATAGAAATGGCTAAAAATGTAAAACCATCAGCAAGAGGAGAATTAGAGATAACAACACTAAATGAAGAATATATGAAAATGAATAAATTATATGTAGAAACATTTGGAAGGGGAATGACATGGTTTGATACAGGAACACATGATGCATTATTAGAAACAGCAAGTTTTGTACAAACAATAGAAAAAAGACAAGGGATGCAAGTATGTTGCCCAGAAGAGATAGCATATCAAAAAGGATGGATAACAGCAGAAGAACTATCAAAATTAGCAGAACAATATATGAAAACAGATTATGGAAAATATCTAAAAGCACTAATAAAATAAGAGGAGTGAAAAGCAATGGGAAAATTCAAAAAAATAGAAACTTCAATTGAAGGAGTATATGTTATAGAACCAACAGTATTTGGAGACAATAGAGGATATTTTATGGAAACATGGAGTAAAAATGAATTTGAAGAAATTGGTTTACATTATGATTTTGTACAAGACAACCAATCTAAATCAAGTAAAGGTGTTTTAAGAGGACTACATTTTCAAAAAGAAAATACTCAAGCTAAATTGGTTAGAGTTGTTAAAGGAGAAGTGTTTGATGTGGCTGTAGATTTAAGACCAGGAAGCAAAACATATGGAAAATGGGAAGGTGTAGTACTTTCTGAAGAAAATAAAAAAATGTTTATGATTCCTAGAGGATTTGCACATGGATTTTTAGTATTATCAGATGAAGCAGAATTTACATATAAATGTGATGATGTTTATAACCATGAAGCAGAAGGTGGACTTGCATGGAATGACCCAGATGTAGCAATTGATTGGCCTTTAGGAGATATGAAAGTAGAAGATTTATTAACTTCTGAAAAAGATGCTAAATGGCCATCTCTAAAAGAATTAAAAGAAACAGATTTATTTAAAGGGATTTAGGGACGTTCCTTTTATTCCCTGCAAACAGGGAATAGGGGACACTCCTTTATAACAATATAAATAAGGAAGGAAAGATTAAAATGAGTAAAAATGTATTAGTAACAGGAGCAGCAGGTTTCATAGGAGCAAACTTTGCAGAATATTTTGTAAATAAACATCCAGATTATAATGTTGTAGTAGTAGATAAACTAACATATGCAGGAAATATGGATAATTTAAAAAAGGTAGAAGATAAAATAACATTTGTACAAGCAGATATATGTGATTTTGAAAAAATGAAAGAAATATTTGATAAATATGATATAAATGGAGTAATCCATTTTGCAGCAGAATCACATGTTGACAATAGTATAAAAAATCCATTTGTTTTCACACAAACAAATGTGATAGGAACACATACATTATTAGAAACAGCAAAACAAAAATGGGGAGAAGGAAGTTCTAACAAATTTGTACACATTTCTACAGATGAAGTATACGGATCATTAGGAGAAGAAGGATACTTTACAGAAACATCACCAATTCAACCAAGCAGTCCATATTCATCATCAAAAGCAAGTTCAGATTTAATTGCACTTGCATATAAAGAAACATTTAAAATGAATGTTAATGTAACAAACTGTTCAAATAACTATGGACCATATCAACACAATGAAAAATTAATACCACATATGATTAAATTAGCTTTAAAAGATGAAAAATTGCCAGTATATGGAGAAGGATTAAATATTAGAGATTGGTTATATGTAGAAGATCACTGCGAAGCAATTGACTTAGTATTCCATAATGGAGTAGCAGGAGAAAGATATAATATTGGTGGACACAATGAAAAAAGAAATATAGAAATCGTTAAATTAATTTTACAAAGATTAGGCAAATCAGAAGATTTAATTGAACATGTAGAAGACAGAAAAGGACATGATTATAGATACGCAATTGATCCAACAAAAATTAAAAACGAACTTGGATGGTATCCAAAAACAAAATTTGAAGATGGAATTGTAAAAACAATTGACTGGTATTTAGAAAATCCAGAATGGTTAAAATAATAAAAGATATTTTAAGGGGAATTTAGATAAAATTTTTATCTAGATTTCCTTAATTTTTTATATATTAGGAAAGTTATGCTGATTTTATAATATATAAAATACATTGCACACAAATTTATTTCATAAATTTGTTCTATAATATAAATCATTTTGCTATATAAAAGCTTCTAGTAGTAAGTTCTATTGACAAAAAAAGGCTTTGAATATATAATTTTATAAAATAAAACAAAGGAAACATATATGGAAAAGATAAAAGAATTAATTAAAAAAATATTAACAAAAGAAGTGATTTTATATATCGTCTTCGGAGTATTTACAACAATTGTGAATTTAGGGTCATTTTATGTAATGAATAATTTGTTAAAGTGGAATGAAAATATATCAAACTTTATAGCAATTATACTAGCAGTATTATTTGCATATATAACAAATAAAGATTTAGTATTTCATTCAGAAGCTAAGACATCAAAAGAAAAAATAACACAATTTTTAAAATTTATATTAGGAAGAGCTTTTACAATGATAGTAGAATTTGTTGGAGGACTTATATTATTTACATTACCGATTCCTAATATAATAACAAAAGCAGGATTAACTGTAATAGTTATAATATTAAATTTTTTTATAAGCAAATTTTTTGCGTTTAAAAGCAAAAAAAATTAGAAAGTATAATAATTGCATAATTTTATACAATATCAAAAGAAAGAGATGAATGTTAGCATGAAAAAAGTATCTGTTGTTATACCTATGTATAACGAAGAAGAAGTGGCAAATAAATCGTATACAAAAATAAAAGATATATTAGAAAATTTAAAACAATATGAATATGAAATAATATTTGTTAATGATGGTTCAAAAGATTCAACTTTAACTATATTGCAAAAAATTGCAAAAGAAAATGAAAAAGTAAAAGTGCTTTCTTTTTCTAGGAACTTTGGACATCAAGCAGCAGTAACAGCAGGAATAAAAGAAGTTGCAGGAGATGCCATAGTTATTATAGATGCTGATTTACAAGATCCGCCAGAATTAATACCTCAAATGCTTGAGTTGTGGGAAGATGGAAATGAAGTAATATATGGAAAAAGAAAGAAAAGAAAAGGCGAATCCGCATTTAAATTGGTTACAGCAAAAATGTTTTATAAAACATTAAATGCATTGTCTGATGTTGAAATTCCTAAAGATACAGGAGACTTTAGATTAATAGATAGAAAGGTAATAGATGTAGTAAACAGCCTTCCAGAACATAATAAATTTTTAAGAGGTTTATTTAGTTGGGTAGGTTTTAAACAAATTCCTTTTGAATATGAAAGACAAGAAAGAGCAGCGGGAAAAACAAAATATCCATTGAAAAAAATGATTAAATTAGCTACAGATGGTATAATAAGTTTTTCTACAAAACCATTAAAATTAGTAGGGGGCTTAGGATTTATTACAATTATAATTTCTATAATAATTTTAATATATTCTTTAGTTTCATATGCATTTCGTTTAAATCAATTATCACCTGGTTGGACATCAATAATGGTGGCTATTACATTGTTTAGCGGAGTTCAGTTATTATCAATATGGATTATTTCAGAATATATAGCTAGAATATATGATGAAACAAAAAATAGACCAGAATATATAATTGACAAAAAAATAAATATAAAGAAATAAAGAAGGAGACTGATAGATATGAATAAAAAAAGAATATTAACAGGAGATAGACCAACAGGAAGATTACATATAGGACATTATTTTGGATCATTAAAAAAGAGAGTAGAATTACAAGAAAGTGGAGAATATGATCCATATATATTAATAGCAGATGTTCAAGCATTAACAGATAATTTTAATAATCCAGAAAAAGTAAGAAAAAATGTAAGAGAAGTTGCAATAGATTATTTATCTGTTGGAATAGACCCTAAAAAAACAACAATATACATACAATCAATGATACCAGAAGTTGCAGAATTAACAGTATTTTATTCAAATTTAGTAACAATAGCTAGATTACAAAGAAATCCAACAGTAAAAACAGAAATTGCTCAAAAAAGAGAGATATTTGGAGAAAGTGTAACATATGGATTTTTAGGATATCCAGTTAGTCAAGCAGCAGATATAACAGCTTTTAGAGGAGAATTAGTACCAGTAGGAGAAGATCAATTACCATTAATTGAACAATGTAGAGAAATTGTTAGAAAGTTTAATAGCATTTATGGTAATGTTTTAATAGAACCTAAAGCAGTATTATCAAAAGAAAAGAGAATTAAAGGACTAGATGGAAATGAAAAAATGGGAAAATCTCTTGGAAATGCAATTTATTTATCAGATAGTGAAGAAGAAATAACAAAAAAAGTTATGGGAGCAGTAACAGATCCTAATCGTATAAAAAAAGATGATCTAGGAAATCCAGATGTTTGTATGGTTGCATATTATCATAATTTATTTACAAAACCAGAAGATGTAAAAACAGTATGTGAAGAATGTAAATTAGGAAAAAGAGGTTGCGTTGCTTGTAAAAAACAATTAGCACAAAATATCATAGAAGAATTAAGACCAATTAGAGAAAAAAGAGCTTATTATGAAGAACATCCAGAAGAGGTTGATAGAATCTTAATGGAAGGAACTAAAAAAGCACAAGAAGAAGCAAAAGCAACAATGAAAACAATAAAAAAAGCAATGATGTTAGATTATTAAAAAATATATTGCCCTTGTGGCAAGAAAGTTGATTAAAGGGTGTATCCCTTAGGTAAAAAAGGAGAAAATAATGTTTACAGATTATACAAAAATTATAATTAAATCAGGAGATGGAGGAAATGGTGCTGCAACATTTAGAAGAGAAAAATATGTTGCTGCAGGTGGCCCTGATGGTGGAGATGGAGGAAATGGTGGAAATATCTATTTCCAAGTTGATAAAGATAAAAATACATTAATTGATTTTAGATATAACAAAAAATTTAAGGCCAAAAATGGTGAAAACGGAAGTGGAAATCATTGTAATGGAAAATATGGAGAAGATTTATATATAAAAGTTCCAATAGGTACAGTAGTAAAAGATGTAAAAACAGGAAAAGTAGTTGTGGATTTATCTAAACCAAATCAAAAAGAATTAATATTAAAAGGTGGAAGAGGAGGCAGAGGAAACTCACACTTTGCAACAGCTACTAGACAAGCTCCTAGATTTTCTGAAGATGGAGAAAAAGGAGAAGAAAAAGAACTTATATTAGAATTGAAGTTATTAGCAGATGTAGGATTATTAGGTTTCCCAAATGTAGGAAAATCAACATTTTTATCAACAGTAACAGAAGCTAGACCTAAAATAGCAAATTACCATTTTACAACACTTGAACCAAATCTTGGTGTTGTAAAAATGAAAAATGGTGATGGGTTTGTAATAGCCGATATTCCAGGAATAATAGAAGGCGCAAGCGAAGGTGTAGGACTTGGAATACAATTTTTAAGACATGTGGAAAGAACGAGATTATTACTACATTTTTTAGATGTCTCTGGTCAAGAGGGAAGGAATCCAGTTGAAGATTTTTATGCAATAAATGAAGAACTAAAAAAATACAGTGAGAAATTAAGTACTAGAAAACAAATAATAGTGGCAAATAAAATAGATGTAATACAAGATGAAAAACTACTTGAAGAGGTAGAGAAATTAGCAAAAAAAGAAGGATTAGAATTATATAAAATATCAGGAGCAACAAAACAAGGAGTACAAGAGTTAATTGATCATGTATCAGAAGTATTAAAAACATTACCAAAAGAAGATTTAATAGAAATAGAAGATAAAATTGTTTACACATTAGAAGATGAAAAACAACAATGGGAGATTAAAAAACAAGATGAAGTATTTATTGTTACAGGAAAAGCAGTAGAAAGACTAATGGGAAGAATAAACATAGAAGATAATGAATCAATGTATTACCTACAAAAAAGCTTAAGGAATATGGGAATTGAAGAACAATTAAAAGAAATGGGAATATGTGAAGGTGATACTGTAATAATAGCTGGATGGGAGATGGAATGGTATGAATAAGAGAAAAGATTATTTAGCATGGGATGAATATTTTATGGCAATAGCAAAATTATCTGCAATGAGAAGTAAAGATCCATCAACACAAGTAGGCGCTTGTATTGTTAGTAATGACAACAGAATACTATCAATAGGTTATAATGGTGCGCCAAATGGATTTGATGATGAAAAATTTCCATGGGGAAGAGAAGGAGAAAATCTTGATACGAAATATCCATATGTATGTCATGCAGAAATGAATGCAATATTAAATTATAGAGGTAACAAAAAAGATTTAGAAAATGCTAAAATATATGTAGATTTATTTCCTTGTAATGAATGCGCCAAAATTATTATTCAATCAGGAATAAAAGAAATAATATATTTATCTGATAAATATAAAGATTCAGAAAACAACATTGCTTCAAGAAGATTATTTGATGAATGCGGGGTTAAATATACTAGAATAGAATTAACAGAAGAAAAACAAATAAAGATTGATTTAAAATAACAAAAAATAAAAGAAAAAATTACCAAAGTTTTATTCTAAGGTAATTTTTTTTTCATAATAATTGCATCATTATCTTTATAATAATTTTTTCTTAAAGCTATTTCTTCAAATCCAAATTTTTTATATAAATTAATAGCAACAATATTTTTACAATCAACTTCCAAATTAATAAAATTTAAATTTTTATTGTTAGAAATTACTATTAAATTTTCTAATAATAATGAACCAATACCATTATTTCTATAAGATTTTTTTACAACTATATTCATAATATCAGCTTCATCTATTATAATCTTTATTCCAGCAAAACCAATTATCTCATTTTGCTTTTTAGCTACAATATATAAAGAAGAATCGCTCAATAATTCTTCTCTTAAAACTTCATAAGACCAGAAATCATCAAAATCAGATAATAAAACATCTTTAATTTCTTCTAAATCTTGAATATCCATTTTTTTAAAAGTAAAATCCATTTTTATTTTCCTTTCAAATTGCCATCGGGGACGGACCTTTTTGGCAATTTTTTGCCACTGGGGACGGACCTTTCTACCATAATATAGCAATTACTTAAAATCATTATATTATTGTATGTATTTTTTAGATTGAGTTTGATAATAATTGTTTAGCTTCTAATTGCCTTTGAGCTTGAGGTTTCTTTAAATATAATGGCATAACTTCATTAAAATCTTTGTTATTATATTTGTCAAATCCACACAACCCCAAATTATAAGAATTAAGAAAGTTATTTTTAGAAAAGATTGCTTTGGAAAAGATAGATGATAACTGATTTTTATAAACTTCAACTCCATCTCCAACAAAAACTATTTTTTTATTATTAAGTTCTTTTTCTAAAATTTTAAGATTATTAATGCTATCTGATTTTGGTGGAAAAATTTCTTTGTATTGATTATCATTAAATTCATAAACAGAATAATAACAATTTTCATTTTTGCAATCAATTATACTAAAAATAATATCTCCATTGTTTAAATTTGGCTTTTCATTATATGCTAAACTTTCTAATGAATTAACTCCAATACAAGGAATATTTAAAGAATCACTAAAAGCTTTAGTAGTAGCAACTCCAATTCTTATTCCTGTAAAAGAACCTGGACCTATGTTACAAATAATAAGGTTAATATCATTTATAGTTAAATTTGTTTTATTAAAAATTTCATCTATCATAGGCATTAAGTTTTCTGAATGTGTTCTTCCAGTATTTTTGTCTAAACTACATATTAATTTATCATTTTCTAAAATAGAAACTCCGCAAATATTACTTGCTGTATCAATACTTAATATTTTCAAAATATTTTTCCAACCTTTCACAATTTGTATTTATATTTAAAATTCTTAAATTTTCATTTTTTTCGTCTCGAGAGAAAGTGATATGAGTATATTCTTTAGGTAAAGCATCTTTAATTAGTTCGCCCCATTCTATAATGCAAATACCTTTATCAAAATATTCTTCGCCACCTATTTCATAAAATTCAGAGGAATCTTCTAATCTGTATACATCAAAATGATAAATATTCACATCATTTTTTAAATATTCGTTAACAATAGTGAAAGTAGGACTTGAAATTTCATCTTGTAAATTAAAATATGATAAAAAACCTTCTGTAAATTTAGTTTTTCCTGAACCTAAATCACCAGTTAAGACAATAATATCTTTAGCTTTACAAATTCCTGCTAAGTTTTTAGCAAAGTTTTTTGTGTCTGATTCGTTGTGTGAAATAAATTTATACTTTTTCATAAAATCCTCCTTATGT
>ENA-ORML01002804-ORML01002804.1-human-gut-metagenome-genome-assembly--contig:-NODE-2804-length-10635-cov-3.144707_pt1 | contig 10635 bp, 9 predicted proteins | sample MGYA00242103_ERZ508995 | MGnify/ENA primary metagenome ERZ508995 (study PRJEB26280, sample SAMEA2338702) | human gut metagenome | biome: human gut; feature: human-associated habitat; material: faeces...
GACTCGCGCAAACTCAAAGACGAGCTGGGCTGGCAGCCCAGCCTGCAGTTCGAGGAGGGGATCGAAAAGACGGTCCGCTGGTACCTCCAGAACCAATCGTGGATGGACGACATAACCTCAGGCGAGTACCAGCAATACTATCAGAGCATGTATAAGGAGAGGTAGATATGGCGCTTAACGGATGAACATCGGCTCCGAAATGCAGGAAATAAGCTCTAACAACAAACGAATAGCAAAGAATACGCTTCTGCTCTACTTCCGGATGCTTGTTACCATGGCGGTAAGTCTCTACACCAGCCGGGTGGTATTGAATATTCTAGGGGTGGAGGACTTCGGCATCTACAATGTCGTGGGCGGAATCGTCGCCATGTTCGGATTCATCAACGGATCCATGACCTCTGCGACACAGCGGTACCTGACCTTTGAGCTGGGACAGAACAATCGGGCGCAACTGACAAAGGTTTTTTCGACCAGCCTTTCAATACATGGCATCATATCCTTTCTGATAATAGTGCTGGCGGAAACGGTCGGGCTTTGGTTCTTATGGAACAAAATGCAGATTCCGGCCGACCGCATGAATGCCGCTTTCTGGGTATTCCAGTGCTCGGTAGCGGCATCGGTGATCATGATCATGAGCGTACCGTATAATGCGGCCATCATCGCCCATGAAAGAATGAGCGCATTTGCCTATATATCGATTATCGAAGTCTCTTTGAGATTGCTGATCGTCTGTTTCCTTCGGTATTTTCACACCGACAAACTGATATTGTACGCCGCGTTAATCGTTATTGTCCAGTTCCTCATACGTCTATGTTACAGCTGGTATTGCAACCGGCATTTCAACGAAACAAAATATCGCTGGAGCTGGGACAAGGGGTTATTCAAGGAAATGACAGGATTTGCCAGTTGGAATATGTTCGGCAGTCTGGCGGCCATCACATTTACACAGGGGTTGAACCTGCTGCTGAATATGTTCTTCGGTCCGGTTGTCAACGCTGCCAGAGGTATCGCCGTGCAGGCCCAAACCGCCATCGGTCAATTCAGCAGCAACTTCCAGACGGCCCTCAACCCGCAAATAACCAAATCGTACGCGACCGGCGATATGGAATACATGCATGGCCTGATTTTCCGGAGCGCCAAATTTTCATTTTTCCTGCTGCTGCTGTTATCGCTTCCCGTCCTTATCGAGACAAAAGCGATACTGACGCTCTGGCTGAAAATCGTCCCGGACCACACAGTCGTATTCCTGCGGATCATGTTATGCACGACATGGGTGTATGCCGTCTCCAATCCGTTGATTACAGCCGCTTCCGCCACCGGCAAGATCAAACTATACCAAAGCGTCGTCGGAGGGTTGCTGCTGCTGATCCTGCCGATTTCCTATCTCTGTTTGCGGTTCGGGCTCCCTGCATACAGCGTCTTTATCGTACATTTTGTCATGGAGATTACAGCCCAATTCGCCCGGCTGCTGATGCTGCGGCGAATGATTCGGTTGTCATTGCGGGAATACTTTGCCAAAGTGATCTGGAGTATATCCAAAGTTACGGCAATTGCGCTTGCAGTACCTCTGGCCGTGGCATACTGGCAGCCGGGAGAAGGAATATGGAACCTTCTGACGATCTTCCTGATTTGCGCCATATCGACAAGCATGTCCGTTTACTGGTTCGGACTTACGCCCGGCGAGAAAATCTATATCTGCTCGAAAGTCTCATCCATCGCATCAAAATTCAAAAAATGATTTCCATTGCTTCGAAGGAGATGTGCTGCGGCTGCGCTGCATGCGAACAGCGCTGCCCCACGTCCTGCATCGTAATGCGTGAAGACGAGGAAGGGTTTCTTTATCCGCAAACAGACACGTCGAAATGTATAGATTGCGGCTTGTGCGAAAAAGTATGTCCGGTACTCAATCAGGGCGAAAAGCGGAAGCCGCTCCATGTATATGCGGCAAAAAACAAAAAGACTCGGATTCGGCTGCAAAGTTCTTCGGGAGGTATCTTCACCCATATAGCGGAACAGATCATTCAAAAGAACGGCGTGGTTTTCGGTGCCCGTTTCGACGAGAATTGGGCTGTAGAACACGCCTGTACCGAAACGCTCGAAGGACTCGCGGCCATGCGGGGCAGCAAGTATGTGCAAAGCCGTATCGGCCGCACTTACCGGCAGGCGAAAGAATTTCTGGAATCCGGCCGTCCGGTGCTCTTTTCGGGCACTCCCTGTCAAATAAGAGGTTTAAAGCTTTTTTTGGCAAAAGAATATGAAAATCTATTGACTGTAGATTTAGTTTGCCACGGTGTTCCCAGCCCCGAAATCTGGCGACAATATTTACATGAAACAATAGCCAGAAAAGGGTTCAAACATACAAATTCCGAGTTGCGGTCCACATCCCAAATTACGGGCATCAATTTCAGGGACAAGACGACCGGATGGCAGCATTTCAGTTTGCGGTTCATACTCCGCAGAGAAACCGGGGCCGGTCTTCCGGAGACGGCAGACGTGTCCAGAATACACTATAAAGATCCATTCTTTTACTGCTTCCTGTCGCATGTGACCGAAAGATATTCATGCTACGCCTGTCCGGCAAAAGAACTGAAAAGCGGCAGCGACATCACACTCGGCGATTTTTGGGGATTCCGCGGCACCAAGGACTTTCCGGATGACAACAACGGTATAAGTCTGTTGCTGATCAATACGGATCAAGGCAGCAAATATATTACCGGCACATTACGTTCGGAGCAATCCTATGAGAAAGTCATCAAACAAAATCCGATGATCACCGCCAGTCTTATCAAGGATCCGAGAAGAGATACTTTTTATAAGGCGGTTGCAAAGTCTTCGCTGCACCGGCAAAGCAAAAAACTGAGACTAATAAACAAAATCAAAAGATATGCGAATCGGCTTGCTGACCTTGCCCTTGGAAACAGGATACGGTAGCATATTGCAGGCATATGCGCTGAAAACGGTATTGACGCGGCAAGGGCACGAAGTCATACTCATTCGCCGTCTCGTTAAAAAAAAGCGGTTCAACGGCTGGAACATCTTAAAACGAAGTGTCAAAAAATACATATTCAGAAAACCTGCCTGCGTTGTCTACGACAAGAAAATCTACGACGAATACCCCGTAATTACACAACACACGCAACCATTTATCGACAAATGGCTGCAACCCTTTTCACCGGTCTATTATAACAGCAGTGCATACAAAAGCATCCGCGACTTAAAATGCGACGCCTACATCGTAGGTTCTGATCAGGTATGGCGCAAAGGGTGTATGGAGGAAATCAAAGATTATTACTTCTCCCCGATCGACGGCCGTACAGCGAAATTAATTGCCTATGCGGCGTCATTCGGTATCGACAAATGGGCATATTCGAAGAAAGAGACCCGATTCTGCACCCAGAAGCTAAAGGAGTTCACCGCAGTCAGCGTACGGGAAGATTCTGGTATGGAATTATGCAAAAGGCATCTCAACCATACCGCTGAACATGTTTTAGATCCGACAATGCTTCTGACACCTGCGGACTATCGAGCACTCATCGGCGAAGGAGGTGCCGAAAAGTACGCAAACAAAATAACGGCATTCATATTAGACCGTTCCGACGACAAACTGGCGGCGCTGAAAAAAGTCTCGAAAGTTTTAGCCATGGACTACAACTTTGCAGCGACGGAAACCGAAGACAGACTGGCCCCTCTCGAAAAAAGAATAGCGCCATCCGTAGCGGACTGGCTGAAGGCGATGTATTATGCCGATTATATTTTCACGGACTCCTTTCACGGCTGCGTTTTTTCCATTCTGTTCAACAAACCGTTCGTATTATACGTCAACAGAAACAGAGGCGTCGCACGATTCGAGTCGCTGTTGAAGCTGTTCAAGATAGAGAACAGAACCCTATCCGATTCAAACGGATTGGAGAGTTGCCCCATAAGACAATCCATAGACTGGAAGCCCATAAATGCGAAACTGGAAGAAATGCGTTCAAAATCCATGTGCTTCCTCGAAAATGCGCTTACTGCAAGAGACGAACAATAAAATCCGACTGATGAATATAACCTTTCTGCTACGTCTGTGGCCCGTATACGGCGGCGGAGAAACCGTAACGATCTGCCTTGCCAACGAAATGATAAAGCGAGGATGGAATGTATCCGTCTTGTATTTTAAAAACAATACGCGGGCCGACCTGCCTTTCATCGATCCAGCCATAAAGGCCGTTCAAATACCCGACATCCGCTGCGACGAGTTTACGACACGCTTTCCCGATGCCGACAAAGTAATCGGCTATCTGAAAGAATATATTCAGGAAAACGACATCCATTATCTTGTCAATCAATGGTGGCCAGTCGAATATATCCGTGGAATAAGGGGACGGTATAAGACAAAGATCATCACATGTCTCCATCAGGCACTTTATACCCCAATGATCGAGGGAACGGGAATAAACGGATTCCTGAAAAAAAGATGCACTTCGCTGTATAAATTCTGGAAAAAGAGACATAGTTGCAGGCAGGTGACAAAATTCCTACCGCATACGGATAAATATATTTTCCTTTCTCCAGCCTTTCAACGTCAGTACGAGCAATTTGCCAACTATAAAAATACAAATAGCCAGTTGGGTGCCATCCCCAATCCGCTGGTTTACCCGAACGAAATGCGGCCCGAAGATTTGCAGTCGAAAGAGAAGAGCGTTCTTCTCGTAGGCCGGATGGTGGAAATCCAGAAACGCATAACGCGAGCAATCAAAATATGGCGCGCTATTGAAAACGATCCCCGCTTGGACGAGTGGAACTTCCGGATTGTCGGCGAAGGACCGGATTTGGCCATGTATAAACAACTGGCGGAGGCGTTAGGATTAAAACGGATTTCGTTCGAAGGCTTCCGAAATCCGCAGCCCTATTACAAACAGGCCGCCATTTTCATGATGACCTCCGCCTTCGAAGGGTTTCCCATGACATTGGTCGAAGCACAACAATGCGGTGTCGTTCCGGTTGTAATGGATTCCTACCTGTCGCTGCACGACATTGTTGAAACCGGATACAACGGCATCATCGTTTCCAATGAAGACCTTACGGGCTATGTAAACAAAATGAAAGAGCTGATGACAGACACCTCCCTTCGGGAAAAACTGGCAATGAACGGCCTGCACTCCTGCCGCAGGTTCTGCGTAGAAGAGATTGTCAACAATTGGGAAGAACTGTTCAACGACCTAAGTGCAAACCGCCGATGATTTCGAATGTCAACAAACTCATAATCTGGATATTGCTTTTTTCGTGCTGCTGGGGAATTTTACCTTATCAGTTTGTGTTGCTGCCGGTTGTTTTTGCCTTGTATTATATGATAAAAACCATTCTGGAGAGAAGACCCGGAATGTTTAAGAAGTATTTGATCATATATTTCATATTCTTCATTATCAGTGCATTCTCTTGCATGCATTTTGAAGACCAAAGTTTATCGAAAACATTCACTGCCGTAGCTTGCCTGCAACTTTTCCCGGTCATATCTTATTTCATATTTTTATCCGGCAAATACACAATAAAAGAGATAGAAAAGGCATTAGCAATCGCCTACGTTATTTTTCTATGCTGCTTCACAATCCAACTGATATATCCCGACAAAATATTCAATTTGGCAACGGATTATATGGACATCGGACGATTTACCATGTACGGACAACTGATCGCCTATATCTGTCTATTCTATTTTTACGGGAAATATTTATTTTCAGGCAAGACCAAATACCTATTATACATACTGCCTGCGTTCTTCGTCCTTTTTATAGCAGGATTCAGGACCCAGATGGCTGCCATATTATTGGCATTGGGCCTATTTACCTACTCGGTAAAGAAAATCGCCAGTGTAAAATATATGTTTCTCTTCCTTATTGTCATAGGCGTTCTCTCCCAAACTTCGGTCGTTCAGAACTCCATAAACAACATGATGAAGCGGCAGGAAGCGGGCGACACATTCACCAACGAAGATTATATACGAGTCATCCAGTTCAACTATTTTACAAAAGAGCACTTCAAATCTCCGGTCGAATATGTATTCGGAAGCGGAATCCCCAACCCCAGAACAAAATACGGTCAGCCGTTCTATACTGTCGATCCTGCATTAGGTCCATATAACGGATGGCATGACTGGGGGATCGTCGGACTGAGCTGGATGATCGGAATTCCGACCGTATTGGCCCTTCTCTTCCCCGTCTTTCGGATCATCAGAAGAAAATGCGACGACAACATTCTCTTTTTGAAATTTTTCTATATTTTTCTGCTGCTGTCAAGTTTCACTACCGTAGAATTCTATCGAGTAGGTTCCTTCTTCTTCCATGGGTTACTTTTTTATCTTTATGAATTGTATTACAGGCAGTCCGCCAACGCTCAGAAATATCGAAAAATCAGTCCAGAATATCACGGCTGTAAATTACCATACACAGTTAGATGAAGCGAATTTTATTAATAGCGACCGAATTTGCTCCGGGAATGATCCCATACGCGTCTTCAATAATTAACACATTGTCCAACAGTGAAAAATTCGAAGTGTTTGCTATTGTTGTAAATTCGCCAAACAGGTCATTCAGCAAGAGTGTCATAGTAAACCGAAAAATAAGACACATCGAATACCCGAAGACAAAAATTCTCAAATTAATATACAAATTCTATCCGATAAGAATTATTCGAGAAATAAAAAGAATCACTAAATCTCAGAAAATAGATGCTGTACACCTATTAACAGGAGACTTCAGTCTGTTCACATATTTATTATTCAATCCACAAAAAGAAAAATTTTATTACACAATTCACGATTTATATCCCCATGAATCTAAAGACAAGGGATTTTGCAGTTATATATTTCATAAATACCTATATTGGTGTACAAAAAATATCCGGGAAATAATACCTCATTTAACAACTTCATCAAAAAGTCAGTATGCAGTATTATGCGAGAAATATCCGAATAAACAGATTTTTTTCACCCACTTCCCCACATTGGTTACAGAAGAAATAAAAAAAGGAACGATGGCTGTTGCTGAATTAAAAAATACATCCGACTATATTTTATTTTTCGGAGCTGTCGATCATTACAAAGGAGTAGACATATTGATCAGTGCCTACAATCGACACCCCGAATCCGACAAACATAAATTAGTCATTGCCGGTTTGGGTAATTTAGACAAAATAACCGAGCCAAACATCATAAGACTGAACCGGTTCATCGAGGATGCCGAAGTCCGAGATCTATTCACCAAAGCCGCAATCGTAGTTTATCCGTATCGTTCGGCCACCATGTCGGGCGTGCTTTCCCTTGCGTTCTATTTCAGGAAGAAAGTCGTGATGTCAGACGTGCCTTTTTTCAAAGAATACGCCAACCGGGACTCGCTGTTCTTCAAAGCCGGAAATGTCGAAGATCTGGCCGACAAGCTGCAACAGGCATTGGATTCCGGCAGCGCCAGCACAAATGCGAATCTGTATCCAGAATTCTATTCAGAGAATATATTGGAACAAGACTATATAAATCTGTACTCATCCCCTGCGAACAAACAGATGTGATGCCATGAAGGTATTGATATTGAATCCGATCCTTTTTACGGCGGACAACAATGTAATTCCGCAAGTCAAATCCATAAAAGACACGATGATTTACAACATGTGTCTAGGATTCAAACGACTGGGACACGATGTAACATTAGCCGCCGCCGAAGAGTATGCTCCTGCGGAAAAAGAAGCGTATGATTTCGAAATTCTTTTTTTCAAATCCAAGTGCAAAAAACTTTTCCCGCCGGCTATGTTGCCCTTTTCTCCTGAGCTATGGCCATATATCAAAGAAAATGAAAAATCATTCGATTTGCTGATCTCCAGTGAAGTATTTTCGTTCCAGTCTTTATTAGCAGCAAGAATCTGTCCCGAAAAAACTATAATTTGGCAAGAACTGACCGATCATCAAAACAAATTCCATCGACTTCCATCGAAAATATGGCATAATGTCATTGTTCGTTTATTCATGCAAAGGATTGCAGCAGTAGCTCCCCGCTCAGGGCCAGCTTACAAATTTATTAGCAAATATATGCCGCAAACAGTAAAGCAAATCGTTGATCATGGAATTAATGTCGATAAATTCACCTATTCCGAAAAAAAAGAACGCCAAATAATCAGTTCGTCCCAATTGATTCTCAGAAAAAATATCGACGGAATAATTCGGATTTTCCAGCAATTCCATGAAATGGAAGCATATGAAGACATTAAATTGTTGATAGCCGGGCGAGGTGAAGAAGAAGCAAATTTAAAAAAATTAGTGTCGGAATTAAAACTCTCGGAAAGTGTCCGATTTCTCGGATTTTTACCTCAGCAAACACTGAATAAATATATCCGAGAATCTCTTTGCTTTCTTATCAATACGCGAAAAGATCTGAATATGGTTTCCATTCCGGAATCCATCGTTTCAGGGACCCCGATTCTGACAAACACTCAACCGGCTTCAGCCGGCTACATCCAAGCGAATAAGCTGGGAATAGCCAAGAATCAATGGGGAGTAGACGAGCTAAAAGAAATCATCGACAACAATTCCTTTTATGTCAAAAATTGTATCGACTACCGGGAAAACCTAACGAATATCCATTCCGCCCAATTATTAACGGACATCTATAAAAAATCAATTCAAAAACAGTAAAATACCATTTCCGACATATCAGACGCAACGCTTAACTAGAGAGCCTCAGCATGCTGTTCAATTCATTTGTATTTCTACTTGCATTCCCGACAATCTTCGCCGCATATTATCTCTGTCCGATAAAATGGCGCAGCTGGCTTCTATTGCTGATAAGCTATGCAGTCTATATGAACTGGGTGCCCGTATACGCATTGATCCTCTTGTGGGTAACTCTGACGACCTATACCGGCGCTCATTATATATCCCGCAACAGCCCCAAGAACAAGCTAAAAATGACCGTCGCAGGAATTTTGACCTTGCTGCCGCTGCTTTTCTTCAAATACTACAATTTTATAAATGGCATCGTATACGATATATTGACGACCCTCCACCTGCGCATCGAAATAAATACAATGCATTGGGCCGCTCCCATCGGCATATCCTTCTTTTCATTTCAGGCATACGGATATCTGGCGGACGTATATTACAGACGGACCGACTGCGAACGCAACCTCCGGGACTATGCACTGTTCATTTCATTTTTTCCGCAAATAGCTTCGGGTCCTATCAGCAAGGCGAAGGACCTGCTGCCGCAAATCAAAAGTCTCAAAACTTTCGATGCCGACAAAGCGACACAGGGGTTGAAACTGTTGTTATGGGGCTTGTTTCTAAAAGTCGTGTTAGCAGACCGATTAGGTCTGTACGTAGACAGCATTTATGACAATTACACCTATCAGACGGGGTTCTCCCTGTTCGTCGCCAGTTTGTGTTATTCGCTGCAAATATACGGAGACTTTGCAGGTTATTCGTTAATGGCTATCGGAGTAGCCAAAGTCTTGGGATTCGATCTGATCAATAACTTCAACCGCCCCTATTTCGCAACCAGCATAACCGACTTCTGGCACCGATGGCACATTTCGCTGTCCATCTGGCTCCGTGATTACGTATACATTCCGCTGGGCGGCAGCAGATGCAGCAAATTACGCACCTATTGGAATATTTTCGCGACTTTTCTGGTCTCCGGAATCTGGCACGGCGCGAATTGGACATTCATCATATGGGGAATTATTCACGGAGTCGCGCAAATAGCCGAAAAGGCATTGCGTCTTCAGAAGTATGAAGGGGGGGGGGAATCGCCGGCTTCGTATTATCATCACATTCCTTATCGTCAACTTCGCATGGATATTTTTCCGGATGCCCTCGATAACGGACGCATGCAAGGTCATCGGCAAAATATTCACGGATTTCGGGACTACCCTGTTTTTATCAAACAACAGCAATATGATCTACATGCTCGTCGCCGTCTGCATATTGTTTTTTAAAGACATGCGCGACGAATTCTTCCCACGCCGGTTTCTCTTCTTCGAAAACAGAAACATAGCAATCAGGTGGAGTTCCTATCTATTTCTAATGTTTCTAATCCTTCTGACAGGCGTATTGGATTCCGGACAATTCATTTATGTAAACTTCTAACGCATGCGGAATTTTCTGATCAAATCGGCCATATTTCTTGCGTTATGCGGTCTGCTCGACTTCGGTCTGGGCAAAATCTTCGGTTATCTGACAGTCCATGCAACCGGCGGATATACAAAACGGGATAATTTCATATCCGACGAAGTCGATGCAAACATCCTGATTTTCGGCTCGTCGCGGGCCGCTCATCACTACGTCCCTTCGATATTGTCCGATTCATTGGACATGAGTTGCTATAACTGCGGAATGGACGGCAACGGCATCATATACGGGTATGGAAAGCTAAAAACGATTACGGCCCGGTACTATCCCAAAATCGTCATACTGGACATCCAGCCTACATTCGATCTGTTTACAAACGACAATTGCAAATACTTGGCTCCCTTGCGGCCGTATTATCAATATCCGGGAGTCGATTCATTATTCTGGGACATAAATCCCTCCGAACGTTGGAAAATGATGTCGAATTCCTACCGGTTCAATTCGAAATTCCTGAGCATTCTAATGGATAATCTATCGGATCCAGC
>ENA-ORML01002809-ORML01002809.1-human-gut-metagenome-genome-assembly--contig:-NODE-2809-length-10614-cov-3.208827_pt1 | contig 10614 bp, 8 predicted proteins | sample MGYA00242103_ERZ508995 | MGnify/ENA primary metagenome ERZ508995 (study PRJEB26280, sample SAMEA2338702) | human gut metagenome | biome: human gut; feature: human-associated habitat; material: faeces...
GGCGCATCCGCCTTGCGGGCTACCATGATTTCACCGCAGTCCTGACAGTAATAAGCCGGAATCCGATGGCCCCACCAAAGCTGACGGGAAATACACCAATCGCGGATATTTTCCAGCCAGTGGAGATATGTTTTATCAAAACGTTCAGGGACAAATTTTAAATCGCCTTTTTTCAGCGCTTCGATGGCCGGTTTCGCCAATTCATCCATCTTAACAAACCACTGCTGTTTGATGAGAGGCTCTACCGTTGTCCTACAGCGGTCATGGGTACCTACATTATGATTATAATCCTCAATCCGCACAAGCAGTCCGAGACGGTCCAGCTCCTCAACAATGGCTTTCCGCGCTTCATAGCGGTCCATACCCGCATATTTACCGCCGTTTTCATTGATAGTTGCATCATCATTCATAATGTTAATCTGTTCCAGATTGTGTCTCTTACCCACTTCAAAGTCATTTGGGTCATGCGCCGGTGTGATTTTAACCACTCCGGTTCCAAATTCCTTATCTACATATTCATCGGCCACCACCGGAATCTCTTTATTGACAATTGGAAGCAGAACCTTTTTTCCAATCAGATGTTTATAACGTTCATCCTCCGGGTGTACGGCTACCGCTGTGTCTCCCAACATGGTTTCCGGGCGGGTTGTGGCGATTTCCACCATTTCATCGGAACCAACCACCGGATAATTAATATGCCAGAAATGTCCGGCCTGATCTTCATACTCAACCTCCGCATCAGAGATAGAAGTCTTACATACCGGGCACCAGTTGATAATTCTTGCGCCCTTATAAATCAGCCCTTTTTCATGAAGACGGACAAACACTTCCTCAACAGCCTTATTACAGCCCTCATCCATCGTAAACCGTTCTCTATCCCAGTCGCAGGAAGAACCCATCTTTTTAAGCTGACTGATAATCCGTCCGCCATATTCCTTTTTCCAGTCCCAGGCTCTCTCCAAAAATGCCTCCCGGCCCAAATCCTTTTTGCTGATGCCCTCTTCTTTTAATTTTTCCAGAATCTTAACTTCCGTGGCAATACTTGCATGGTCCGTTCCCGGCTGCCACAGCGCATTATAACCCTGCATCCGTTTGGAACGGATTAAAATATCCTGTAATGTATTGTCAAGAGCATGACCCATATGAAGCTGCCCCGTAATATTTGGCGGCGGAATCACGATTGTAAACGGTTCCTTGCTGCGGTCTGCCTCCGCATGAAAATATTTATGGTCGAGCCATTTCTGATAAAGCTTATCCTCAATGGCCGCCGGATTGTAGGTTTTCTCCAACTGCATTTCTCTTTCCTCCTGTTCAACTTCTGTCGCTGCGGCACAAGCGCCCCATCGCTTGGCTTGTGCCTTACGCGAAAAAACGCGAGTCTCCTCCCCATAAGGGCGAAAGCTCGCGTTACCACCTTAATTATACGAAAAACAAAATTCCCGTACATCTCTTTGGTCTATAACGAAACCACCCGTGACTGACTACTTTCCGATATCCGGTTTCACCTGCCCTGTTCAAAAGCTACCTTCAGAACCCACTTCTTTGGATGACCTTTCAGCCGCCGAATCATCCTCTCTGTCAAGGTTATGTTCCTACTCCTCTTTCTCACTACATTTTCCATATAAAATATATTCTATTCAAAACCCGCTTAAAAGTCAAGCCTGCCATTTTATCTTTTGTACTTTCTTTTTCCTAATTATCTTTATCCAGTAATTTTAAGTATTTTTCCTTTTCCGTTTCCGACACCTTTAATGCCTCCATAGCCTTTTCGGCAGACAGGTCCATCGTCTCCATGAGATTCCTGACAGATGACAAAATTCCATCGGCCACGCCGACTTCATGGCCTTCTTTACGCCCCTCGGCCCTGGCCATATTATTTTCTTCCAGTTCCCGCATAAACTTCATACCTATCTCCTCACTTTGTTTTATTTCTTTATCTTATCATATTTCTGTTTTGTTTAACAGTGGATTTTTACCGAATCGGTTATAGATGTGATTCTCACGTGATAAATTCAGTATATCCAACACCGATAATGATTTCAATAACAATCCTTCGGGGTATTCCGACAAAAATACGCAAAAAGCCCAGGCAAGAATCCTCTATGAATTCCTGTCCAGGCTTTCTCAATCTTAACTGACAAAAAATTTATACCTTATCGCGCGAAGCTTGACGCAGCACGCCCATGCGAAGCATCTGACATACGGCAGGCCCGAAGGGGGGGCTACATTTCTTCTACGGAATTGACACCGTCCAACCCCTCGATAAATGTATGTACATCGATACCCTTCGATTTGGCGCTGACTTCTATGGACATTGTTGCATTGACAATATCATCCTTATTCTTTTTGGACTTACTCAATTCCAGACTGAGAAATTTAAATCCCCGCTCTTTCACCGCCGACATGAATGGCGTGATATACTTTCTGGATTCAAACTCCACATACAGATCATAAACCCTTGAATGTTCATAGGCATACTCATCGATTTTTTCCAGATAGTTATATACCAGAAATACAATCAGGGTGCAGATGATTGCTCCCGAATAAAAGCCTATCCCTATAGCCAGGCCAATCCCGGAGCAGGCCCACAGGCCGGCCGCTGTTGTCAGTCCCTTAATCTGATTCCGCCCGGTCACCATAATTGTGCCCGCGCCGAGGAAACCCACACCGCTGACAACCTGAGCAGCCATACGGGCCACATCGCCGGTTCCATTGGAGACATACCGGAAAGTGTATTCTCCGGTCATCATAATAAGGGTTGCCCCCAGGCATACAAGAATATGGGTTTTAAATCCGGCTCCCCGCTTTTTTACACTCCTGAAAAATCCGATAACACCGCCGCAGATAGCTGCCAGCAGCAGTCGAATCATAACAACAGGAACAGTAAACGAATGGAGATATTCATTTATTGTCTGAAATACTTCCATGTCCATTTTATCACCACCAGGCTTCTGCTTTTTATAAAGCTTCTACATTTTTCGTTGCTACAACGGAAACTCCCGTACCGGCCACATTTTCCAGGATAACATCACCGATATGCACTGGCGCTTCCACCTGAATACTTTGAAGTGCTTTTGCACAATCAAAAATCTTGCTTTTAGGAATATCTGATTTTGTTTTCACCGAAACCATCGGAATCTTTCCGCCGTTCACATGGACAATCGAGGTCACAATGCGGGTTGGATTAGTTACTTCCTTCCGCGCATATTCCTCGCCCCGCTTGCATGTATGCCCTGTAATACTGAGAATTTCCGTGCCTTCCATCTCTACTGTCACGGCGCAGCCCAGAGGGCATCCGATACAGGTTAATTCTCTTTTTTCCATATGCTTACGCCTCCTCGACCTTAAAGATAATCTGCTTCAAATCCGGATATTTCAAAAGCTGCTCTTTTTTCAGCTTCACTTCTTCCATTTCACCCGGAGCAACCACCGGGCGTCTCCGGCGCATCACCCGTTCATCATCAAAATAGGTGGACACATAACAATTTTTCTGAACCGCTCCCACACGGAAACGCACCGTAATCTCATCATCCATCCGGTCCACATTTACTGTTTTTGGCACAGTATAACGCACAATGCCCTGCGGGCAGAGAGCAATGGTTTCATGAATCGTCTCCGGCTCTTTGCTGCCGTTCTGAATATATTTTGCCGCATTTCTTCCCGCTGTCGCCGCTTCCTCAGAAACAAAATCCACCAGGTCATGCACATGAAGAACATTGCCGCAGGCAAAAACGCCCGGCACATTGGTTTCCAGACTCTCATTAACCACCGGCCCGTTGGTTACCGGTTCAATATCCACGCCAATGCCTCTGGATAATTCATTTTCAGGAATAAGGCCGCAGGAAAGAAGCAATGTATCGCAGTCATAATGTTCTTCTGTTCCCGGAATCGGTTTTCCGCTGCTGTCCACTTCAGCCAGTGTGATTCCTTTTACCCGCTCTTTACCATCGATATCAACCACCGTATGGCTTAATTTCAGCGGAATCCCGAAGTCATCCAGGCATTGAACAATATTTCGTTTCAGGCCGCCGGAAAACGGCATCAGTTCGGCAACAACTTTGACCTTTGCGCCCTCCAGCGTCATACGGCGGGCCATAATAAGGCCGATATCCCCGGAGCCCAAAATAACGACTTCACGGCCCGGCATAAAGCCTTCGATATTCACCAGCCGCTGTGCAGTTCCCGCCGAATAAATACCCGCCGGACGATATCCCGGAATGTTCAAAGCTCCTCTCGGACGCTCCCTGCATCCCATAGCCAGAATGACCGCTTTGGCCTGAATCTCAAAGAGACCGTCTTCCCGGTTCATGGCTGTCACAACTTTATCCTCTGAGATATCCATAACCATCGTATTTAATTTATACTCAATCTTCAAATCCGACACTTCATCAATAAAACGTCCCGCATATTCCGGCCCGGTCAGCTCCTCTTTAAAAGTGTGCAGCCCAAAACCGTTGTGAATACACTGGTTTAAAATACCGCCAAGCTCATGGTCTCTCTCCAGGATGATGATGCTTTCCAAACCATTTTTTCTTGCAGATGCCGCCGCCGCGAGACCGGCTGGGCCGCCGCCAACAATAACTAAATCGTAATTTAACATGTTCTTCACCATCCCTTCTATAATCTATCCTTGACTGTACCGACAATGAGTTTGGAATCTCCGCCGGATTTAGTAATATCCGCCATGCTCACATGCAGCTCTCTTGCCAGAATCTCCATTGTCCTCGGAGAACAGAATCCGGCCTGACACCGTCCCATTCCTGCCCGGGTACGGCGTTTTACGCCATCCAATGACCGGGCGCCGACCGGGCGGTGAATCGCATCCAGAATCTCTCCTTCTGTAATCATCTCACAGCGGCAGATAATATTGCCGTATTCCGGTTTGGCTTCAATCAATTTGGCCCGCTCTTCCTTACTCAGCTCTGCAGGATTTAAAATACCCCGGCGTGTACCGACAAAATCCGGATTTTCAGGAAGTTCCAGCATCTCTGAGACAATATCCGCTACCATCCGGCCAATCGCCGGCGCACTGGAAAGTCCCGGAGACTCGATACCGGATACATCCACAAATCCCTTCGCATCCTTTGCCTCCCCGATAATGAATTCATGATGGTCCTCATGGGCGCGAAGTCCGGCAAAGGAAGTGATGACCTGGCGCATCGGAAGTCCGGCCACAGCCTCCCCGGCTTTGCTGACAACAAAATCCAGTCCTGCCCTGGTTGTTGCCGTGGATTCTTTATCTTCAATATCGATGGCCGTCGGCCCGACTAAAAGATTTCCATGAACTGTCGGGGTGACAAGCACACCCTTTCCAAATTCATCCGGCAATGGGAAAATTGTGTGGGACACATGATTTCCGGCCGTCTTATCCAGCAGACAGTAATCGCCTCTCCGCGGCGTAATATGAATCTTTTCTCCGCTGACCATGTTATGGAATTTATCTGCATAAACTCCCGCCGCATTAACGACAACCTTTGTCTTTAAAACACCCCGGTTTGTCGTCAGCGCATAACCGCCGTCAATCTTTTCAATATTCTGAACCTCTGTATCCAGTTTAAATTCCACGCCGTTAACCGCTGCATTTTCCGCAAAGGCAATAGTCATTCCAAATGGACATACAATGCCGCCGGTCGGCGCATAAAGCGCCGCTACGACCTGTTCCGTCAGATTCGGCTCCAGTTCATGAGCTTCTTTTCCATCCACAATGCGGAGGTCCTTTACGCCATTCTTCTTTCCCCGTTCCAAAAGCTCCTCCAGTTTGCAGACATCTTCTTCATGGACACAGACAACCATAGAGCCAATCCGTTTAAACGGAAAATCCAGTTCCTCTGCCACAGCCTCCATCATCTGATTACCCTGAACATTCAATTTTGCCATCAGTGAACCCGGGTCTGCATCGTAGCCGGCATGAACAATGGCGCTGTTGGCCTTGGAGGTTCCGGCACAGACATCTTCTTCTCTCTCCACCACGCAAATATTGGCCTTATAACGCGACAGTTCCCGCGCTGCCGCACAACCGGAAACACAGCCGCCAATGATGATAATATCGTACATCTTTTCTCCCTCCTGCATTTTTATCTTCTATATGCTTTCTGAATCTCGCGGACGATATCCGGATAATTTCCGATAACCGAATCCACGCCCCGATTAAACATTTCCTCAATTTCTTCTTTTTCGTTGACTGTCCATGTATTGATTTCAAGTCCGTGGGACTTGATTTCCGCCACATTATCCGGCGTCATATTTTTATACATCGGATGATAACACTCAACGCCCACTGAAGCTGCATAAGCCCCCGCGTTGACCAGCCAGGATTCTTCCAGAAGGCCGCATTTTATCGTAGGATCAAGGGCTTTCATACGGAGAATGGAAAAATGATTAAATGAAGAAATTATCATTTTATCTTTTAAACCATACTCCTGAATCATATCATAAACTTTTTTTTCGATGCCTTCATACTCAAAAACGCCGGTCTTTAACTCGATATTCGTTACAATGTCTTTATCCTTCACCAGCTCCATATATTCCCTCAATGTCGGAATATGCTGGAACCCGCAGTCTTTAAAAGTATAAGACGCATTCAGTTTGGACAGCTCTTCATAAGTAAAATCCTTTACCCATCCGGCGCCGTCCGTTGTACGGTCTACCCGTTCATCATGGATGATCACAACAACGCCATCCTTTGTCAGATGAACGTCATTCTCAATCCCGTCCGCGCCCGCCTCAATGGCTTTTTCAAAGGCCAGCATCGTATTCTCGGGATATTTGCCGCTAAATCCTCTGTGCGCAAAGTTTTTCGTCATCATTTTTCCCTCTCTCTTAATAAAATGTAAGGCGAAACAGACAGCCCTGCCAGACTATCTATTTCGCCTCTCTCACTCTCTAAAGCGTTACACATATTTATAGCCTTATCATAACACTTCTATCTCTTAAATGCAAGAATAAACGCCATATTATTGCATTTTCCATAGAGTGCGGTTTGTTGTGGAAATCGCGTCCGCCCCGGCCGACAAGGCGCTCATTACATCCTTTTTATCCGTTAAAAGTCCTCCCGCGATGACAGGCACGCTGACAAAGTTTCGAATATCCTTCAAAATCTTCGGCATAATCCCCGGCATGATTTCAACGCAATCCGGATGATAAACCTCAATCTGGCGTTTCGAATTTTCCAGGGCAATCGAATCGATGATGAAAAACCGCTGAATCGTCAAAAGCCCCAGTTCTTTCGCCCGCTTTACCACCGCCGGCTTAGTGCTGATAATTCCGTCGGCCTGAGTTGTTTTTTTAATGAAATCCACGGAAATTTCCTTGGAACTCAAACCGGTGATCAAATCCATATGGACAATCGCCGTTTTGCCGCCATCTTTTACCCTTTTTACTATGTCGCCAATATTGCATACATTGCCAAACAAAATAAATATGACCTGACATTCTGTTTTCAGACATTCAATCAGCCCTTGTTCATCCTTAATCGCCGCAATTACCGGCGAATCAATCAATATCTCCGCATCTAACATCTCTTTCATTTTATATACTTCGATACTCTCCCTTCTCCTCTTCCAGCCATGCAAGTACCTCCGGGCAAACGGCATCCCATTGACTCTCGCTGTGGATATCCTTCATATTTTCCAGCATTTCATAAACCGGCCGGGACTCAAACCGGCGTTCCGCCGCTTCAAGCCGCTGATTCATCTGCCTGAAAACATCCGGCGGAAGAATCATGCGGTTTGACTCCTGAAGCATTTCATCCTCCCGGCCAAGTATCTTCAGCATCATAAGCCAGGCATCTCTGGAAACCTCTGAAGCATTTAATTCATAAGCCTTCTTAAAACAGCTCAGCGCCGCCTCCCCGTTCGCCAGCCGCGCAAAGGCAATTCCCATATTATGACAGACATTTCCCCGGAACTCATTTGTCACCATTTCATCCGAATCATCCATCATCAAATCCACTTTTTTATAAACCGCCAGTGCTTCCAGCGGCCGTCCATAACGCAGATAATTATCCGCTTCCACCTTTCGTGTCTCAATCGGATTCTGCATCTCAATCTCTTCAATAACCTTTTGAAGCTGATTAATCTCTTCTTTTGAATAGTAATCCACCGACATCAATATCAGGCGGACCATCTCTTTGAGTGTCCTCCGGTTCTTTTTCGCCTCCCTGAGACGCTTCACCAGGGCCCTCTCGCCCAGATTTTTCTCAATCCAGTATAACAGATCATCCCCGAAGGTCTCCAGGCTGATTGTGTATATGTGGTGATAAATATAATGGCAAAGCTGTTCCAAACTGTAGACACGGATACCGCTCAGGCTGAAATAATAAGGCACTGTATTGTTCTGTCCATCCGTCAGAATCAGCCGCCCCGGCTCATGAACTTCTTTATCATCAAATGTCTCATCATAAATATCAAATACATGCTCCGACACTTTATCCGAAGCCGGATAGAATTCCCCAAATCCTTTGTCCTGCAGCAAAACGCGGCAATGGGATGTGTCGTCAAATCGGAGCTGCATGTGAAAATATCTCGTCTTATCCGGCCGCTTTTCATCCGCCTCAAAACCATCCAACGGAATCTGCAGCGAGCGTTCCCGCTTACTCAGATAATCCATCAAATGAATAGTGACATGGTCCATGCCATCCGGTATAAAAAAGGTTTCCGCCTGAACGTCGTACCAAATCTGTCCCGCCTGGATAAGCTCTATATTCGTCATTTCCCGTTTTTTACTTCCCCGGATATAAACTGTTTTTGAAATGACGTCTTCATTGAGGGCAATAAAATTCCCTTCTTCCAAAAGTCCGGCAGTCATCAAACTATAGTAACAGGCTCCCCGGGAGAAAATATTTGAACCGATAAATCCTTTTCGGTGATGGCAGAGATTTTTTAATGAAATCTTTGCCCAGTTTCCCTCAAAGCCTTCTCCTGTCAAATACACTGTAGATATGATTTTATTTGCCGTCACCCGCCGGACAACCTCCAAAAACCTCCGGTCCAGCTCCGGCGGCGCTGTCTGCCCAATCTCGCTGCCATCAAAATATTCCGTCAGCGGGACGGTTGTCGCCATAACTCCAATCGGCATCCTCTTTTTTGAGATAGCCAGATGATAGTAAGTCATCCCCCGCCGGGAATAATCAAACAGACCCACATCGTGCTGCCATAATTCCCGTTTCTGATTCAACGCATAATATTCATAGGCGGAAACATGGTTTATCACTGACAGCCGGTTTTCATCAAAATTCATCCCGGCGCACAGCCCTTTTAATGTCTCCACCGTGTATTTCCCAAGTTTTTCGACAGAAACCGTCAACTGGCCAACAGCCCAATGGGGATAATATTTTGTCACCAGCTTCAGGCTTTCCGTCATAAATATCCGCACCAGCTCCGCGCCGGAATATAAATCGTCACCCACGGCAATATCCTGCTTCTGCTCCAGCACATCGACAAAATTTTCCACCAGGGCACCCCGGTGTTCATTGACCGCCTTCCAGGCATCATAACCACAAACCCAGGAGCCGTCCGAATAAAGACGGCACAGCACCGTTGGAATCCGGTCCAGCATCTTTTCTCCGATATAGCAGATGGTATCCATATCCTGTGTTTTCTGGTTGTAGCAACTAATCTGGACATAATCATTGCACAGGTCATATCCCAAAATCAGTTCTTTTATTCGATTATCCATAAACACGTCCTCTTCTCTAAAGTAATTCAAATACTTCGTCTGCCACAGCCTTTCTCCGGCTGTACTCGCAGGCGGTCCGATAAAGCGCCTCATAATCATTGAAATCCTTCTGAAGAATCATACGGTTAATATAATCCATACCGCTGATAAGCGGACCTTCGCCATCGGCTTCCTGCCGAACTTCCTGCATCTCCGTCACAATGATATCTTCTCCATCGTCGTCCAAAGCCTGCCAGAATAACTTTTCTCCGGCAAACAGGGCCCATGATTTTATAAAAATACCGCCGTACACACTCTGCATGTTTTCTTCTTTCCACTCACTGCTCTGAGCCCCGGATTCCACCCGGTAACGCACTTTAACCGTATGCTCCGGATTTGTCGTATAGGCAATAAACACTTTATCCACCAGTTCCCGGGGAATATCCGTCAGATTCATAAATGCCTTAAACCACGGCAGCATAACGCCCCGGCTCACAAACCGGCGCACCTCGCGGCAAATCCAGCCGTCATAGGCGCTTTCACTCTGAGGATGTTCCGAGAGATATTTCAGCATAGCCAGACTGCAGACATCCCGTCCCCGCTCCATCTGGTCCATCTCAATCTCCATATACTGGAATATGTTTTCCTTCAATTCCCGGTTCTTCACAAGGCACCGGTAGGCATTATAGGCGAGATAAGCCCGGACAATTTTAATATTCGGACGCATCCGATAGTAGGAATCAAACACCGGGCCGCTCTCCTCCACCATATCCTCCGTGAACAATACCTGGCAGAGCATTTTTTCTTCCAGTTGATGGACTTCCACCTCGAAGCCGACAGCAGCCTGCCAGATATCCATATAATCCTTCGTAGTCCCCATATAATACCGGTTCAGATATTCGAGAATACTCTCATCATATTTTCCGGCCTTAAAGGCATAAAAAGCCGTCTCGAGAAGAA
>ENA-ORML01002818-ORML01002818.1-human-gut-metagenome-genome-assembly--contig:-NODE-2818-length-10595-cov-2.138330_pt1 | contig 10595 bp, 5 predicted proteins | sample MGYA00242103_ERZ508995 | MGnify/ENA primary metagenome ERZ508995 (study PRJEB26280, sample SAMEA2338702) | human gut metagenome | biome: human gut; feature: human-associated habitat; material: faeces...
TTTGCCCGCATCTGGACGGACTGGATTGGGCAAAGGGCAGCTATCCGACGCCGTTCGGCGTGATCAAACTGGAACACAAGCGCCTGCCGGACGGCAGCATCCGGACCGCCGTGCAGGCTCCGCCTGAGATTGAACTTGTCTATGAAAACGCTGGAACAGGAATTTCATAATCCCTCCGCCGCCTATCGCGGCAAGCCCTTTTGGGCGTGGAACGGAAAGCTGGAGGAGCAGGAGCTCCTGCGGCAGATCGACGTGCTGCATGAAATGGGCTTCGGCGGCTTTTTCATGCACTCGCGCACCGGCCTGCAGACGGAGTATCTGGGCGAAGACTGGTTCCGACTGACGGATGCCTGCATAAAAAGGGCGCAGGAACTCGGCATGGAGCCATGGATCTACGACGAGGATCGCTGGCCCAGCGGCTGCGCGGGCGGTCTTGTGACAAAGGAGCCGCCGTTCCGACGCAAATATCTGACCCTGACGCTGAATGAAGCGGCGGATTCTTCGGAGCCGCCGCTTGCGGTGTTTGCCGCGCGGATCGATGGGCTTTCCCTTTCGCCGGGCTACCGCAGCTTTGACCGGCTGCAGCCCGGCGAAACGAAGCTGGTCTTCCGCGTCCACACCATGCAGCCGCAGAGTGTTTATAACGGCTTTACGGACTCTGACCGGCTGAGCCTTGCCGCGACGGAGCGCTTTCTGGACGTAACGCACCGGCAGTATGCCGCACGCTGCACGGAGTTTTCCTCCATCCGCGGCGTTTTTACCGACGAGCCGCACCGGGGGATGGTGTTTTCCGATTTTTCCGACCCCGGTGAAGAACGCCGTTGGTCGCTCCCGTGGACGGACAATCTGCCGGAGGCGTTTGAGGCGGCCGCTGCTGCCGCGTCTGCCGGAGTTGTTTCTGCTTCTGCGCGGGAAGCCGGTTTCAAGGCTGAAGTGGCAGTACATGGAGCTGCTGCAGACGCTGTTTATGACGCGTTTTTTGCAGCCTGTCCGGCGCTGGGCGCAGGAAAACGGCTTAAAGACGACGGGACATTTTCTGCATGAGGACAGTCTGAGCGCGCAGGCCGTCCCGACCGGCTCGCTGATGCGGTGCTATGAATCCCTGGACGAGCCGGGGATCGACAATCTGACGGCGTTCAATTTTACGCCGTGGGCCGTCAAGCAGCTGGAGTCTGCTGCGAGGCAGTTTGGGAAGACGAAAAAGCTTTCGGAGTTGTTCGGCGCGACGGGCTGGCAGATGACGTTCCGGGATTACAAGTACATTGCAAACTGGCAGACGCTTCTGGGCATCAATGTGCGCTGCCCGCATCTGGCGTGGTATACCATGCAGGGGCAGGCAAAACGGGATTATCCGGGGTCGTTCCTGCATCAGGCGACGTGGTACCGGGAGCATGCTGCACTGGAAGCGAAGCTCTCGCGGCTCGGCCTGCTTATCTCGCAGGGAATGCCGGTCTGCCGGACGCTGGTGCTGCATCCGGTCGAAAGCCTCTGGTACCAGATCCATCCCGGCTGGGTAAATGGTCTGAACGCCGCCGAACCGGCCATGAAAAGGCTGGAACGGCAGTTCCGGCAGTTGTTCCATTGGCTGATGCAGACGCAGACCGACTTTGACTATGGCGACGAGGGCATTCTGGCCACACATGCCGCAGTCGATGCCGCGCAGCCCGCTGCGCTCCGCGTTGGGCAGATGCGCTACCGACGGGTCGTGATCTGCGGCTGTACCTGTATCCGCGCATCGACACTGCAGCTTTTGCGGAGCTTCTCCGCAGCGGGCGGCGAGCTTGTCTGGATCGGCACACCACCGCGCTATATCGCCGGAGAAGCATTCTCCGAATGCGCTTCGCTTGCGGCAGCAGGCATAAGACTTCCACTGCGCAAATCGGATGTGCTGCGCTATTTCCGCGCGCAGCCGCAATCGGTCAGAATTATGGATGACAACGCTGCCGCAGAGATCTATTTGCAGATGCGGCAGACGGATGACTGTATATTTGCATTTTTGTGGAATAAAAGCATGAGCCGGACGCTGCACGATGTCCCGGTTCGCATCCCCGACGGCTTATACGCTGAATTGTGGGACTGCCGGGACGGGGCTGTATATGCGCTCCCGGTGCGAAACGACTGCGTTTCGGTCAGCCTTGCACCGGGTGCGGTGCGCACAGTGCGCCTTTGCCGCGAACAGCGTGCGCTCCCTCCCCTTCCCATTCCGCCGCAGACCGAGCCGGTCTTCCTTCGCTCCCCTGCCGGTTTCCGTCTCAATGAGCCGAACGTGCTGCCGCTGGATCGGGCGGCGCTCTGGCTGGACGAAGAACTGCTCTGTGCGCAGGATGAAATTCTGAAGCTCGACCGCACGCTGCGCGGGCGGCTGGGCATGGAGCAGCGAAGCGGCGAAATGCTCCAGCCATGGGCACGAAAAGGGCCGGATACATCCTATCCGATTCGGCTGTGCTTCTCCGTTTTGTGTGAGCAGCTTCCACAGACGCCGCTTCTGCTGGCGCTGGAGGATCTGCCTGCGCAGACGCTGACTGTCAACGGCATGGCCATTTCGCTTTGCAAGGCGGCAGGCTTCTGGGTCGATTCCTGCTTTTCCCTCTACGCACTTCCGGCAGCTTGCTGGAAGCTGGGCGAAAATCAGATCGAGTGGACTGCAGCGTATTCCGAGGTCTGCGGACTGGAAGCGGCGTATTTGCTGGGAGACGTTGGCGTCTGGTTCCGTTCCGGAACACCGGTAATCGGGTGTCTGCCGCAGACGCTGAAAATCGGAAATCTTGTTTATCAGGGGCTTCCGTTCTACAGCGGCAAGGTGCGATATCTGTTTGACGTCCCTGCCGATCAGAAATTCTGGCTTCAGCTTGACGCTTTCGGCGGCAGCTGCACCGCGGCAGCTTGCGGCGGGGAACGGACTGTATTCTGGGGTTCTGACCCGATTCCCCTGCATTCTGACGCGGCGCGGACGCTGGAACTCGAACTGATTTTGAATCGAAGAAACACATTCGGGCCGCTGCACCGCTTCCCGCGTAAGCAGCCCTATATCGCGCCGGACAGCTTCACCTGTGACGACGCTTCCCGGTACTGCCTGTATCCGACCGGCCTTCTGTGCGCGCCGAAGGTCTATTTTGAAGAATCAATATGCTTCGGAGGGATTCAACGATGAAGAACCAATTTTCCGCAGACTATGCTTCCTATGAAATTTTTGAGCCGAACCGCAAGCGCTTCTGGTACAACCAGCTGTTCAACGCAGAGGGGTACACGGCAAGCGTCACGAATGTCGGGCACGGCACCAGCCGTTATATCGACCAGACCGCCACGCATGCCGTTCTGAATGAGCGCGAGGAACGGTTTCTCTATCTGCGAGACGAAGAAAGCAAAGCATGCTGGAGTGTCGGAAAATTTCCGCTGATGGAGCCGGTTGACCGTCTTTTCTGCGAGCATTCCATGGGCTTCTCCCGGATTGAAACAGATAATCTCGGAATTGAAGCCGCGTGGACGCTGTTTGTTCCGGTTCACGGGTATCATGAGGTTTGGCTGCTGCGTCTTCGCAACACGACAGACCGGCCGCGCACGATCAGCGCGTTCCCGCTCGTCTCGTTCGACCTCGGCGGCTTTCAGCAGCCCGCCTATTATGTGCCCTTCAACTGTACGGAGACGATATTTGACGGGCAGCTGCAAGGCATTTTCGCATGGAACAAAAACCCGCACAACCCGCACCCGCGCTACAGCGGCTTTTTAGCCAGCAGTCTGCCGCCGGCTGCGTATGACGGCTGTCTGGAACGGTTTCTTGGCATCATGGGCTCCACTGCACGTCCGGAACGACTGCTTGCAGGGGAAGCCTGCACCAACAGTCTGACGACGGTGCTTGGTCTTGGCGCGGTTTTGCAGAATACCGTAACGCTTTTGCCGGGTCAGAAGCAGACGATCTGCTATACGGCGGGGCTTGCTGTCTCGCTGGAGGACGCGCGTGCGGCGGCGCAGGAGAGCTTTCGCGATCCGCAGTCACAGCTGGAAGCGGCGCAGCGCGCAATGCGGCAGAAATATGACACGCTGCACGCGCAGACGCCAGATGTGCGCGTCAATTCCATCTTCAATTACTGGACGCAGAAGCAGGTTGATTTCTGTTCGCTCGGAAAAAAGGCCGTGCGCGATAATGCGCAGGTCGCAATGGCGCAGCTGAATTTTGCGCCGGAGCAGGCGGAGCGGACGATCAGCGAATGCCTGTGCCATCAGTATCAGGATGGCCACGCTGTTCTTGGCTTTGGCCCGACGCTTGACCCAAATCTCTACTCTGACCCGCATATGTGGCTGATCCTTGCATGCTGCGAGCTTGTAAAGGAAACGGGCGACACCTCGTTCCTGCAAAAAAAGCTGCCGTTCCAGGACGGCGGCGAAGCGGGTGTCTATGAGCATCTGAAGCGCGCGATGCAGTATATGATAAACGATGCGGGCGCGCACGGGATTCCCCGCATCCGCTACGCCGACTGGAACGACGCGCTGAATATCGACGATCCGGAGGCGGAATCCGTCTTTATGGCCATGGCAATGGCGTGGGCATGCAAAGAGCTTGCCGCGCTCAGCCGTTTCCTCGGTGATAACGCATACGCCCAGCAGCTGCTCGAGCAGCGGGCAGCGCTGGTCGAGACGATCAACCGCAAGGCCTGGGACGGAGAATGGTATTTGCGTGCGTTCAGCAAATTTGGCCCCGTCGGCTCGAAATCCAGTCCGACGGGCGGCAACATCTATATCAACCCGCAGGTCTGGTCGATCCTGGCCGACGTCGTACCGGAAGACCGGCTGGACGCAGTTCTGACTGCAATCGACAAAATGGACAAAAAATACGGCATCCAGCTCTGTGAGCCCGCCTACCCGCACTATGACAGTCATGTCGGCAGAATGTCCGGCATGCTTCCGGGGCTGTTTGAAAACGGCGGCGTGTATAATCACTGCAACGCATTCAAGATCATGGCTGACTGCAGGCTTGGCCGGGCGGAGCAGGCGCTTTCCACGCTCCACAAGATGATCCCGGACAGTAAGGACAATCCTGTGTCCATCACCGGCGCGGAGCCGTATCTGTTCGTAAACTGCTGGTGCATGCACCCGTCGTTCTTCACGCGGATCTGGTTTGGCTGGTTTACCGGTACATCCGCGTGGGCGCTGCGCGGCTTCTATGAGGGCAGCTGCGGCCTGCGGCGGGAATACGGCGGGCTGCGGGTGCAGCCCTGCATTCCCGGAGCGTGGAAGGAGCTGACGCTGACGCGCACGTTCCGCGGCTGCCGGTATCACATTCATATTTCCAACACAGGAAGCGGGAAGCCGGAGGTCACAGTCGACGGAAACCGGCTTGCAGATACTCTCCTGCCCGTTCTGAACGACGGACAGATACACGAAGTGGTTGTACGGACATGATCAGGGAGGCAAACGCCATGCAGATCAGTGTCATGAGCTTCAACATCCAGCATTGCCTGAATTACCGGACGCGGCAGATCGATTTTGATCTGTTTGCGCAGGTGATCCGGCAGTCCGGGGCCGATATCGTCGGTCTGAACGAGGTCAACGGCAGGGGTGCAGGCGCAGACTATCTGCCGCAGGCTGAGATTCTGGCCGAAAGGCTGGGATTTCACGCCTATTTCGCACAAGCGATCGCGTTTGATGGTGTCAATCCCTACGGGAATGCGCTGCTGTCCCGTTACTCGATCGAGACGGCGCAGACCATTCTCATACCGGATCCGGAGACACGCGGATATGCCGGGTATTATGAGACGCGCTGTCTGCTAAAGGCCGTCGTCCGGACGCCGCAGCCGCTCACCGTCTGTGTGACCCATTTCGGGCTGAACCCGGATGAGCAGGTGCTTGCGCAGGAAACGGTTCTTGCGCAGATTGAAGATCAGCGCTGCGTTCTAATGGGCGATTTCAACATGACGCCGGATGCGGAGCTGCTGCAGAGCATCCGCGCCCGCATGACCGATACCGCCGCTCTGATTCAGGGCCCTACCGCCACCTTTCCCTCTGACCGCCCGGACAGAAAGCTTGACTATCTGTTCCTCAGCCGCGATCTGACCGTGCAGAGCGCGGAGATTCTGCCGGTCATTGCTTCCGATCACAGGCCATATTTTACAGTGCTTTCCTTTTGAGTACAAGCTTTGTATTCCACAGATACCCATCCCCTTTGCCCGTCATTTCACCTAAAAACTACTTATATGAGCAATCGGAGGAATAAAAATGAAAAAAGCATTGTCTCTTATCCTGGTATGCCTTTTCCTCGTATCCATGATGATTCCGGTATCCGCTGCGCAGTTCATAAACGCTTATGAGACGATTCAAGCGGAGAATTATTCTGAAGCTTCCTGCGCTTCTGTGTTGGGACTTGGCTCCACACATTATCTTGAGAACTGCTTGGATGCGGGCGGTGGAAAGAATGTATTTGACTGGCAGAGAAACACATATTTCAAGTATGCCAACGTCGATTTTGGATCGGATGCCGCCTATGGCTTTTCGGCACGAGTTGCGGATTTTTCGGATCACGCCGATCTGAAAATCATTTTGGACAGCATCAATGGTCCCGTAATTGGAACCCTGCACATTGTATCAACCGGGAAGCAGCAGGACTGGGAAACGCAGTCCTGCCCAATTACGCCGACATCCGGTGTGCATGACGTCTTTCTGAAGTTTGAAAACAATCCTGCGAAAGCTTCTTTGAATTATTTTACGTTTCTGCATACTGTCCCCGAGGAAACAGTGCGCCCCACATACAGCTATGAACCGCTTCCAGCCAATTGGCAGGGACGCGATACACGACCTGATACATGGGTCGCTACGGATATGCTTGGTGAAGCAGTTGCAGACAATAGACTGGCAGGAAATCCGCGCAGCAACAAATATGTCGGTATCTTCTATCACCTGTTTCTAACGCGGAAGCAGGGCGAGGTGTATGATAATTCCAGGCTTCTGGAGGAAAATTATTTTGATCCTGCGTATGGGCCTGTCAATACAGACCATTTCTGGGGGAAACCGATTTTTGATTACTACAGAAATATAGACACCTATGTCATTCGGCGGCATGCGCAACTATTATACAATGCAGGCGTTGATGTAATTATTTTCGATACGTCAAATGCGGGCTTCCCATTTGCTCCATATTGGATGGCAATTGTAGATACACTTTATCAAATGCGCGAAGAAGGCCTCAATACACCGCAGTTTGCATTCCATACAGGCGATGGGACAGATGGAACCAACAAATTGGCCGCATATCTTTACAAGAACCTCTATTCTACCGGAAAATACAGAGAACTTTGGTTTATGTGGGATGGGAAGCCGCTTATGTTGGGAAACAGCACACAGCTTTCCGCGCAATACCGCAATGTCTTTACATTCCGTCGGTCCTGGGCGTGGCAGAGCGGTGAAAATCAATTCCCATGGCTGGACAATACGCCGCAAGGCTATGGCTGGAACGAATCTGCTGACAAACCGGAAGCAACCAGTGTATGTTTGGCGCAACATGCAACTACAAACAAAGGCAAGAGTTATTCGGGCGGCGTAGAGCCTGCAAATGTATCGGAGGAAACCACGCTTGAACTGATAAACTTTCGTGAGCAGTGGGAGCATGCACTTTCACTTGATCCAGAATTTATCTTTGTAACGGCATGGAACGAATGGGTCGCTTCCAACTATTACGCAGCTGAGGGGCAGGATTTTCTGGGAAGAAAACTCTCTGCCAATGACTATTATTTCGTTGATGAATACAATCCGGAATTCAGCCGTGATATTGAACCGTCGGATGGCTTTCTTGGTGATGAGGCATATATGAAGCTGGCGCACTACATCCGCCTGTTCAAGGGGGCGCGGGCAGTTGGTGCTGCCAATGGAAGTCATACGATCAGCATAAACGAAAGTTTTGCACAGTGGGATACGGTTGAACCTGCTTTTTATGACAGTGTAGGCGATGTCACACACCGCAATGAGCTTGCCTATGCCGGCTATACAACGCTTGTAAATCAATCTGGCCGAAATGACTTTGACACCCTTAAAGTGGCTTACGATGCCGAGAATCTTTACTTTTATGTAAAAACTGTAGATAATTTGACCACGCCAGCTTCCGAAAACTGGATGACGCTCTTTATTGACGCAGATCAAAACGCGAAGACCGGATGGAATGGGTATGACTACGTATTAAATCGGAGACTATCCAGCGACAGTGTGGGCATTCTCCAAAAGAATGTCGGTAATGCGTGGAAGTGGGAGGATGTTGAAGCTATCCCGTTCAATGCAAGCGGAAATGAACTTCAGCTTGCCATCCCCAGAAGCGCTGTAGGACTGGACAATGCAGAACTGCACTTCCGTTTCAAGTGGGCTGACAATTTCGGTGAAAGCGGTAATATTATGGAGTTCTATAATATTGGCGACACTGCACCGGACGGCCGATTCGCATATCAGTTCAATCAGGTTTCAACCTCTGCTGTGCAGAGCAGGCCTGCACGCGACAGATATGCAGGACAGGTTGAAGCGGTTGGTTCCGTCTATGAAGCGGAGTATGCAGACCGTTCCATCTCACTCCCAATTGAGTACGAACATACTGGCTTCAGCGGAATCGGATATGCCGGAGGCTTTTCTTCCACAGGCGCATCGCTGTCGTTTTCCGTGGCAAGCAAAGACGCTGGAATTTATAAGGGCATGCTTCGGTATGCTAATGGTCAGGCTAATAGCCGAACCTTAAGTCTTTATGTGAACGGTACATATGTGCGTCAGCTTACGCTGCCTGTTGTTGCGCCTGCCGACTGGAGTCAATGGGAAATGCTTGCATTTGATATTCCGCTTGATGCTGGTAAAAATACAGTTGTACTTGCGCGTGATGCACAGGATACCGGTGAAGTCAACGTAGATTACTTCTCCGTAGATTTCAGCAAAGGCCGAACATTCGAGTGCGAGGATGGCATACTGCGCATCGCACGATGCAACACAGATAAGCAAGGTTATCACGGTCGCGGCTTCACAGATACGTGGACACAAATTGGCGCCTCTGCCACGCTTCAGATCGAATCAAGCCGCGAAACCGATTACACGCTCCAGATCCGCTATGCCAACGCACAACGAGATGAGAAAACATTGAGCCTATATGTGAACGGGCACAAACTTCAGCAGGTCATATTTCCCGTTGTAGCGATGTCCGATTGGAATACTTGGGGAACGGTTTCTTATCGGGTGCCGCTCGTGTGTGGAAGCAACTCCGTTATGCTGAAATATGATTCTGGAGATAGCGGGAATATCAATATTGATGCTTTAACATTAGTACCAAAAAGTGCTTCATGGCTGCAAGCAGAAAACGCGGTTCTTTCTGGCGGCGTTCAAATCAACTGCAATCATAGTGGATATGTCGGAACCGGATTTACAGATTCGTGGTCTACTGCTGGTGCAAAAGCATCATTTACTGCGAATTGTGAAGCGACAGGATATTATGATCTCATTGTCCGCTATGCAAATGGCGAGGCAAGTGGCCGGACACTGAATCTGTATGTGAATAGGAAATTTGTGCAGACGCTGCATTTCCCAGTTGTCTCAAGTGCTGATTGGAATGCGTGGCGTGAAATATCATTTAGTAAAATACTAAAGCTTTATAAAGGGATAAATTCAATTGTTTTAGCCTACGACAACGGCAATAATGGTAAGCTCAATATCGACAGCATTGCATTTCAATAATCACGCTACTGATATTGCCTCATATGTTATGAATTGAACATTTTTCTTTCGGGTCGCAGATTTTTTCTGCGACCCGAAATTTGTTTCCGCTCCATAGTCGGTTTTCTACATGGATTGCAACGCAAGGTATGCCCTTTTGAAGTTACAGGCTTTGTTCATCATAGTCCAGCAAATGATCGTCCTGCTTATGCCCCAACGCCAGCCGCTTCTGCATGAGCTTTTTGCGGCGCTTGGAGTCGATGCGGATGCCCATTGGATTGCTGGACGGTGCGGCATTATCGCGGAAAATTTTCCCCATCTGGTGGAACAGGCGGACAGTTGAATTCAGAAGATATTCGGACGGAAGCCGTGCGAACTGAGAAGTTATGGACGAAATATGCTCATCTGTAAGCAGCGGATTTGCAGAAGTCTGCGCAGAAGATTCTTCAAGCTGACAGCGCAAACGCTCCGCTTCCTGAATGATGGCGTTCTTGATGGCACAGAATTCTTTCTGCTGCGAGAGTGGATTATGCTGCCGAGATTTGGCTTTGTAATAACTCTCCAACGTGTCGCGCAAGTCATTCCAAACTGCATAATATTCAGCAACTTCCGGCAGCTTTTCCAGCCCATCCGCGATTTCATCCACCTTATCTTTGAGCGACTTTTTGAGATATCCGTATTGTTTTTTGCCGCTGACCGTGTGCATTTTCAGCGCAAGCTCCAGCAGCTTTTGTTGAATCGCTTCCGGCGGATCTTCACCTGTTTCTAGCTGGTCAACAATTCTGCGCATGGTTTCCCGCGCCGCTCCGGTCACGTCTTTATAAGGCTCTCCACATCTCGAAGCTGCGTCTCGTCCCGGAACGGGAAATTTGTCATGCCGATCTCCTCACCCTGATACAAAAACGGCGTTCCGCGCAGCAGATACATGGCCG
>ENA-ORML01002822-ORML01002822.1-human-gut-metagenome-genome-assembly--contig:-NODE-2822-length-10583-cov-2.144092_pt1 | contig 10583 bp, 8 predicted proteins | sample MGYA00242103_ERZ508995 | MGnify/ENA primary metagenome ERZ508995 (study PRJEB26280, sample SAMEA2338702) | human gut metagenome | biome: human gut; feature: human-associated habitat; material: faeces...
ATGGCGACAAGGTGTTCGAACAACGCCTTTCCATGAAAGAACTGGGGCTGGACGACCGTTGTCAGGTGATCAATACCGCTTCCATGAAGTACGAAGATTTTGTCGATCTCGAATCGAAAGTCTCCGATGCCATGTGGAAGAATGCCGAGAAAGCGGTCGAAGTGGCAAAAACCAAAAAACTGAATACCAAATGGTATGCTTTGATGTTGCAGCCGAAATCCATTCGCGAACGCTATCATTATGGTTTTTGGTTGCAGTTCTATCTGTACAATGACCTGAAAGATTTGGCCGAACGGACAAACGACAAGGCGTTGGCAAGCGTAATCGACAAGGCTTATTTGCAAGGCAAATGGGAGCTGATTAAATAATTTATTAACGTAAGAACAAGAATAGTATGAAAAACATTTCGAGAAGAACCGCCATTAAGACGGTGTTGGCCGGAAGCGCAGCGATGGCTGTATCCGGTATGGAAGCAGCAGCTCCCGCAAAGAAGAAGAAAGTGGAGAAACCGGAGCCGCTGAAAGGCAATATCCGCCATTCTGTAAGTAAGTGGTGCTTCGGCAGTTATCCGTTGGATGAATTTTGTGAGATTTGTAAAAACATAGGAATCGAATCGATAGAACTGCTCGACCCGAAAGACTGGCCTATCGTGCAGAAACATGGTTTGACGGTTGCGATGGCGCAGGGTGCGGGCTTAGGTATCGACAGGGGGTTCAATGATCCCAAGTTGCATGACGAGCTGGTTGCCAGTTATGAACAAGTCATTCCGATGGTGGCCGAGGCCGGGCTGACGAACCTGATCTGTTTCGCTGGGCGCCGGAACGGTGTGACCGACTTGCAGGGGTGGGAGAACTGCGAGAAAGGCCTGAAACGTCTGATGCCGATAGCCGAAAAGTATAATGTCGTCCTCACGATGGAGCTTCTGAACAGTGTCGGTCATAAGGATTACTTGTGCGACCATACCGTTTGGGGAGCGGAACTGTGCCGCCGTATCGGTTCGCCGAACTTCAAGCTGTTGTATGATATCTACCATATGCAGATCATGGAAGGAAACGTGATCGAGCATATCCGGAAATATCACCAGTATTTCTCTCATATCCATACCGGAGGCGTTCCCGGCCGTGCGGAGATCGACGAAACGCAGGAACTCTACTATCCGGCTATCATGAAAGCGATTGTGGAAACCGGCTATAAAGGGTTTGTCGGACAGGAATTTGTCCCGAAGCAGGAAGACAAAATCGCCTCGCTTGAGAAATGTATCCGTATCTGCGATGTATAAACAGCCAAGTATGAAACGAATTGCTATTTATCCTCTGCTGTTGCTCTTCGCTTTGTGCGGATGTAAAGGGAAAACCGGGACTTCACAGGCCGGGAATGTTTTTAAACCCGGTGAAATCTGGCCGGACAATAACGGCGTGCACATCAATGCTCATGGCGGCGGTATGTTGCAGCAGGGCGATACCTATTATTGGTTCGGCGAGCATAAGACAGAAGGCGAAGGGGGAAATGTAGCCCAGGTCGGCGTTCATTGCTATTCTTCCAAAGACTTATATAACTGGAAAGACGAAGGAATCGCTTTGTCTGTTTCGGATGACGAGTCGAGTCCGATCGTGAAAGGTTGCATTCTGGAGCGGCCAAAGGTGATTTTCAATAAAAAGACGGGTAGGTACGTGATGTGGTTCCATCTTGAACCGAAAGGCGCCGGTTATACGGGAGCCAAAAGCGGTGTGGCTGTCAGCGAAAAGGTTACAGGACCGTACAAGTTGTTGTCTGCCGATCGTCCGAACGCCGGTTTCTGGCCGAAGAATGTGTTGGATATCCATAAAGGTCCGGTTCCCGAAGAATCGAAGAAAGGTTTCGGTGGAGGTGGTCTGCCTGCCCATCCTGACACGTTGAACCTGCTGGGACGCGATTTTGAGAGCGGGCAGATGGCACGTGACATGAACCTGTTTGTCGACGACGATGGAAAGGCTTATCATATCTACGCTTCGGAGGATAACAGCACGTTGCATATTTCCGAGCTGACGGACGATTATACGGCTTGTTCCGGTAATTACGCCCGTTTCTTTGTCGGTCGTTTCATGGAAGCGCCTGCCATGTTCAAGAAAGACGGCAAGTATTATCTGATCATGTCCGGCTGCACCGGCTGGGCGCCGAATCCAGGCCGTTCCGCTGTCGCATCTTCTATCTGGGGGCCGTGGAAAGAGTTGGCGAATCCGTTTGTGGGAGCCGATTCGGAAACCTCTTTCCACTCGCAGAGCACTTATGTGCTGCCTGTTCCCGGCAAGCCCGGACAGTTCATCTACATGGGAGACCGCTGGACACCGAAGAACGCCATAGACGGCCGTTATATCTGGTTGCCTATCCGTTTCGAAGGCGAACAGCCGGTTATCGAGTGGCTGGACGAATGGGGAATTGAGAATTGACAATGAATAACTGCCAATCGGGAAGGGAATGATATTTAATTGTCAATTCTCAATTCTCAATTGTCAATTGTTTTGTACTTTTGCAGCCGCATAAAACAAACGAAGAATGAAACCAACATTGTCAATGAACTCTAACCATGTAATGGTCAGAGAATTAAAGGACTACCTGATGATCGCCTTAGGTATGATCTTTTATGGAATCGGGTGGACTGTTTTCCTGTTGCCAAACGATTTGCCTTCCGGGGCGGTTCCGGGTATTGCCTCTATTGTCTATTGGGGAACGGGCTTGCCTGTACAATACACTTATTTTGCCATTAATGCTTTGCTATTATTGCTCTCGCTGAAGATTTTGGGTTGGAAGTTCAGTATGAAGACGGTGTATGCCGTTTTCGTCCTGACGTTTTTCCTTTCCGTGATACAGCGTTTGACATCCGGGCTTCAATTGTTGCACGACCAACCGTTTATGGCTTGTATCCTGGGGGCTATCTTTTGCGGTAGCGGTATCGGTTTCGCTTTCACTGCGAACGGGAGTACGGGAGGTACGGATATTATTGCAGCGATTGTCAACAAATACAGGGATGTCAGCTTGGGGCGTATGATTATGTTCTGCGATATGATCATCATCGCGTCCAGCTATTTTGTGCTACACGATTTGGAGAAGGTTGTTTACGGGTATGTGACGCTGTTTGTCACAGGGTATATGATTGACCAGGTGGTTAACAGCTCTCGCCAGTCGGTCCAGTTCTTCATTATTTCCAGTAAATATGAGGAGATCGGTAGGGAGATTAATGCTTTGCATAGAGGTGTGACTGTGATCGACGGGACCGGGCTTTATACGGGAAAGCAAGTGAAAATGATGTTTGTCTTGGCAAAAAAGAGCCAGTCCAATACGATTTTCCAAATCATCAATGATATTGATCCGAGGGCTTTCGTTTCGCAAAGTGCCGTTATCGGTGTATACGGGGAAGGATTCGATCATTTCAAAGTGAAGAAGAAAACTAATTGACGCTTTGTTCAGAGTGCTTCTATGTCCATGTCCATACTCTTTTTTCGAGATCCTCTGTCACTCTATCACTAACAGCTTTGCAAGCATTGGTAAACATGATACACAGGAGTGATACATGCCGGATTCATGTATCACTCCTGTGTACTTATGTATCACATCTTACTCATGCTTTGTAAAACATACAGTCTTTTTTTACTTAGCAAGTATCTTGATTACAACAGATTGGTATGTAATCTTCCCAAACATCCGGGTGTCGGAGCCATGAACATCCGGATGTCGAGGGCGGCAACATCCGGGTGTATGAAGCCTGAAGATGGGCGTGTTCCTGTACATTTCCGCTTGCTTTTCACTTTTTTCCTGCTTGTTTTCTGTAAAAATGTACCTTATGTAGGCGTAATAACTTCTGCAAGGCGGTTACGGCTCCATTACCACTTCGATCCGGTTGCCCTGTCCTAACAACTTTTTGGCAAAAGCTTGAATCTTGGCTGGCGTGATGCCTTTTATCGTTTCTTCGTATGCTGTCTCGCCGTTGAACCCGCGGAAGTAATAATTATCCAAAGTCGTCAGCCAGTAAACATTCTCCTGCAGGTTCTCTGTGTGGCGCTTCAGGATATTGTCCTGGCTCTTCTTGAAATCTTCGTCGCGCGGGCCGGATTTGACGATGTTATCCAGTTCTGTCCGGACGATAGCGTTCATCTTTTCCCGTTTGGCCGGATCCGTATCGAAATAGGCTTGCAGGAATGTCTGCCCTTCAGGGAAGGAAGAAATCTGTGCGGAAGTCTGTACTCCATATGTCCCGCCTTCGTCCTCGCGTACCTTTTCCATGTAGACCAGATCGAGAATCTGCTTTAACATAGTGGCGGTGAGGATGTTTTCAAGGTTATATTCCATCTTGCCGGACCAGAAGTTGACAACCGACGCTTTCGGTGTTTCCAGAGCGCGTTTGAAGATATTCGTGTATTCGCCCTTGCGGATAGCCGGTACTTCGGCGGGATTGGCTTTTTCGGCACGTCCTTTGACCGGGAGTGTCGCCAGATATTGTTCTACAAAAGGACGGATACTGTCTGTGTCGATATTTCCGACGAACGTAAAGACAAAGTCTGAAGCGTCGGCAAACCGTTCTTTGTACATCTCCATGATGCGTGGGTAGCTGATCTGCTTGAAGTCGTCGGCCGTGATGCGGGCGGCACGCGGGTTATTGTCGTAAATCGCCTTTGTCAGTGTGTCGCTGAACGCCACCATCGGGTTCAGTTCCAGGTTTTTCAACTGTGCGATCATACGGTTCTCGAAGGATGTATAAGCCTCTTCGTCCATGCGCGGAGCCGTGAAATAGAGATAAACCAGCTCAAACAATGTCTTCAGGTCGGCAGGAGCGGCATAACCGTTTACGTTTTCCGTATTCAGGCCGATGGAAGGAGAGCAGGAGACTTTCTTTCCTGCCAATACCTTGTTCAGATCGGTTGCCGAGAAATTGCCGGCTCCGCCAAGCGTAATGACATCGTTGAATACTTTCAGGTTGTCGATATCTTTCGCTCCGAACAAGGTGCTGCCACCGGGGCTGGTGGCCGTCATCAGGATCTCGTCTTTCTTGAAGTCCGTATGTTTCAGTACGACCTTGATACCGTTGTCGAGTGTCAGGACCGTCGCGCCGAACAGCGGGTCCGTTTTCATCTCCCTGATCTTTCCCGGAGCGGGCAGTTCGGGGATCAGCGGTTCGTTGGAAACAGTCTCTTCATAGGGTTTGACCGGTAATTGTTGCGCCTTGATAAAGTCTTCCAATAATTGGGCCTCGGTCGGATATTTTATGTCTGCCTTGTCAGGGCCGGTCAAGCCGATTACGATATTCTTGTCGCCGATCAAGCTCTGGGCGTATTGGTTCACCTGCTCGATCGGGATTTGCGGTGCGATCTGGCTGATTAGCTGATATTCCGTTTCTATGCCCGGAATGTAACCACCGTCTGTAAAGTGGCGGACATATTCGTTCGTATAAGAGCGGTTCTTTTGTTTGTCGCGGTCGTTGAACAGCGATTCGTATTGTTTCAGGACATTGATACGGGCGCGGTCATATTCGGAAGCCGTGAAGCCGTACCGTTTCACCCGTTCCGTCTCCGTCACAAGCGCGTCGAGCGCCTTGTCGATCTCACCTTCCTTTACCAGGGCGGCAACCGTGAAAGCGCCTTTTGTCTTGGCAATCATGAAATCTCCGTCCGAAGCCTGGGCGGCGACAAAGGGAGGATCCGCTTTTTGCATCATCTCGGCAAAGCGTTCGTTTATCATCGTTTCGACGACATTCTCCATATAGTCCTTCATCAATCCGGCGGCGGTGGCATACAGCTCTTTCGGCATCTTGTCGTGCTTATAGAATATGGAAAGGATCATATTGGAAGCCTCCTTGTCCGTAGCAATGGAAACAAGCGGTTTATCATTGTCCGCCACTTCCGTATATTCCCGTTTGGCCGGATTTACCGGAGCCGGGATATCAGCAAAAATACGTTTTACGGCCGCCTCCACCTTGTCTACATCTATATCCCCTACAATGATAATGCCCTGCAAGTCGGGGCGATACCATTTTTTATAATAGTCGCGAAGCTCGTCCGGCTTGAAGTTGTTGATCACGTCGATCGTGCCGATCGGCATCCGGTATGCATATTTGTTGTCCGGAAACATTTTCGGCAGTTGCTGTTCCCAGATACGCGCCTGGGCATCCTGTCGCGTGCGCCATTCCTCCCGGATCACGCCCCGTTCCTTTTCGATGGCCGTATCTGCGAGGGTGATGAAGCCCGACCAGTCGTGCAGGATCAGCAGGCAGGAGTCGACAATGCTCTCGCGAGTGACCGGAGCGTTCATGATCATGTAGACCGTTTCGTCGAAACTTGTATAAGCGTTGAAGTTCTCACCTCCGCGCATCCCGATGCTTTCGGTAAATTCATCCATGCCATGCCCTGGGAAGTTCTTTGTTCCGTCGAACGCCATGTGTTCAAGGAAATGGGCCAGTCCGCGCTGGTTCTCGTCTTCCAGGATCGATCCGACATTCTGGGCGATAAAGAAATCCGCACGGTCTTTCGGCTGTGCATTGTGTCGGATGTAATAAGTCAACCCGTTATTTAGCTGTCCGTATCTTATTTTCGGGTCTATGGGCAAGGGTTGTATTTCCGGTTGCTGCGCTGCCAAACGGAGGGAGGCTAGTATCCAAAGGAAACATCCGATGGATAGAATCTGTCTGATCTTCATATCACTTATATTCTTATTTAAAAGTCGACAAATGTATATAGTTTTTTGTTACAACACCCATAAACCGGAAAACGTTTGCTAAGATTTAGGAAAAAACTTCTGAGAAAGCTTTTATGTAAGAAAAAAATATCTATTTTTGTGAGGTTGTTGTTTTTATGTGCACGCAAACATTAATAATTTATCTAATATATTTACCATGAAATCTGAAGATATTTCACGTCGCTCGTTCCTGAAACGGGCAGCCGCCCTTTCAGCTGCGGCAGCAATTCCTTCTTTTTGGATTCCGTCTAAGGCCAATGCCATGCCGGGTGTTCCTTTTGTCAGTGCCAACGAAAAAGTGAGAATCGCTTTTATCGGTATCGGTAACCGTGGAGGCGAGATCGCACAGGAACTGTATAAAACCGGTTTGTGCGAAGTGGTTGCACTTTGTGATGTAGATATGGGTGCACCTCATACTCAGAAACTTATTTCCATGTTCCCGAAAGTTCCGCGTTTCCAGGATTTCCGCCAGATGTTCGACAAGATGGCCGACAAGATCGATGCTGTTACAGTCGGTGTACCTGATCACGCGCATTTCCCGATCACGATCGAGGCAATGGCTCATGGAAAACATGTATATGTGGAAAAACCGATGGCCCGCACCTTCCAGGAAATCGAAGTGATGATGCGTGCCGAAAAGAAATTCGGTGTCGTTACCCAGATGGGTAACCAGGGACATTCCGAAGCCAACTACTTCCAGTTCAAGGCATGGAAAGAAGCCGGTTTGATCAAAGACGTCACTGCTATAACAGCTCACATGAACTCTCCGCGCCGTTGGCATAACTGGAACCCGAACATCACGCACATGCCGATGGGTGAACCAGTTCCCGAAACATTGGATTGGGACACTTGGTTGGGTGTTCGTCCGTTCCACGAATATAATCATGACTACCATTTGGGACAGTGGCGTTGCTGGTACGATTTCGGTATGGGCGCATTGGGCGACTGGGGGGCTCACATCATCGATACCGCACACGAATTCCTGGATCTCGGTCTGCCGACGGAAGTAAACCCGTTGTATCTGAAAGATCATAACCCGTTCTTCTTCCCGATGTCTTCCCGTATCCTGTTCAGATTCCCGGAAAGAAAAGAAATGCCGGCTGTCGATATTACCTGGTATGACGGTCTGGATAATATTCCTCCTGTTCCTGAGAACTACGGTTCTTCCGATGTCGATCCGAATATCCCGACGGTTGCCGGTGGCAAACTTCAGTTGGCAAAATTGAACCCGGGTAAGGAAATCTATACGAAGACTTTGACATTCAAGGGTGGTTCTCATGGTAGCACCTTGTCTGTGATTCCTGATCAGGTAGCCAAGGATATGAATCCGAAGTTGCCGGAATATCAAAAGAGCCCGTCCAACCACTACGCAAACTTCCTATTGGCTTGCCAGGGCAAGGAAAAGACTCGTTCTCCGTTCTCTATCGCAGGTCCGTTGAGCCAGGTATTCTGTCTCGGCGTGTTGGCACAGCGCATGAACCGCAAGATCGTGTTCGACCGCGACACGAAGCAGATCGTGAACGATCCGGTTATGAACCAGATGCTGGTTGGCGAAATGCCGCGTAAAGGCTGGGAACAATACTACAATATTTAATGACGTCGGTAGGGGCGAGGTCTACTCGTCCTCTCATAAAGATAGTTTCTAAGATCGTTATTCATAACGGTTGATTGTTTGAGAAGGCAAGCTTGTCGGGTAAGCTTGCCTTTCTTTTTTGATTATCTTTGCACCTGTAATACGCAGGGAACATGAATATATTTGAAGGATATGTGGGCATTCGCTTATGGGACGGGCAGTTGGTGGATGATGTCATCTTCTCCCTGCTGTTATTCCTGTTTATTGTCTTTTCCTTTGTGTTCCGGACGAATTTCCAACTGTTTGTGAAGATGCTGAAAGATGCTTTTCTCGTGAAGGAAAGGCAGAATCTATTTGACGATGTAATAGGGAAGAGCATATTCTTTTTCCGCAATTTTATGACATTCCAAGTCTTGTTCCTTTCAAGTATCGCCCTGATTGCGGTCGGCAGGATATACGGATTTGTGAATTATGCGGAATGGCAGGCGGTTTTATCGGCGATCGGAACGGTTTTTTGTGTTTTATTCCTGTTTTATCAGTTTAAACAATGCTGTTATTACCTCCTGGGCAGCGTGTTTTCCGACCCAGATAAGTATAAGTTATGGAAGACGAGTTATAATGCTATTATGGGGATTTGGGGAGTATCTTTATACGTTCCGGTGTTGTGGTTGGTGTTTGTCGGGACATACGTAACTATACCGATAGTAATGTTTTGTATTCTCTATATTTTGTGTCGTTTTGTAATAATTTATAAGACAATACGGATATTTCACAAGAAAAGCACTGGTTTATTGTATATAAGTTTGTACCTTTGCGGCCAAGAAATTTTACCTCTGGTATTTTTGTACGAAGGTATGGTTTATTTGTATAACTTTATCGAGACAAGTACTCTATGGCATTGAACATCAAAAAGTTGCTGGTATCACAACCGAAGCCTGCATCCGAGAAGTCCCCGTATTTCGACATTGCAGAGAAGTATGGAGTTGAGATTGACTTCCGTCCATTCATTAAAGTAGAACCTCTTTCATCTAAGGAGTTCAGACAGCAGAAAATTTCTATTTTGGATCATACGGCTGTTGTTTTCACGGCCCGTACGGCGATCGATCATTTCTTTCACCTGTGTGAGGAGCTGCGTGTTGCCATTCCCGAAACGATGAAGTATTTCTGTATGACTGAGGCCATTGCCGTATATTTGCAAAAATATATTGTGTATAGGAAGCGTAAGATCTTTTTTGGACAGACCGGAAAGCTGGATGATCTGGTTACAGTTATCGGCAAACATGCAAAAGAAAAATATCTTGTGCCCGTTTCCGACGTGCATAAAGATGATTTGTTAACTATGTTGGAAGCGAAAAAGATTTCTTTTACGAAAGCTGTTATGTACCGCACCGTAAGCAATGATTTCTCTAAAGACGAGAAATTCGACTATGATATGCTGGTATTTTTCAGCCCTTCGGGAATTTCCTCTCTGTTGAAGAACTTCCCGAATTTCAAACAAGAAGATATAAAGATCGGATGTTTCGGCCCGACAACAGCCAAAGCGGTGAAAGAGGCCGGTTTGCGCCTGGATGTGGAAGCGCCGACTCCCGAAGCTCCGTCTATGACGGCTGCCCTGGAATTGTATCTGAAAAAAGAGATGGGTAGTAACAAAAAGAATGGTAAATAGAAGGTATACCCTTTCAAAAGAAGAACGTCTGTCGTGGAAACGTTACATTGACCTGTTGTTTGCAAAAGGGCAATCGTTTGTGGCGTTTCCACTGCGGGTCGTTTATTTAGCGGTGGAAGAAGAGACATTAGCTCCAGTGTCTATCTTGGTGAGTGTTCCCAAAAAAAAATTCAGGCGTGCCGTAAAACGGAATCTGATCAAACGTCAGGTTCGCGAAGCCTATCGGGTACGCAAATATGATCTGGCAGATATCCACCAGCGCGATCTGATCGATCCGCTGACGGGAAAAAACAAGCGTATGCTGGTTGCTTTCCTTTATTTGGACAAGGAAATCCATCCTTTTGCCGATATGGAAAAAGCCATGACAAAAGCATTGAACGTACTTCGCGACAAGGCATGATAAAGCGTTTTTTTACTTTCCTTCTGTTGTTGCCGGTCTATTTTTATAAATATTGTATTTCTCCCATGACGCCGGCATCGTGCAGGTACACGCCTACTTGTTCCGAATATGCCGTGCAGGCTCTCAAAAAACATGGTCCGGTAAAGGGATTGTATTTAGCAGTCAAACGCATTCTTCGCTGCCATCCCTGGGGAGGAAGCGGATATGATCCTGTACCGTAAAGTATGGTTTATTACGATATA
>ENA-ORML01002831-ORML01002831.1-human-gut-metagenome-genome-assembly--contig:-NODE-2831-length-10560-cov-9.269300_pt1 | contig 10560 bp, 10 predicted proteins | sample MGYA00242103_ERZ508995 | MGnify/ENA primary metagenome ERZ508995 (study PRJEB26280, sample SAMEA2338702) | human gut metagenome | biome: human gut; feature: human-associated habitat; material: faeces...
ACCGGCCTCCCGGACGATGCGCTGGCCACGGATACCATGGCCGCTTATCTTGACGCCGTCGGCAAAACGCCGCTCCCCATCCACATCGGGATGCTGGCCGGAGGCGGCACCGTCCGGACGGCGGCATACGGCTTCGAGCCGGGGCCGCTTGCGCCGGAGGCGCTGCGGGAGGTCCACCGCCTGCTGGAGGAGTCACTTTCCGGCGGCGCACTGGGCATTTCGCTCGGGCTTGGCTACGCACCGGAGTGCTTTTATACGACGCAGGAGCTGATCGCGGCGCTGGCTCCGCTGCGTGATAGCGGCGTTCCCATCACCGTTCACATGCGGCAGGAGGGCGCTGGCGTCGTGGAGGCGCTGAGGGAAATGCTGACTGTGGCGCGGGCGCTCCGCACGCCGGTGCATATCAGCCACCTCAAGAGCATCGGAAAGGCCTACTGGGGCAGGTATATGCCGGAGATGCTGGCGCTGCTCACCCGCGCGCGGGAGGATGGCCTCGACGTGAGCTGCGACCTCTACCCCTATACGGCCGGCTCCACCCAGCTGATCCACGTCCTTCCGCCCGAGGCACAGGAGGGCGGCTTGGACACGCTGACGCAGAAGCTCCGCGTTCCGGAATTCCGCGCGGCCATGCGTGAGCGGATGCGAACCGGTACGGATTTTGAAAATCTTTCGCTGCTCGTCGGCTGGGAGAACATTGACGTGTCCACCGTCACGCGGGAGGAAAACCGCCGCTTTGTCGGCCGCTCCGTTGCGGAAATTTCCGCTGCGGAGGGCGTCGATCCCTTTGATTTTACATTCGACCTGCTGGCGTCGGAAAGCTGCGCCGTTACCATGATCGACCGCATCACTGCAAACGAGGATATCTGCGCGGCGCTGCGCGCGCCGTTCTCGTCCGTCATCTCCGATGCCACCTACCCCACCAGCGGCCTGCTGCATCCGCGCGTATACGGAAACTGCGCCCATCTGCTGGAGGAATATGTGCGCAGGCAGGGCGTCCTGACGCTGGAGCAGGCCGTCGAACGGCTCACCTCCCGGCCCGCGTCCGTGCTCGGGCTTGCCGGGAAGGGCCGTCTCGCCGTCGGGATGGACGCAGACCTTTGCCTGTTTGACCCGGCGCGCATCCATGAGACCGCATCCTACGCCGCGCCGGAGCGCTGCGCGGAGGGCATGGACTATGTATTTGTCGGCGGCGTGCCCGTCATTGCCGAGGGACAATTTACCGACGCGGTAAACGGCTCCGTTCTGCGGAGTTGAGCGTTTTACCGGAGCATGTGTGTGCCGTTCTTGCTTTTTCCCGCATTTTCCTGTAGAATATCCGCATGAGGTGAGGATATGCTGGATTCCCTGTTTGAAAAATTTGAACGCATCGTCGTGCTCGATACCGAGACGACAGGCATTGACTGCAAAAAGGACGAGATCATCGAGCTGGCTGCCGCCAGCGTCACGCCCGGCGGCATCGAGTCGGAGATGGACGTGTTCATCCGCCTGTCCGAGGGCCGGACGCTCCCGTCCATGATTACGCAGCTGACCGGCATCACGCCGGAGATGCTGACGCAGCAGGGCGTGGAAAAATGGGAGGCGGCGGCGCAGTTTGCTGCGGCCATCTCGCATCCGAACACCCTGATCGTGGCGTACAACGCACAGTTTGACCTGTGCTTCCTGTATTATTTTCTGGCGCGGCTGGAGCTGGCCGACGCCCTCAAGGGCGTCAAAATGCTCGACGCCATGACGGTCTACAAGGATCGCCGCCAGTATCCGCACAAGCTCCAGAGCGCCATTGACGCCTACGGCGTCACGACCCAGAACACGCACCGCGCCGTGGACGACGCGAAGGCCGCGCTGGAGGTGCTCGACGCCATGGCGCGCGAGGAGGACGACCTTCTGCGCTACGTCAACCTCTTCGGCTACAACCCGAAGTATGGCGTCTCCGGCCCGCGCATCTCGTCGATCACCTACCTCCCGCAGGGACGGTTCACGGGCGAGAAGCTCTATCACCAGAAGGCCCCGGCCCTGCTGTAAGGCACGGCCTTCTGCCGTAAAAGATCAAAAGGCCCGGCATGGAGCATCCCATGCCGGGCCTTGTATTTTCGGTGTTTCCTGATTTCGCAGACAGACGCCGCGTCAGATCAGCTGCTGCTCGTTGATCATGAGCTTGAATTGCAGGCCCAGCTTTTCCGCCGCCTTCCGGCAGAGGATCATACGCGCCATGAAGATCTCGAAATAGTCCATGACGGAGCCCATATGCGTATCGACGGTCAGCTTGAGCTTGATGAGCGTATGCGCCTCGTTGATCTTCAGCTCCGACTTTGTGACGGAGTAGTTCACGCGGTCATGGATATCGAACGTGGAAATGTCCGTGTTGCGGACGCGGCTGCGGCGGACGTCGGACTTGTCCGCCAGAATGAGCGCCGCCGCCATCGGATTGACCGGCACGCCGGTACCCTCGTCGTGATTGCCGATGGCCGTCGTGATGAGCGCGATCTCCTCCGGCTCAAAGCCCATGTTGTCGAGAATGCGGAAGGCCATGACGGCGCCGCTCTGGCTGTGATCGACGCGGTTGACCAGATTGCCGATGTCGTGGAGATAGCCCGCGATCTTTGTCAGCTCCACCATCCGCTCCGGATAACCCAGCGTTTGCAGGATATAGCCCGCCTTCTCTGCAACAGCGGTCACATGCGCAAAGCTGTGCTCCGTGAAGCCAAGGGCGCTCAGGGAAGCATCGGCCTGCGCGATATAGGTATGGATTGCCTTGTCCTGGCGGATCTCTTCATAAGTCATTCTTTTTCACCTCTTGCTTCCATAATAACCGGAAAGCACGCCGCAGGCAAGCAAATTCTTGTAAAATCCACATGAAATTCCGGACAAGGAGGCAACGGAGATGCGAGCCGGGGATGGGATACTCCGGCGAGATTCGGTCCGCATCAGACTGTGTACAGCTGCTTCTGCCGCTGGCGGGACGATGGGGCTCTGAAGAAGATCTTCGAGCTCTGCGCAGCCCCGGGCACTGGCGCGGAGCTGAGCCTGGATTCAACGTCGATCAAAGCATCCGTGCAGGCAGATTGTGGAATAAGAAAGCGAGCAAATGCTATAACAACGTTTTCAATCGAAGCAGTAACAGATACCGAAACAAATTCGGTAGACTCAGGCAGCATTGTTTTATCCACCGATGTAGCCGGAACGATCATAAACTCTTTTACCAAGACTGTCTCTCTTCATCTCCGGCCAATCTGAAAAGCAATGCAAAAGCTCCTCTGTATGGTTTCATCCATACGGAGGAGCCTTCTGTTTTACGGATACCCGTCAGCCGTTCCCGCTCAGAACACAACGGCCAGCAGCATCTTGAACGGTTCCTTCCGAAAAGCGCGTCAAAATGCTTACAGCTGGAAAATGACCGGCGTGCCGCTGCAGTGCAGCCGTCCGTTCTTCACCTCGACCGCCGTTCCGTCGATCATGTTCCGGTAGCTGCCGTCCGGTGCGCTGACCGTGACATCCGCCGCTTTGGCGCGCAGCGAGAATACGCCGAGGAACTGCTTGCCGTCGCCGCCGCGCTCAAGAATGGCGATGTCGTTTTCATCGTCCGCCGACGCGCGGAACCAGTCCCGGCAGCCAAACTGCCGCTTCACCTCGGCCAGACGGCGCAGCAGCGCACTGAGGTCGTGCCCGGTCTCCCGCTCGAACGGCTCCTTTTCAAAGAGGCTCGGCGTATGCGTGTTCTCAAACTCCTGCCCGCCGTAGAGCAGCGTTGTGCCCTTGAGGAAGTAGAGATAGGCTGTGTAATTCACGAGCGCCTGCTCGTCGTGTACGAAGGAGCAGATACGCGGCTGATCGTGGTTTTCCAGGAAGCGCAGCTTGTTGTAGTTCGCCGGATACATGGCCTCCTGAAAGTTCAGCATGTCCAGATAGTGACTCAGGGCGATCTTGCCCTGCAAATATTTGTCGAACGCCTCGCGCACATCGTATTCATATTCCAGATCGAACGCGGAGAATTCGTCAAAGTCCAGCGCGGAATAAATGCCCATCCGGCGCGCCATGCAGCCGTAGCTCTGGTGCACCGTCTCCGCCAGCCAGATGCAGTCCGGGTTGACCTTGGCGACCGCCCGGCGCGCCTGCTGCCAGAACTCCAGCGGCACGAAGGAGGCCACGTCGCAGCGGAAGCCGTCCACCAGCTTCGCCCACATGATGAGGGTATCGGTCAGATACTGCCAAAGTTCCCGGTTGGTGTAGTCCAGATCGATCACGTCGGCCCAGTCGCCGACCTTGTTGCCGGGCTTTCCTTCCTTGTTGTGATAGAAATATTCCGGATGCTCGGCGTACAGGACGGAGTCCGGCGAGGTGTGGTTATACACCACGTCGATCATGCATTTCATACCGCGCGCATGGATCTGCCGCACAAGCTCCTGAAAGTCCTCCATCGTCCCGTACTCCGGGTTGACGCTGCGGTAATCGCGGTTGGCATACGGGCAGCCCAGCGTGCCCTTCTTGCCCTGCACGCCGATGGGATGAATCGGCATGAGCCAGATGATATCCGTCCCGAGCGCGCGGATGCGGTCGAGATCGCCGATCACGGCGCGGAAGGTTCCTTCCGGCGTGTGGTTGCGGACATAGATGGAATAGATGATCTGATTCTGAAGTCTGGGATCGGTATTGACTGCCATAAAAAACCTCCTGAATGCATATTTTCGGGCCGGTTTCGGCCCCTTTTCTGTGATTTACTCCGGCATCTGGATGCTGACGCCGTTGACCTCCACGCCGTCGTCCGCGCGGATGAGCAGATACGGCACGCCGCCGAGCAGCCGCGTTTCCAACAGGTCCTTGCGGTCGGGCGCGACCTGAATGACCACGTCCGGGGTCTTGACCTCGAACTTTTTCGGCGTAATGATGTTGCGCGGGCTGAGCTGCGCGTCCTCGCCGAACTCGCGGTCATATTCGACGCTGAAAGCGGCAAGATGCTCCTCCGAAACGCCGCAGTCGGCGAGGACGGACTTCACGTCCTCCTTCGTGACCGTGAGCGGATCGGGGTCCTTCGTCTCCTTATGCACCTCGATGCGCTGGCACAGCTCATTGTGGACGGATTCCACGACCTTCAGGTCGCATTCCTTGTCCAGCGCGCCCAGCACCGACTGGAACGATGCGCGCTGCTCCTCCGCCGGCATCGGCGGCTGTACACGGAACAGGCCCTCGATCAGCTCCGCGTGATTGTCCGCAGCGTTCTTCGTATAATAGAGCACATCGTAGATATTCGGCCGGCGGCCGTCAAAGGCCGGGAACAGGAAGCCGAGCTCCGGTGCGGAGGCCGTCCAGCCCGGAGACTGGAGCTTGAAGCTCTTTTCCTCCGCGCAGTAGCTCAGCGCGGGCTTCGAGGGCTTGACCGGGCAGACGGCGCAGAGGATGTAGGAGAAAACGGTATCCCCGTCCTCGAGCGCAGCGCCGTCGCGCGCCTTGAAGGGCACGTCATAGCTCTCGTGGGCCAGCAGGATGAGATAGTGCCCCTCGATGGAGAGCGAATCGATCACGGTCTGGTAAAACTGCCGGAGCGTTTCCTCGTCTGTGAGCTTCGTCTCGCGCAGCTTCATGAGCAAACGGTGCTCGTCGCTGTCCGCGACCTGCTGGGTGCGGAAGGTCAGGTCGAGCAGATTTTTGTCGATGGAGCCGGAGAGTGCCTTCTTGAGCAGGCCAAGATAAAGCTCCTTATCGTCCTCCGTGCAGATCGAAAGCGACTGCCGGAAGCTGGAGAGAATTTCGCGGCTGTCCGAAACGTAGCAGCCGTAAACGGATGTGATATTGGTGCGATCCGGGCGCAGACGCCGCCGCAGCTCGCCGATCTCTTTTTCAGTCATGGCTTTGATTTCCTTTACTGTCTTGGTGTTTTTACAGTATAGCACATTCCGCCGCGCTGCGCCAGAAAAAACGCTGTTCGCCGGGACGATTTTATGTCATAATAGCTATGGGAGCCTTTTGCCGCGGCGGCTCCGGCGCTTTCCGGCAAATTCTGCGCGGAGGGCAGAACTTTTCTGCGCGGCGCTCGTCTAAAAAGCATACGGACAAGATTCCGGAGGAAAGGAGCCTATTATGGACGATTATACAAACTACAACAATTACGGGCCGGGGCCCCGGCATTCGGGCCGCTCCGGCGGCAGACGCCCCGGGCGGCTGAAAAAGCTGCTCTGGCTGATCCCACTGGCCATTTTTCTGCTGGTCGCCGCGTTTGATTCCTTCTACACGCTGAAGGAGGATCAATACGCCGTCATCACCACCTTCGGCAAGCCGACCACCGTTTCGGCCTCCGGCCTGCAATTCAAGATCCCGTTCGTGCAGCGGGTGTATAAGGTCAGCAAGAGCGTCCAGAGCTTCCCGCTCGGCTACCGCACCGGCAGCAACGAATCCGTGGATTCCGAGTCGCTGATGATCACCTACGACTACAATTTCGTCAATGTCGATTTCTATGTGGAGTACCGCGTCACCGACCCGGTCAAATATCTCTACAATTCCAACGACCCGGTCGGCATTCTCAAAATGCTCTGCCAGAGCTACATCCGCGACACGATCGGCCTCTATGACGTAGACAGCGTCATTACGACCGGCAAGAGCGAGATCCAGGCGGACATCAAGCAGAAGATCGTAGAGCGTCTGGAAACGGAGGATCTCGGCATTCAGCTGACGAACATCACCATTCAGGACGCGGAGCCGCCCACGCCGGAGGTCCAGCAGGCGTTCACCGCCGTGGAGACGGCCAAGCAGGGCGCGGATACCGCCGTCAACAACGCCAAGAAGTACGCCAACGAGGTCACGCCCGCCGCCAGCGCCGACGCCGACGAGATCGTCAAGCAGGCGGAGGCCTACCGGGAAAGCAAGATCAACGAGGCCAACGGTCAGGCGGCGCGTTTCGAGGAGCTTTTCAACGAATATCAGAAATATCCCCTTATCACAAAGCAGCGGCTGTTCTATGAGGCGATGGAGGAGATTTTGCCGGATATGAAGCTGTATATCGTGGACGAGGCTGCAGGCGTGCAGACCTCCATCCCGCTGGAGCCGTATGCAACGCTTGGACAGGAGGGCAGCGAAAATGAGTAAAACCTTGAAAATTTTGATTCCCATCGTCTGCGCCGTGCTGCTGATCATCGTACTGGCAGGCAGCCTTGTCGTGACGCAGGCAAATGAATACACCATCATCCGTCAGTTCGGCGCGGTCGTCCGCATCATCGATCAGCCGGGTCTTTCGCTCAAAACGCCGTTCGTCCAGTCCGCCAGCACGCTCCCCAAAACGGAGATGCTCTACGATCTGGCCGTCAGCGACGTCATTACCTCCGACAAGAAATCCATGGTCGCCGACAGCTTCGTGCTCTGGCGGATCGACGACCCGCTCAAATTCATCCAGACGCTGTCCGGCAGCGTCGCCACGGCGGAGTCCCGTCTCGATCAGGCCGTCTACAACAGCCTGAAAACCGTCATCAGCTCCATGAAGCAGGAGGCGGTCATTTCCGGGCGCGACGGCGAGCTTGCCAGCGCGATCATGGAAAATCTCCGCAAAACCAGCAATTTTGAGAGCTTCGGCATTTACGTCCTCGCCATCGAGACCAAGCAGATCGACCTGCCGGACGAAAACAAGTCCGCAGTCTATGAGCGCATGATCTCCGAGCGTGAAAACATCGCTGCCTCCTACGCGGCGGAGGGTGCCGCGCAGGCCAAGGAGATCCGCAACGATGCCGACAAGTCGGTCGAGATCACGATCTCCGCCGCCAAGGCGCAGGCAGAAAAGCTCAAGGCCGAGGGCGAGGCGGAATATATGCGCATCCTGAGCGCCGCCTATGACACGCAGGAGAAGGCCGACTTCTACGAATTCGTCCGTGCGCTCGACATGGCGCGCAGCTCACTGACCGGCAAGAACAAGACGCTGGTCGTCGGCTCCGATTCGCCCATTGCGCAGATCTTTGACGGAAGCTGGAGGAGCGCGGAATGAAGCTCTATATGCGTCAGCACGTCTTTACCATCGGCGACCGCTTCAACGTCTGGGACGAGGACGGGCATGACCGCTGGTTCGTAGAGCAGGAGCTGCTCACCTGGGGAAAGATACTGCGCGTCTATGACCTCTCTGGCCGGGAGGCGGCCAGCATCCATCAGGAGGTGCTGACGTTCCGCCCCCGCTTTACCGTGACCATCGGCGGGCAGGAATGTGCGCAGGTCGTCCAGCATTTCACCCTTTTCGTGCAGGAATACACCGTGGAAGGCCCGGACTGGCATATCGAGGGCGAGTTCCTTGCCCACGAGTTCACTGCATGGGACGGAGAGCGCCGCGCACTCTCCATCGAGAAGGAGTGGCTGACGTGGGGCGACTGCTACACGCTGGACATTCCGGAGCCGCGCGACGAGCTGCTGGCGCTGGCCGTGGTGCTCGCCATCGACAGCGCAAATCAGCGCTGAGCGCACAGCTTCCGCCGCAGACTGCGAAATATTGCGATGCTTTACAGCCCAAGGAGGCGCCGTCCGGCGCCTCCTTTTTCCTTCCCCCCTGCCCTCCGTTCGGAGCGGACGCGGCAGCATACATTCCTCAGCACGGCGGCGTGCATTGCCCTATTGACAAAAATAGTGCCGCCGCTTATAATATCGTATATTGATATCATAAAACGATATTGAAGGGAGGCCGCCGCTCATGCCCAAAAAGTCCATGGAGCTTCTGACGGAATCAATGTTCTACGTCCTGATGGCACTTCAAACCGGCCCCATGTGCGGCATAGACGCCGCCGAATTCATCGAGCGCCGCACCAGAGGCCGCGTACAGCTTGGCCCGGCCACGCTCTACACCATTCTTGCAAAATTCGAAAAGGAAAAATACATCTGCGAAACGAGCGTCGAGGGCCGCAAGCGCACCTATGCCGTCACGGCCAAGGGCATTGAAGCCTACCGCGCGGAGCTGGAGCGCCTGCGGCAGTGCATCATGGACGCGGAAGCGCCGGAGGAGGGATGAGCCGATGAAAAAAGCAGAAAAGCCGAAATATGTCCTGCGCCTGCCGCCCTGCCCGGACTATGACGTGGAAGGTACGGAGTGCTGGCTGACCGATCTGGCCCGCGAGGGCCTGCTGCTGAAAAAGGACGGTCTGTTTGCCGGTGTGGCCGTGTTCGAGCGCGCCGTGCCGCAGCGCGTCCAGTACCGGCTGGAGGCCGCGCAGAAGGACACGGGCCTGCTCGGCGACGGCTATGAGCCGGACCCGGAGCAGGTGGAGCTTTGCGCCCAATACGGCTGGGAATACGTTGCGCGGCGTGGCGAGTTCTACATCTACCGTTCGCACGATCCGGCTGCGCGGGAGCTGAATACCGATCCCGCCGTGCAGGCGCTGGCGCTCAAGGCCGTAAAATCGCGGAGCGTAAACGCGGCGATCTATGCTGCGCTGTGGATCCTTGTGTTTCTGCTTGCGCCGATCCTCAAGCGCGTCGGTCTGCTGCGCGCCATTCTGGAGCTTCGGACGCCGGTCTTTCTTCTCTTTGCGGCGCTGGCTGTCGGGGCCGTCGTCCGCTCCGTGCGGGAGCTGCGCGCTCTGCGGAAGCTTCAAAGGACGCTGGAGCAGGGCCGTCAGCCGGAGCGCCGGAGCGGCTGGCGGACCAGGAGGCGGTGCGCTTCCTGGAAAAGGAGTTTTACGCCGGCCGGACGCCGTCCGCTGTCATGTCATCCGCTTCGTCCGGCTGGGCCTGACCGCCGCGCTCATAATTGTCGGCTGCTGCCGCATAACTGAGCCTGCGCAGGATCATCACCCCTCCGATCTCGAGGGTCAGCTTCCGTTTGCCTCCATGCGGGACCTTGCCTCTGCGGACGGCACGGCTGTGACCGATTACCGGGAGAGCATGACGGGCATGGGCTTTAACCTTGTCGAGCTGCACTCCGACTGGCTCGCGCCGTCCATGATCGACTACCACGAGGTCGCGGACGTGACCCGCGCCGACGGCAGCGTTCTGCGCGGCGGGCTGTATATCGACTATTACGAGACGGCTTCGCCGTGGCTGGCGCGGCAGCTGCTGCGGGAATACCACGCCATTGCCCGCCGTGACCGCAGCTATATGCCGCTGGACGCGCCGGAGGTGGACGGCTGCACGCTGACCGCCTATGAGGGAACGCTCCACTTCCCCGTCGTCCTGATCCAGCGCGGAAACGTGTTCCTGTATGCATATTTCTACCAGTTCGACGATCCGGGCAGCTATATCCTGCCGCTGGACGAGTGGATCGGCATTCTGGCCCGGAGCTTACAGGATGCCTGAGTCAAAGCATGGAAATGTCCCCGGATACGCTGTATCCGAGGACATCTTTTTATTTTTTTGCAGCCTTCTGCGGCCCCATCATCTGCGAAGCCAGCAGCGCGACCAGCGGTACCGTCAGGATAATGCCGATGGAGCCTGCCAGTCCGCGGATCAGCTCGATCGCAATGGCGTCGGTGTTGAAGATCTGAATGAGCGGATAGTCAAAGATCTGGCACAGCAGCAGCAGATTCAGCGACGAGCCGGAAAACGCCAAAATCAGCGTGTTCGCCATCGTGCCCATCGCGTCCTTGCCGATGTTCATCCCCGAACGGAAGA
>ENA-ORML01002834-ORML01002834.1-human-gut-metagenome-genome-assembly--contig:-NODE-2834-length-10543-cov-3.378051_pt1 | contig 10543 bp, 20 predicted proteins | sample MGYA00242103_ERZ508995 | MGnify/ENA primary metagenome ERZ508995 (study PRJEB26280, sample SAMEA2338702) | human gut metagenome | biome: human gut; feature: human-associated habitat; material: faeces...
CAGCTCGAAAAGCGCATTTCCTTCCGCCGCGCCATGAAGCAGACCATTGGCCGCGCCATGAAGGGCGGCGCCAAAGGCATCAAGACTTCCGTTTCCGGCCGCCTGGGCGGCGCGGAGATGAGCCGTCGCGAGTGGTACCGCGAGGGTCGCGTGCCGCTGCACACCCTGCGTGCAAAGATCGATTACGGTTTCTGCACCGCTGCCACCACCATGGGTTCCATCGGTATCCAGGTGTGGGTCTACCACGGTGAAGTCCTCCCCGGCCAGAAGGCTCCCCAGCCTGCCCTCGAGGGTTCTTCCCGTCCTAACCGCCGCTCCCGCCGCAACAACGATAGGGGGGATAAGTAATGCTGGTACCTAAGCGTGTTAAGCACCGTAAGGTGCAGCGCGGTTCCATGAAGGGCCGTGCAAAGGGTGGTACCCGTCTGAACCACGGCACCTGGGGCATTCAGGCCCTGGATCGCCATTGGATCACCAACCGCCAGATCGAGGCTGCACGTATCGCGATGACGCGTTACATGAAGCGTGGCGGTCAGGTATGGATCAAGATCTTCCCGGATAAGCCGATAACCGAGAAGCCTGCCGAGACCCGAATGGGTTCCGGTAAAGGTTCGCCCGAGTATTGGGTGGCTGTCGTTAAGCCGGGCCGCGTACTGTTCGAGATGGACGGCGTGAGCGAGGAGATCGCAAAAGAGGCAATGCGACTTGCGTCGCACAAGCTCCCCATCAAGTGCCGCTTTGTAACAAGGGAGCAGCTTGATAATGAAGTGGAGGGATAAGCTGTGAAAGCAACAGAACTTACTAAAATGTCAGAAGCAGAGCTTGAGAGCAAGCTGAAGGAGCTCAAGGAAGAGCTGTTCGGTCTTCGCTTCAAGCATGCGATCAACCAGCTTGACAACCCCCACAAGATCGCGGATGTAAAGAAGGACATCGCCCGTGTGATGACCGTTATCCGCCAGAAGAATGCTTAAGGGGGAGATAGTGATGGAAGAACGCAACCTTAGAAAGACCAGAGTGGGCAAGGTTATTTCCGACAAGATGGACAAGGCAGCAGTCGTTGCCATCGAGGATAACGTAAAGCACCCCACTTACGGCAAGATCATGAAGCGCACACTCAAGGTTCACATCCGCGATGAGAAGAACGAGTGCGGCGTCGGTGATAAAGTTGAGATCATGGAGACCAGACCGCTTTCCAAGACAATCAGATGGCGTCTCGTTTCCGTAATCGAAAAGGCAAAATAAATCCTTCGAGCGGCCACGCCGAATCACGTGGACCGGGCAGCAGACCGAACGGTCGGGCTGTCACCCTTCCCGGAAAAACCGGGCAAGTTTTAATTACCTAAGGAGGAAGACAAGTGTTACAGCAGCAGTCACTTATGAAGGTCGCTGACAATACGGGCGCAAAGGAACTTATGTGCATCCGTGTTCTCGGCGGCTCGGGCAGACGCTATGCCGGGATCGGCGATGTCGTCGTTGCCTGCGTTAAGAAAGCGGCTCCGGGCGGAGTCGTAAAGAAGGGTGATGTCGTAAAGGCAGTCGTAGTCAGAACTGTGAAGGGCGTCGGAAGAAGCGACGGTTCCTACATTAAGTTCGACGAGAACGCAGCGGTCATCATCGGAGAAGACAAAAATCCTAAGGGAACCCGTATCTTCGGACCCGTTGCACGCGAGCTCCGCGATCACGAGTACACGAAGATTCTTTCCCTCGCACCCGAAGTACTTTAAGGAGGAACGAAGATGATAAAGAAGGTTCATGTAAAGACCGGCGATACCGTCATCGTTGTCTCCGGCAACGACAAGGGCAAGAAGGGCAAGGTCCTTGAGGTTTCCCCGAAAGAGGGAAAAGTAATCGTGCAGGGCGTGCACATGGTAAAGAAGCACGTCAAGCCGCGTCCGCCGAAGGATCAGGGCGGTGTAGTCGAGGTCGAGGGCGCAATCTATGCGTCCAAGGTTCAGATCGTCTGCCCGAAGTGCTCCAAGGGCGTGCGCATTGCACACAAGATCGAGAACGGAAAGAAAACCAGAGTATGCGCCAAGTGCGGCGCCGAGCTCTGACGGAGGTGTGACAGATGGCAGCAAGAATCAAGGAAATGTATCTGAAGGAAGTCGCACCGGCTCTTATGAAAAAGTATGAGTATAAGAGCACTATGCAGATTCCGAAGCTCGAAAAGATCGTTATCAACGTCGGCGCAGGCGATGCAAAGGATAACTCCAAGGTTATCGACAGCATCATGACCGACCTTCAGACGATCTCCGGTCAGAAGCCGGTCCCGACCTATGCAAAGAAATCCGTCGCAAACTTCAAGCTCCGCGAGGGTATGAACGTGGGCGCCAAGGTGACTCTCCGCGGCTCCCGCATGGAAGAGTTCATGGATAAGCTGGTCAATATCGCCCTTCCCCGCGTGCGCGACTTCCGCGGCGTAAGCGACAAGGCCTTTGACGGCCGCGGCAACTACGCCCTGGGCATCCGCGAACAGCTTCTGTTCCCCGAAATCGAGTACGACAAGGTGGAAAAGATCCGCGGCATGGAAATGATCTTCGTAACGACCGCCCAGACCGACGAGGAGTGCAAGGAACTGCTTCGTCTGCTGGGAATGCCGTTCGCGCAGTAAGGATAGGGAGGAGCAAGAAACATGGCTAAGACCAGTATGAAAATCAAGCAGGCCAGAACGCCCAAGTTCTCCACCCGTGCCTATACGCGCTGCCGCCTGTGTGGCCGCCCGCACTCGGTGCTTCGCAAGTACGGCATCTGCCGTATCTGCTTCAGAGAGCTGGCCTACAAGGGCCAAATCCCCGGTGTCCGCAAGGCCAGTTGGTAAGCGGGAAAGAACGGAAGGAGGTTCCATCATGGTTGTGAATGATCCCATCGCCGATATGCTGACCCGCATCCGCAATGCGCAGATCGCCAAGCACGACGCCGTCGTTCTGCCCGCCAGCAACACCAAGAAGGCGATCGCCAAGATCCTCTTGGCGGAAGGTTATGTCAAGTCGGTCGATTTCATCGATGACGGCCCCCAGGGCAGCATCAAGATCGTCCTGAAATACGTCAACGGCAAGCAGCAGCCCGTGATCGCCGGCCTCAAGCGCATCTCGAAGCCCGGCCTTCGCGTCTATGCCAAGTCCGAAGAGCTGCCCAAGGTGCTGGGCGGCCTGGGCATCGCCATCATCTCCACCTCCAAGGGGCTGATGACGGACCGCGAAGCCCGCAAGCAAATGATCGGCGGCGAAGTGCTCGCCTACATCTGGTAAACCGACACGCAATGGAGGTGTAAGACAATGTCTCGAATCGGAAAACTTCCGATCACAGTCCCCGCGGGCGTGACGGTAACGGTGGACGAGGACAACACCGTAACGGTGAAGGGCCCCAAGGGTACCTTGACCCAGGCGGTGAACCGCGATATCACCCTCAAGCAGGAAGGCAATGTCCTGACGCTTGAACGCCCCAGCGACGCCAAACCCCACAAGGCCATGCACGGCCTCTACCGCAGCCTGGTCCACAACATGGTGGTTGGCGTAACCGAAGGCTTCCAGAAGACGCTGGTGCTGGTGGGCACCGGCTATCGCGCCCAGGCCGACGGCGGCAAGAAGCTGACCATCAACATCGGCTTCAGCCATCCCGTCATCCTCGACGCGCCGGAGAATATCACCTTTGAGACCCCTGAGCAGACCAAGATCGTCATCAAGGGCATCAACAAGCAGCAGGTTGGCAACCTTGCCGCCGATATCCGCGCCATCCGTAAGCCCGAACCCTATCTGGGCAAGGGCATCAAGTACGAGGACGAGGTTATCCGCCGTAAGGAAGGCAAGACCGGTAAGTAATCGAAAGGGGAGTGAACGCAAATGTTTAAGACGCGAGACCGCAATGCGGACCGCAAGATCCGCCATGCCCGTGTTCGCAGGAAAATCAGCGGCACCCCGGAGATGCCGCGTCTGTGCGTGTACCGCAGCCTGAACAACATCTACGCGCAGGTCATCGACGACACCAAGGGCGTCACTTTGGTTGCCTGCTCCACTCAGGAGAAGGACGTCATGGCCCAGATCAAAGATACCGACAAGAAGGGCGCTGCCAAGATCGTTGGCAAGCTGATCGCCGAGCGTGCGTCCGAGGCGGGTATCAAGCAGGTGGTCTTTGACCGCGGCGGCTACGTATACACGGGCCGCGTGGCCGAGCTGGCCGCCGGCGCCCGCGAAGCCGGACTTGAATTCTAAGTAAGGAGGACGAACGCATGCAACGCATGGAACAGGTCAGCGAATTCAAAGAGAAGCTCGTTGCCGTCAACCGCGTTACCAAGGTCGTCAAGGGCGGCCGCAACTTCCGCTTCTCTGCGCTGGTTGTGGTCGGCGATGAAAAAGGCCGTGTGGGCGCGGGCATGGGCAAGGCCGCTGAAATTTCCGAGGCGATCCGCAAGGGCACCGAGGACGCCAAAAAGCACCTGATCAACGTGCCGGTTCTGGGCACCTCGATCCCCCATGAGAGCATTGGCCGTTTCGGCACGGGCAAGGTTGTCCTTCTGCCCGCTCCCGAAGGCACGGGCGTGATCGCCGGCGGCGCTGCCCGCGCGGTGCTGGAGCTGGCGGGCATCCGCGATATCCGCACCAAGAGCTATGGCACCAACAACAAGATCAACATGGTCAAGGCGACGCTGGAAGGCCTCAAGCAGCTGCGCAGCGCCGAGGAGGTCGCCAAGCTGCGTGGCAAGACCGTCGAAGAGATTCTGGGCTGAGGAGGACGACGAAGATGAAACTGCAAATCACGCTTAAAAAGTCGCCGATCTCCAGCCTTCAGGTGCATAAGGACACCGTCGCCGCGCTGGGCCTGCACAAGGTCGGCCAGACGGTGGTCAAGGAGGACAACGCCTGCATCCGCGGGCAGATCTTCCGCGTGAAGCACATGATCGACGTTCAAGAAATCAAGGACTGAGGAGGGAAAGCCAATGAAACTGCATGAGCTGGGCCCCGCCGCGGGTTCCACCACTGCGCCCAAGCGCCTCGGTCGAGGCGTGGGCTCCGGTCTGGGCAAGACCTCCGGTAAGGGCCACAAGGGCGCCAAGGCCCGTTCCGGCGGCGGCAAGCGCCCCGGTTTCGAGGGCGGCCAGATGCCTCTGTACCGCCGCGTCCCCAAGAAGGGCTTCACCAACATCTTCCGCACGGAGTATGCCACGGTGAACGTGGGACAGCTGGAGGTGTTTGATAACGGCACCGTCGTGACTGCCGCCATGCTTAAGGAAGCCAAGATCATCAGGAAAACGCTGGATGGGGTGAAGGTTCTGGGCAACGGCGAGCTGACGAAGAAGCTCACCGTGGAAGCCGCGAAGTTCACCGCCTCGGCCAAGGAGAAGATCGAGGCCCTCGGCGGGAAAGCCGAGGTGAAGTAAGATGGCCAGGAACCCGAACAAAGTAGGCGTTTGGCAATCTCTTCGCAACGCGTGGAAGGTGCAGGACATCCGCAAAAAGCTGGTCTACACCTTCCTGATGCTGGTGGTGTTCCGTCTGGTGGGCGTCATTCCCGCCCCCGGCGTCGATTATGCGCGCGTGCAGGCCTCCATGGGCTCCAACACGCTGCCGCTGCTGGATCTGGTCAACATGATGACCGGTTCCAACTTCCAGAACATGACCATCATGGCCATGGGTATCACCCCCTACATCAACTCCTCCATTATCATGCAGCTTCTGACCATCGCCATCCCCGCTCTGGAGCGCCTGCAAAAGAGCGGCCCCGAGGGCCAGAAGAAAATCGCCCAGATCACCCGCTATGTTACCGTGGGCCTCGCCGTGGTGCAGGCCATCGGCCTGGTAGCCAGCCTTGGCTACATCAAGAGCGGCTGGTTTAACACGGTGCTGGTGGGCGTGAGCATGGCCGGCGGTACCGCCCTGGCCATGTGGATCGGCGAGCGCATTACCGAGAAGGGCCTTGGCAACGGCATCTCGCTGCTGATCTTCGCCGGTATCATCTCCAACCTCTTTACCGGCTTCACCACCCTGATCCGCAATGCCTTCCAGGCGACCAGCCTCACTCCGTGGCTGACGCTCCTGGCGGTGCTGCTGGTGGCGCTGGTGATGATCGTGCTGGTCACGTTCGTGGATATGGGCGTGCGCCGCATCAATGTCCACTTCGCCAAGCGCGTCAGCGGCCGCAAGATGTACGGCGGCCAGAACAGCGTGATCCCCATGAAGGTGGTCAGCGTCGGCGTGCTGCCGCTGATCTTCGCCTATTCCTTCATGGCGTTCCCCGGCACCATCATCCAGCTGGTGGGCGGCTCCGACAGCGCTGCCGCGATCTGGTGGGCACGCTACATGAACGGCGCCAGCTTCTGGTACCTGCTGGTGACGGCGCTGCTGATTATCGCTTTCACCTACTTCTACAGCTCCATCTCCTTCCAGCCGGATGAGATGGCCAAGAACATCCAGCAGCAGGGCGGCGCGGTGCCCTCGGTGCGCCCGGGCAAGCCCACGGCGGATTATCTGCGCCGCATCAACGGGCGCCTGACCCTGTTTGCAGCGTTGTTCCTTGCTATCCTGGCCACGGTGCCTACGGTCTTTACCGTGGGGCTGCAAACGCAGATTCCGTTTGCCGCCAGCAGCATCCTCATCGCGGTCAGCGTGGTGCTGGAAACCAAGCGTCAGCTCGACGACCTGCTGGTCAGCCGCAACTACGATTCCATCTCCTGACCAGAGCCGTCCGACCGTACGAATGATGCGCCGCTAAGGCGCGGCACAGGCACATTTACCGCGTTTGTGGTATACTGTAAGTGTGCCGCGCATTAGCGGCCTTCATCCGTGAACAGGAGGAATGACGTATGAACATCATTTTCCTAGGCCCTCCGGGGGCCGGCAAGGGCACGCAGGCTCAGATTGTTTGCCAGCGGCTGGGAATTCCCCAGGTCTCCACGGGCGATATGCTTCGTGCGGCCATCGCTGCGGGCACTGAAATGGGCCGAAAGGCCAAGGAATACATGGATCAGGGGCAGCTGGTACCCGACGAGGTGGTCATCGGCATTGTCAAGGACCGCCTTGCGGACCCGGATTGCCAGAAGGGATATATCCTGGACGGCTTCCCCCGTACGGTGGAGCAGGCCAAGGCACTGAGCACCTTCGCCAAAATCGACGTGGCCATCAATCTGGATGTGCCCGACGATGTGCTGGTCAAGCGCCTCAGCGGCCGCCGCGTGTGCCCGCTGTGCGGCGCGCCCTATCACGTGGACCGGCTGAACGGCGAAACCGTGTGCCGGGCCGACGGTACCCCGCTGATCCAGCGCGACGACGATAAGGCCGAGACGGTGCTCAACCGCCTGGCGGTCTATCATCAGAAGACCGCGCCGCTGATCGACCATTACCGGGAGGCTGGCCTGCTGAAGAATATCGGCGGCGGCCTGAGCCTGGAGGAGATCAGCGAGGAGATCTTCAGGACACTTGAGGCGATCCAATGATTTATCTCAAAAACGCACAGCAGCTTGATTTGATGCGAAAGTCCGGCGCGCTTCTCTACGAGGTGCTCTGCCGCCTGCGTGAGGCCATCAAGCCCGGCATGAGCACCGCTGAGCTGGATGTGTACGCCGAGCAGCTCATCCGTAAGCATAAGGCGATTCCCTCTTTCCTGGACTATCAGGGCTATCCGGCCAGCATCTGTGCCTCGGTCAACGATGAGGTGGTGCATGGCATTCCCTCCGACAAAACCATCCTGAAGGAGGGCGACGTGCTCTCAATCGACTGCGGATTGATTCTGGACGGGTGGCAGTCAGACAGCGCCTTTACCGTGGGCGTGGGCGCCATCAGCGAGGAAAACCGCAAGCTCATCGAGGTCACGGAGGAGAGCTTTTACAAGGGTGTGCGCAAGGCCATAAACGGCAATCATCTTGGGGATATCGGCAACGCCATTCAGACCTATGCCGAGAGCTTCGGCTACGGCGTGATCCGTGACCTTACCGGCCACGGCATCGGCCGTGCGATGCATGAGGAGCCCAGCGTGCCCAACTTCGGAAAACCGGGCCATGGCACCAGGCTGCGTCCCGGCATGACTCTGGCCGTGGAGCCGATGATCGCCATGGGCGATTACCATGTGGCCGAGTTGGAGGATGGCTGGACCATCGTGACGGAGGACGGCAGCGTATGCTCGCACTATGAGCATACCATCGCCATCAACGAGCACGGCCTGCCGGAGCTTCTGACCTATCCGGGCTTTGCCCTGACGGAGGAAGCCGAGTGAAAGCAAAGCCGACGGAACCCGGGCGTGTGGTCATATCCACGCAGGGGCATGACGCGGGGCGTTGGCACGTGATTGTGAGCGTGCTGGACGCGCGCTACGTGCTCATCTGCGACGGAGAGGCGCGCAGGCTCGCCCAGCCCAAGAAAAAGCAGGTCAAGCATCTCAGCGCGCTGCCGCTGACCATTCCCGTGGAGGGAAAGGGCGCGTCCGGCGGGCCGATTGCCGACAGCGACATCCGCGCGGCGCTCCGTGCGGTCAGGAATGCTTACGAAACCAGGACCGGTTCCGCGCCGATGCGGGCGCGGCCAGAGAAAGACAAGGAGGAAGGCGCGCTTGTCCAAAAGTGATGTCATCGAAATGGAAGGCACGGTCATCGAGGCGCTTCCCAACGCGAACTTCAAAGTGGAGCTCGCCGGCGGCCACCGGATCATGGCACAGATTTCCGGAAAGATGCGCATGAACTTCATCCGCATCTATCCCGGCGATAAGGTCACGGTGGAGCTTTCGCCCTATGACCTGACGCGCGGCCGCATCACGTGGCGCAGCAAGAACTGATATCCGCGGCGGCTGCCGCCGCGCAAGTAAGGAGGATACGAGCATGAAGGTACGCCCCTCGGTTAAGCCCATCTGCGAGAAGTGCAAGATCATCAAGCGCAAAGGCCGCGTGATGGTGATCTGCGAGAATCCCAAGCATAAGCAGAAGCAGGGCTGATGCTTTGCGCTGATGCAGATTGCATCCGGACGCATGAAATATGCCGCGCGGACAGGATTCGCGCGGCTTTCTTTTTGACAGAAGCCTGACGATGTGATAGAATGGAAACGAACCGGAAAATCTGCACATGGAGGGTTTAGAATGAAAAAGATCGTTGCGGCCGCGCTGACTGCCGCCCTGATGATGTTGTGCATGACTGCCCTGGGCGAGGAGACGGTGCTGACGCGCGTGGAACTGAACGTGGACAGCCTGGAATATGTGGATGAAACCCACTATCTCATCGCCCGCGACGCGGACTCACGACTCTACGGCCTCTACAATACCGATGGCGAAATGCTGATTCCCTGCGAATATGGACTGCTGGCGTATGCGGACTACGGCTTCTTTGAAGCCATCAACGAGGATGGGCTCAACACGCACGCGCTGCTGCGGGCTGATGGTCAGGCGGTGACCGGCTGGGAGTACGCGGCGTTTGAAATCCTGAACGAAAAATGGGGCCTTGCGGTGACGCTGGAGCCCACCGAGAGTGAGGATTACGACTATTCCGGCGGCTTCCTGGGCGGCGGCGAACATTATGTGGTCACGGCCTATGATGTGTATGACCTGGAAGCGGGCCAGAAAGTGGGAAGCCTTTCGCGCGAGGATTGTGATACGGCGGTGCCCCATGGCGACTATCTCTACGTGGAAGACCGGAAGGAGGTCATCCATGTGTATGACAAAACCCTGGCGCCGGTGGACGTTGAAGTAACCTCGCTCTACAACGCCTATGACGAGGTGGACGGCAATGCCGTATGCCTCAGCGACGGGCGGGTGATCGCCGAGGATGTTTACAGCGCCTACGAGGATACCGACACCGGTTATATCAAAGTGAGCGGAAGCAACGGCATGCGTCTGGTGGATGCCGAAGGCAACGTGCTGGTGCCGGAGGGCTTCGATTCCATCGGCATGGTGTACGACGGCTATGTGACCGTGGAACAGGACGACCTCTACGGCCTGTATGACCTGGCGGGCGGCAAGCTGGTCGTGCCCTGCGAATATGACGAGATCTACGATTTCGGTCTGGCCACCATCTATCGCTACGTGTACAACGGCTATGTCTGCGTCGAGAAGGATGGCAAGGTGGGCTTTGTGGACACCAACGGTCAGGTGACCTGCGAACTGAAGTACGGCGCGGCGGGCGTGACGCAGCACGGCTGCACCATCACGGTAACGGATCTGGACGGTTCCATCTACATTGTGGCGGCCGACGGCACCCAGACCCAGACGGATTTTGATGAGGTGGATGAATACTCCGGCGGCGACGGCTCGCTGCTGGTGGTGTGCAAGGATGACGCCTACGGTCTGGTGGACTGGCATGGCAACGAAGTACTGCCGCTTGAGTATGCGAGCTACGATATCACAATCACCGACTATGCGGATGCGGTGATCGTGGATGACACGCTGATGGTTCGGTAAAAAAAGCATAAAGGAAGGGCCCGGTGCACGAGCGCCGGGCCTCAGACCGTTGAAAAATTCCTGATTTTAGAGAAAGTCGCGTTTCTTGCGCCCTTCAGGCGCTCGCAACGCTCGTAAAGAATGCTGCGGCATAAGGCTTTGGGGCTCTGCCCCAAACCCCGGCAGGGGGATGAT
>ENA-ORML01002848-ORML01002848.1-human-gut-metagenome-genome-assembly--contig:-NODE-2848-length-10472-cov-13.900931_pt1 | contig 10472 bp, 10 predicted proteins | sample MGYA00242103_ERZ508995 | MGnify/ENA primary metagenome ERZ508995 (study PRJEB26280, sample SAMEA2338702) | human gut metagenome | biome: human gut; feature: human-associated habitat; material: faeces...
TATTCCGGGCCGCCGCCCGGCTTCTGGCCTTCGGCAGAGATTTTTATCTAGTCCACCGGCCGGAGCGCCTGGTGGATCTGACGGCCCTGGGCCGCGCCGCCGGGCTGGAGCCCAAACGGCTGCAGCTGGTCCGTCATCAGCCCGCAGCTCCGGCCTGCCTGATTCTGCTCCAATGCCGCCGGGGCGGAAAGCCCGGCCTGCAGCTCCTGCCGGATTTGATCCTGTTCCACCCCGACGGCTCGCCCACCTCCCGGTACCGGGAAATCTATCACATGGAGGAAGGAGACTGACCATGGCCGGTATGCTGTATCTGGTCCCTACGCCCATCGGCAATCTGGGAGACATCTCCGCCCGCTGCCGGGAAATCCTGGCGCAGGCCGACTTCATCGCCGCGGAGGACACCCGGGTCACCTTGCGGCTGCTGAACTTCCTGGAGATCAAAAAGCCCTTGGTCAGCTATTACGAGCACAACCAGTCGGCCCGGGGCAAGCAGCTCCTGGAGCGGATGCAGGCCGGAGAGGTGTGCGCCCTGGTCTCCGACGCAGGCTCCCCCGCCATCTCCGACCCCGGCGAGGACCTGGTCCGGCTGTGCGCCGAGGCGGGCATTGCCGTCTCCGCCATACCCGGTCCCTGCGCCGTCATCACGGCCTTGAGCATCTCCGGCCTGCCCACCGGCCGCTTCACCTTTGAGGGCTTCCTCTCCACGGCAAAAAAAAGCCGGAAGCAGCACCTGGACGCCCTGCGAACGGAGACCCGCACCATGGTGTTCTACGAAGCGCCCCATAAGCTTTTGGCCACCCTGGAGGACATGGCCGCTGTTTTCGGACCGGACCGCCGGATTTCCCTGTGCCGGGAGCTGACCAAGCTCCATGAAGAAGTGCTCCGCACCACCCTGGGCCGCGCCGCCGCCCATTACCGGCAGGAGGCTCCCAAGGGAGAATTTGTCTTGGTTCTGGCCGGCGCCGAGCCGGAGCGCCCCTGCCTCTGCTCTGTGGAGGAAGCCGCCGCCCGGGCCCGGGCTCTGATGGACCAGGGCTGGTCCCGAAAAGACGCCGTCCGTCAGGTGGCACAGGAAACCGGCCTGCCCCGGAACGCCGTTTATGACGCTACCTTATCATAAAGGATTTGCCCCGGTTTTTTTGCCGGATGCTTGACAGAAGGACCCGCTTCCGCTACAATATTTTTGTTTCAAAATCCGGGCGCCTCCTTCCCGCCCAACCGGCTCCCGGGATATCCTCCGCCGCCTCGGCGCCGAAACCGGCGAACCGGTTTTCCTCGGAGCTTTTTCTCCCTTTCCCCGGAGAAAGCCGCCCCCCACCGCCTGCCGGGGCAGACGGTTCGCATTTCAAGGGGGAATTTCAATCTAGACCCATACAAATGTCTCAGTAGCTCAGCTGGATAGAGCACACGCCTCCTAAGCGTGGGGCCGGAGGTTCAAATCCTCTCTGGGACGCCAGCTCAAAAAGCCGGAAAACCTTGAAAAAGTAAGGTTTTCCGGCTTTTTTATCTCCAATAAAATTCATAAAGCCACGGCACGAAAAAAACAGTCTATTCATGGAGCAGATCCCTGTATGAAACAGGCCGGTATGTCCGCCGTGGACAAATCGGCAAAGCGTTTCTTTTTTCTGCCTTGGCCCACGGTTCTTGTGTAACAAGCCGGAATTCTATCCTGGTGGGCGGCGCGTTTTTTCCTGCGGGGCGCCTCCCACGTCTATTCTCGGAGCAGGGTCACATGATTTTTGTGATAGTCAATCAGCCCCTCCCGGCGCATTTTAGATAGCTCCACCGAGAGGCCGCTGCGTTCCACCGAGAGATAATCGGCCAGCTCCTGCCGGGAAAAGGGGATGTCGAACCGGGCGCTGTTCTGTTTCTGGGCCATGGCGGAAAAATAGGATAACAGCTTGGCCCGCGTCGTGCGCTGCGCCATGTGTAAGAGCTTTTCATTGCACGCCAGATTTTTCCCCGCCATGTCGGCCAGGAGATTGCGGATGACTCTGCTGTGGTGGGAACAGGCCGTGGGGCAAACCGTCAGGATCCGTTTGACATTCAAAAACAGAACCTCACAATCCGAATCTGCCAGCACACTGACCGTCATCGCGGTCCCTGCCGCGCAGGCAAACGTCTCGGCAAAGGATCTTTCTTTTATCAAATATTTCATTTAAAGTAGGCATATCATTGCCCCCTTTTCATTTTGAATGCTTATCTAGCAAACCATGGCCTGAATTTACCACGATTCTCTTTTTGTGTAGTGCGTATTTTTGCCCGCGCCGTGTTTGATGATATAGCCATCTGCAACCAGTTTCTTTAAGTGGCGCTCTACTGTGGATGCGCTCAGGCTGGGGCATAGCTCCAGAATTTCCTTCTTTGTGAACTTGCCCAATTTATTTTCGATGGCGTTTTTTACGGTATCGAGGGATGTGGGGCTTACGATCTGGATGCGGTCATCGAAATCGCGGTATGCGGCAATGATCGTGCTTAGCAGATATTTGACAAACGCGGTGGGGTCGTCCTGCTGCTCGTGCCAGCCAACCTGTGAATCCTCCAGTGCTGCATAGTAGGCATCCTGATTCTTTGCGATTTTGGCTTCCAGCGAGATATACTTACCGACCTCATAGCCTGCGCGGTACAGCAACAGGGTTGTCAGCAGACGGGACATTCTGCCGTTGCCGTCAAGGAACGGATGGATGCAAAGGAAGTCGTGAATAAACACGGGGATAATCAGCAGCGGATCAACTTTTCCTTCACCGATGGCGCGGTTGTATTCGTCGCAGATCACCTGCATGGCTTCCGGAGTTTCATATGGAGCCGGCGGTGTGAACAGTGTAAACCGTTTTCCTGCTTCGTCTGTTGCGCTGATATAGTTCTGCACATTCTTGAAGCTGCCGCCGAAGCCAGAATCGGTATGGCTAAGCAGTATCTTATGGAGCTGCAGAATGTAATTCGGTGTCAGCGGAATATAGTCAAAATTTTCATGCACAATATTCAACGCATCGCGGTAACCTGCGATTTCTCTCTCATCGCGGTTGCGAGGTGTCGTGCGTTCATTCATAAGCCGACGCAGGCGGGTTTCAGTTGTTCGGATGCCCTCAATGGAGTTGGATGCCTCGGTACTCTGTACTTTGCCAATCTCAACCAACCGCTCGAGCTCCCGAGGTTTTTGTTTTATATATGTGGACTGTTTTCCTTTGTACTCATGAATCAGAGACAGATAGTTGACGACCTCATTACCCCATTTCCGGTTTTCCAGACCTGCATAATCAAAACGGCGCATCTCGTCACCTCCAGAAACTATTCTCGTCAATTATAACACATATGACGAGAAAAATCAACAGGTGAAGCAAACCTTGTGTGCGTTTTGTTTCACCTAAAGTTGCGAAATGTCTTGCTTACATTTACATTTGTCGTAATGCCACGATTAATATTATGATAAAAAATTTCACTGCAATTCTTGAGCATTATTTACCTTGAAGCGGCGCGTTTTTTCCTGCAGGGCGCCTCCCACGTCTATTCTCGGAGCAGAGTCACATGATTTTTGTGATAGTCAATCAGTCCCTCCCGGCGCATTTTGGAAAGCTCCACCGAGAGGCCGCTGCGTTCCACCGAGAGATAATCGGCCAGCTCCTGCCGGGAAAAGGGGATGTCGAACCGGGCGCTGTTCTGTTTCTGGGCCATGGCGGAAAAATAGGATAACAGCTTGGCCCGCGTCGTGCGCTGCGCCATGTGTAAGAGCTTTTCATTGCACGCCAGATTTTTCCCCGCCATGTCGGCCAGGAGATTGCGGATGACTCTGCTGTGGTGGGAACAGGCCGTGGGGCAAACCGTCAGGATCCGTTTGACATTCAAAAACAGAACCTCACAATCCGAATCTGCCAGCACACTGACCGTCATCGCGGTTCCTGCCGCGCAGGCGAACGTCTCGGCAAAGGTATGCCCCTGGGTCACGGTGGAAAAGAGATTGCGATTTCCCCAAAAGTCATCCTGAAGGACAAGCGCCCTTCCGGAAAGCAGCAGCCCCAGGGATTCGGTCACATCCCCGGTGCGAAAGATAAAATCACCTTTTTGAAACCGTTTTCGCCTCACATCCAGACAGCCCAGCATTTCCCGGAGCTCTTCCTCCGTAATGCCGGAAAAAAGCTGAGAATTCCGTATCACCCGCAAAAATGGATCCATCCCCATGTCCTCCTGTTGAAAATTCAACGGAAATTTTAAACATATTATAGTATAGTGCTGCTGGAAACGCAAGGGCAGAAGGCGATTCCCGGAAAAAAATCCTCCAGGCCGGAAAGGCGCTGCGTCCCGGCCGCCTGTGCCGCGAACTGCCGGGACATCCACAGCGGCCGTCCCCGTGAAGACGCCGGTGGGCGGCTTAGCCGAATCGGGGCACGGCCCAGGCCGGGAGGCTCCGCTTCCCGGGCCGTCTCTCGCCGGTTCCTCGCGGCGCGCTCCATGCCCATGAAACTTGACGCCAAAGTAAAGGAGTATCGCAACATGCGCAATGAAATGTTTTGTTTCCAATGTGAGCAGTCTGCCGGCTGTACCGGCTGCACCGGTCCATCCGGCGTCTGCGGCAAGTCCGCCCACACCGCCGCATTGCAGGATGAATTAACCGGCGCACTGATCGGTCTTGCCCGCGCGGCCGACCACGCTTCGGCATATCCCGCCGAGGTGGATCAACTGATTCTGGACGGACTGTTTACCACGGTGACCAATGTGAATTTTGACCCGGCCGCCATCCATAGGCTGATCGAGCAGATTCACGAGGCAAAAGCCAAACTGACTCCCCAATGTGCAGCCTGCGCCAGCCCCTGCGGACATCACGACGACTATCCCATGCAAAAACTCTGGAACGCGCCGGAGGACATCCGCTCCTTGAAATCGCTGATTCTTTTCGGAATCCGGGGAACGGCCGCTTATGCCTACCACGCTGGAGCTTTGGGATATACGGACCGGGAGCTGAACCGCTTTTTCCAGAAAGCGCTGTTCGTCCTGGGCGAGGACTGGGGCATGGACGAGCTGCTTCCCGTCGTTCTGGAAGTGGGCAAGTACAACCTCGCCTGCATGGAGCTGCTGGACCGCGCCAATACGGAGACCTACGGCACGCCGGAGCCTACCACGGTTCCCCTGACCGTGGAGAAGGGCCCGTTCATCGTGGTGACCGGGCATGATTTACATGACCTGCAGCTGCTGCTGGAGCAAACGGAAGGGAAAGGAATTCACGTCTATACCCACGGGGAAATGCTTCCCGCCCACGCTTATCCGGAGCTGAAAAAATACAGCCACCTAAAAGGAAATTTGGGAACGGCATGGCAAAACCAGCAAAAAGAGTTTGCAGAATTGCCCGCGCCCATCCTCTTCACCACCAACTGCCTGATGCCTCCAAAGGCCGGCTACGCCGACCGGGTTTTCACAACCAACGTGACGGCGTTTCCGAACATACCCCATATCGGCAAGGACAAGGATTTTACCCCGGTGATTGAGAAGGCCCTGGAACTGGGCGGCTATCCCGAGGGAAAAGAATGGACCGGCATCCACGGCGGGAAAACCGTCGTCACCGGTTTCGGCCACGGCGCTGTTTTAAGCGTTGCGGACCAGGTGATCCATGGGGTGCAGACCGGAGCGATCCGACACCTCTTCCTGGTCGCGGGCTGCGACGGCGCGCGCTCCGGACGCAATTACTTCACCCAGTTCGTTCAGAAAACGCCCAAGGACACGGTGATCCTGACACTGGCCTGCGGCAAATACCGCTTTCACGACCTGGAGCTGGGTACTGTCGCCGGGCTTCCCCGGCTGATGGACATGGGACAGTGCAACGACGCTTACAGCGCCATTCAAGTGGCTCTCGCCTTAGCAAACGCTTTCGGTTGCAGCGTCAATGATCTGCCTCTTTCCATGGTGCTCTCCTGGTACGAGCAGAAAGCGGTCTGCATTCTACTGACTCTGCTCTACCTCGGCATCCAAAACATCCGGCTCGGTCCGACGCTTCCCGCGTTCCTCTCCCCAAATGTGTTAAAAATTTTGGTAGAGAACTACGGAATTGCGCCCATCACCACTCCGGAGGAGGATCTGAAACAGCTGTTGCAAAAAGCATAATCCCATAGTAAGGAAGGGCGACAGCGCCCTTCCTTGTTGTTCTGTGGCCAACGGTCTTCCCGGACATGAAAATGCTCCTCCTGGTGTAGATTGGGGAGATCCATCTCTACCTCAGGGGGAGCATATTAAAAGGGCCGTTCCTCTTGACCGTTGACCGGCTCGGCCGGCTTTGCTATCTCCCACCATAAATGGGATTTTCTCTTATGAATGTATCCTGTTCTTTATACGCAGACAGGCTTCTGTGTGCATAATCCAATGCCTTGAAAACGGCATTTGGATGAGCCCACGAATATCTTTGCTGCACCAGTAATCAATCAGCCAAATTGCTTTTTCGCTGTCGTTTACTACATTTAAAGATTTTAAGTATTCCTTTCTTTCTTCGGGTATCCTTCTTTTTAATTCATCATAGGGCAACCGTTTCAGCATTTCCTCAGTGCTTTCCCGCACCTCAAAAATATATGCATATAGCTCTTCCAGATTAAGCTGCCTTGAAAAGTCTGCGATCTGCTGTTTCATCAGCTCGTTTCCTGTTGTGATTATTGGCGAGTTGATGCGTTCTTGATAATTCCCGGCGAAAAATACTTGCTCATCTTCCTTTATCACAGTATGCACAACGATATCTTCAATGCGGAAAATGTGCCAAAGAGAATAAGCAATCGTCTTACTATGGTAACCGTCAGCGTTTATGAAGGGGATTGCGTGAAAATCCTCTCTGCATAACTCCTCTTTGAACGATACGAGGGTTTGCATCAACCGACTTCGTAGACTAAGCAAAGTATCCATGCCCGCCTTATAGGTATCTTTCTTTTTTATTTGTGCCTGCATTGTTTTATTCAGTTCAGACCATTCCTGATTCATATTCCATCCCTTCTCCCATCCCGATTTGTCGTTTTCTTACTTTCTCCCTCGCTGTGGGTTTGGATTTTTCAGCAAGTCGGACTTCTCCGCAATCTTTTGGAGCCATTTCTTATCGTCTGCCGACAGCTTCTTCCAATTCCATTTTCATTCTACCACAATTCCGAGAGCGTGGAAATAGGAGTTTTTCGGGCTGATTTCCCACCTTTCGAATATCCGGCGCTATGGCATAGAAAGCGCGTATTTTTCCGTTTTCTGCTCCGTTTTTACAACTTTTTCTAAAATGACATTTGCAAAAATTGCGTTTTGAGACAGCCCCTTTTTCCGCGCCCTTCGGTGGTGGCGGTGGGCCCGGCAATCTTTTGCCGCCGCTGTTCATAGGTGCATCAAAAACCGGCATGCTGATATTTCCGGCAACCGGCGGCCTCTAAAATTCGGAACAGGGCGTAAAAGAAGAGGGGGCTCAAAAACAAAGCGGCGATTTCGGAAACAGCGGCCGTCCCCAGCATCACTTTGCTGGGAACCGCGCTGAACAGAAAGGCGGGGATGACGAATGTGAACACTTTTCGAAAGGCCGGATGAAACACCATATCCGGTTTCTCGGCTATGGAAAAGAGCTGGGTCATGGCAGAGGCAATGGCCGACGACCGCACGCCGAAAAGCAAAAGCGCAGAAATCGTTTGAAAAACAAACAGCATGGTACCACATGCAAAAAGAACGCCCAGATAGTACAAAATCACTTGAACAGGCGTGGTAAACAGCTGTACCACAAAGTAAATATTCATGGCCAAAAGAGCCGGTGTGGAAAGCATAGCGGCAAAATTGAAATTGAGCAGGATGAGACTGCGTAGCGGGCCGACCGGCGTCAACTGATAATAGGAAAAGGACCCATTGAGAATACTTGCGCCATATTCAGACACTGCCTCTGAAAACAAAACCGCGAATAAATTATTGATGATAAAATATGTGGAAATGTACAGGCCCATTTCTGTTTTGGTGTAGGCGCCGAACGACGCAAAGGTGGTAGAAATGAGAAAATACATCAAAATTACTGATGCGTACAAGGCAAGATCTGCCAAAAACCAGCTGTATGTATTGACCTTATACCGCAGCCCTTTTCGAATGCCAAATTGGATTCCGGCAAAGACATTCATATCTACACACCTACACTTTCATACTTTTTCCTACCGGCCGACCAAACGATTCCGGCCAAAAGCATAAAGACAGTACACCATATCCCGCCCAGAAGCAACAAGGTGCGGATATGAAAATACTCCAGTTCCCCTAAGAGGAAGGCCGAAGGGATATAGCTCAGATAGGGAAACGGTGTCGTAAACAAGATCATCTGCCATTGGTCCGATAAATAAGAGAGGGGAAACACAGTCCCGGCAAAAACGGCCAAAAGGAGATTTTTCACAGCGCTAATCCCCCAGGTCTCGGTGAGCCAAAAAGAAAGGCATCCAATGATAAAAGATAAGCAATATCCCATGACGTTTGCAATCGCCAGAAAGGGAATTGCGCAAAGGACCTGCATCCACCGGATCCGTCCAAACAGGGCAAGAAGAAGCGCAGCAGGGAAATAGAACAGGAGCATGCGCAGTGTCTTGGCCGCAACATCTGAGATCACGTAGTTTTTGCAAGGCGAAACCGGTTCCAAAAGCTTGTAAATCAACTTTGCGCTTTTGATGTCTGAGGAAATGATACGCTCCAGGTCTGTGACTGTAATCGTATAGGTAATATTCGCGATCATCAGATAAAAGACCACATCCATGATTTGCCGGGCTTCCAGGCGCGAACCGCTCAAGCCGACCACAAACAGGATATTGATGATCACCGGTATGGCCAGCTCGCTGAAAAACGAGAAAAAGAAATGGGACCTGTACTTAAAGTAAAGCCGGAACCAGTAGTCGAAGGAAAGAATTACAAAATTTTTATTCTTCATGCAGCATATCCTCAATTATGGTTTCGATTGGGGTCTCTTCCACCTTTAAATCAGAAATATGCCCAAAGGCATACAGCCGGTTTAGAACCTCGTCAACCTCCTCCCATTTGCACGGCGTCATCCACCCGCCGTCGCTTGCTACGGTAAGCGGATAGCTTTGGAGGATCTTTTGTTTCGCTTCCTCACGGTCAATCCGGTATCGGATGCATGTGTTCCGACCGCAGGAGCTGGGCAATTCCCCGATGAAACCGTAAAAAGCACAGCTTCCCTGGTTGATGATGAGCAGCTTTGAACTCGTTTCTACAATATCTCCTAAGTTATGGCTCGTGAGGATCGCCGCAGCGTCATGGCGCAGGCAATATTCCTTTAAGAATTGCCGGATGCTTTTGGTGGAACGCACGTCCAGACCAAGGGTCGGTTCGTCCAGATAGATCACCTTCGGCTCGTTGAGAAAAGACAGACAAATCTCACCCTTCATACGCTGACCCAGGGAGAGTGCGCGAGCCTGTTTGGACAAATCGTCCGGCGTCAAAGAGAGAAGACGCGCCAGCTCCCGCACCCGCTCATTTCCAATTCTCTTGGGCAATCCATACATGGCTCCATAGACCGCAGCGGATTCTAAAATGGACATATCCGGATGAAGCTTCCCTTTCTGCCCCAATACCAGCGCGACTTGATTCCGATAAGTCATCGACCGCGCAAACGGGTCTTCCCCATTCACGGTGACCTTCCCGCCGTCCGGCTTCATCACGCCGGCGACGATTTTCACCAGGGTTGTTTTGCCCGCGCCGTTGGCGCCAACCAACCCCAGAATTTCACCGCCTTGGATCTGAAAGGAAATGCCCTTTAACGCCTCCACGGTTTTCTTCTCTCGCTTGAAAAGTCCTCGGTTTACATAATATGTAAAGCTCTTGCTCAGCTCACGAGCAACGATATTTGCCATGATGAACATCTCCCTCCGCCGGTACTTTGTCCTTTTCAAAATCATTGCGCCATGTCCGGCCCGGTCGGCATAGGGCGGCAATTCGTTGCCGCGCGGTTCGAAACGGCGTGCCGCTCCCCCATTTGCCGGAAAAAGAAAAGGGAAGCCCGGTGCGGGGCCCCTCCGGTTGTGGAAAACCGGGCAAAGGGCCGCGTGGGACACCGAGCTCCCCAGTCGGTCCCGGCGCATCAGTCGGGACGTACAATCAAACGGTCGGCCATGAGAAAGACGTGCTCCGCCCCCCGGTAGCAGCACCACTGGGGCATTGTTTCATACCGGTGGGCCAAAATGCGGAAGGCGCCCAGGGTCTCAAACACCTGGAAGGTCACATCCTCCTTGGCAATCTCCCGGGCCGCCGGGGCGCAGGGCAAGGTGATGCGGCTGTGCAGCCGCAGATGGTCCGGGTCCGGGCCGGTGTAAAGCTCCACCCACTGGGGATACACAATCCCGGACCGGTGATGGGACAAAAAGCCCAGGGAAACGGAGGCCACCCTCCGGGGCTCCGGCAGCTTGGCCCGAAGGTCCCAATCCTGCAGCGTACCCCGCCAGCGGCCGTCCAGGTAATCCAGGCTCCCCCGCAGGGGAAGCAGCAGGTCCGCCGCG
>ENA-ORML01002861-ORML01002861.1-human-gut-metagenome-genome-assembly--contig:-NODE-2861-length-10433-cov-2.494411_pt1 | contig 10433 bp, 7 predicted proteins | sample MGYA00242103_ERZ508995 | MGnify/ENA primary metagenome ERZ508995 (study PRJEB26280, sample SAMEA2338702) | human gut metagenome | biome: human gut; feature: human-associated habitat; material: faeces...
AGTATTCATCAGGTCCCTTGCAGAACATCAGATCCGCCTGTGTGTGCGCACGGTTCCATGTGTATCGGCTGGCCCAGAAGCGGGCGGTTTCAATGAATACAGGTGCGGCCTTATGCAGATAAAATTCTTCATCCCCGGTTTCCCGGCAGTATTCACCCAAGGCATAGGCCACGTCCGCCGTGATGTGAACCTCGCTGCACCCAATGTCCCATGTCTCGCACTGTTCGCTGCCATCGAGCGCCGCCATCCAAGGATACCGCGCTCCGGCAGCATTCATCTTTTTTGCATGATCCCTGGCTGCATCCAACGCATTTGCGCGATACAGGCACAGATTTTTTGCGGCTGTTTTATCGTTCTTCAGGAAGAACGGGAGCATAAACAGGTCTGTATCCCAGAAGTAACAGCCCTTATACCGTGCATGGGTCAAACCTCTTGCGCCGATGGAAACGGTCGGATCATGTGCGGCGCAGCTTGCCATAAGCTGAAACATCGAATAGCGCAGACCGATTTGCAGTTCTTCATCGGGAAGCGTTCTGTCGCAATTCTGCCATGTATGCGACCACGCGGCAGTATGCGCGCCCCAAAGCGCATGGAAACTCAAATCACCCGGAGCAGCCGCAATGCGTTCATCTGCGTCGCGGCTTGTACGGATGCAGACCAGCTTCTCAAGCACCAGCGTCTGTCCGGCAACTGCATGAGCGGTCAGCGGACAGGTGACTTCTGCACCGCTGTTCTGCACGATTCCCTGCGTAAATTCCGGCGCATGAAATTGGACTTCCTGCTCAATGCGTAAGCCTGTTCCGACAGTTTCAAACGTGCAGGAGAAAAGGTTGCCATTGTCCGTCACAAATTGCAGTGGGGCGAGCTGCACCAGCTCCGTATTTTCCTTTACCTGATCGTCAGGGATTGGGCTGTTGCAGCTTGAAAAATTGATGCCGCTGCGCATTTCAACTTCTACATCGTTCTGAACGCGAATTTCAAACCGCTGCATCAAAAGCGCAGGCAGTTCTTTCGGGAAAAAGCGTGTGTATCGCACGTCCGCGTATCTCCGGCTGCCAGTGTAAAATCTGCATGGAAGCTGGCTGATTTCAGATCAAGTGTCCGATGAATCGAGGAAGCGAGAACGGCGGGTACACCATTCAAAAGAAGTGTTTCGCAGATTGGAGACGGAAGATTCACAAAGTCCGTAATCCCATCCTTGATTTCCCCGAAAATTCCCGCAAGAAACAGTCCCTGCTGCGTCGGACGCAAATCCGGTTCAAAAGGCAAATACCCTCGAACACCCATACGCCCGTTTCCAAGAAAAAAGACGCTCTCTAAAAACTCGTCATTCCAGCCATCTGCCTCAGAGCAAATCTCCCAAGGCAGCAGTTTCAAATCGTTCCGCATGATGACCCCTCCTTACAAGCCGTCAGCAGCGCATGACACAGGAAGCCTGCGCAGGTGGCAAATGCACTGCCTGTCGTACACTCGCCGGTATCTGCATCAACGCTCTCACAGGCAATCCCATTATCCATCGGCATGATGGTCAACTCGCGCAGCGCCTGCTCTGCGTGACCGCAAAGAAGGCTGTTGCACAAGCTCAATCCCCAAGGCCAAGGTGCGTGCGGGCAGCCGATCTCTGCAATGGGCTTCCCGGCAAAGCTGAATTTATAATCTGCCGAGCGGATTATACGGACTGTGTTCTGCCAGATCACATCCGTTCTTTCACAGAAGCCGTAATACGGTAAGAGCTGCAAACTTCCGGGCGGCTCGTCATAGACATCGTGATGCCCGGCCAGATCGACCGACCATGCAAAATACGGCTGTCCGTCTGCATCCTTTTTGACGCAATGCGTGAAAATCGCCGCGCGCACAACGTCTGCTTCCGCAAGCAGCGATCCGCGCTGTGCCGGCCGCCAGTCTGCCAGCAACTGCAACGCACGCCAGACAAGCACGTTGTCATACGTCAGGTACGGATGCACGATCTCATCATCCGTTGGCTGCAGGAATGTTTCGTAAAGCGCAGTTTCCGGGTGGCGTACTTCCTGCAGGCGCGTCAGGATCAGAGAAAGACCGTCCTGCACAAAGCGTTCCTGCAAAAATGCTTCATCGCGCGTTTCGGAAAGGTACGCTTGGAGCGCCAGAACCGGCGCGACCAGCTCATCCAGCTCGAACCCCGGTTCCAACATGGTTCCGTCGATAAAACGGGAATGTACGCCGATGTTCTGCCGCTGGCGGGTGAAAACATAGGTCAGCACTTCTTTTGCAAGCACAGCGTCCGCTCGCAGGATTGTCGGGAACGCCCACAGGAGCGAATCTCGATCCCAATAAGCGGCGCTGACATAATAGCGCGTGGAGCGGCTTGTTGCACAGATCAACTCCTCAGTATCGAATGTCCGGCCGGTCGCATAAAACAGGCAGAAGAACTGGTTGACGTTGTAAACCTCCGTCAGCTCCGGTGTCGGAAGCTGCACGGTGCGCTTGTCCAGCCAGTCTGCTGTTTTCCGATACAACCAATCCCAGCCGCGGCGAAGCTGCTCTTTCGCGCTGGTCGCAGTGGCGACTTCTTCAAAGCCAAGACCCCAGAAAATCGTGAAAGCTTCTTCCTGCCCAGCTTTGGCGTTGAGCTCACAGGAAATCTGATAGGAAATGCCGTCCTCCGTCTGCGCCCATTCACTTTTGCCTGCACGGTCTGTCATAGGAGCAAGCGCGAATACCGGGAAACCGACGCGGTAATCCATGATAAAGCTGCTGTTCCACGCGCTTTCATAAATGTACGCCTGACCGGTCAGCTCTTTATCCTCGTTGACGCAATGAACACTTTTACTCCATAGACCGCGCGCACCAAGTTTTAAGCGGCAATCTGTTCGCGCTGTGACAGACAAACGTATCGCAAACCCGCGCTCTCCGACCGGCGTCAATACGGTGAATTTGACCGTGGCCTGTTTGGTTTCCTTATGACCGGACGGAATCCAGAAGTGTTCCCGCGACCATTGCAGACCTGTAAACGCCAGTTCTTCCTGATCGATCTGGATAAACGGCTGCATCAGCGGCACATTTTCCGTTCCGCAGAGCTCGATCATGCCGCGCTGCTGCATGGAGAGAAAAGTCAAATCCTCGATTGCCGCAGTCTGCTCATTCAGCTTTGGCAGCGAAATCATTTCGTTTCCGGTTGGTAAATAACGTTCCATACGCATCCCTCAGTTCAAAATTGGTTAATCGCTTAAATGTGCGTTCATGTTAAATATAACAAAATTCATGGTCTTGTCAAGGAGAATTTAGAGAAAATCAAAAATGGTATTGACAGACGTGACAAGATTCGCTATAGTTTGAATAGAAAAATGATTTAAGCGGTTAACCGAACTGAGGTGAAGATATGGCACGCGCGACGCTCAAGGATGTAGCACAGGAGGCTGGCGTTTCATCGGCTACAGTATCCTATATCTTGAATGGGAAACGCTCGATCTCTGAAGAAACAAAAGCCCGCGTCATGGAGGCAATCAAAAAACTGGATTATGTACCTGATCTGAATGCACGCGGCCTGACGATGCGAGATTCCAAACTCATTGGCGTCGTTGTTCCGCAGACGGAGCCCGGTGAGCGTCTGATGTTCCAGAACAGTTTTTACAGTGAGATCCTCGGCAGCATTGAATATTACGCGCGTCTGAGCGGCTATCATATTCTGATTTCTGCAACGGACGCAAATGAAAGCTATCTGACGCTGGCCAAGAAGCGGAATCTGGATGGAATCATTGTAATCGGTATGTATCCGGACGAATTTTACCAGCAGATGAAAAAGACGCAGATTCCGATTGTCCTGATCGATAGCTACTGCGGCGACCACTATTATCACTCCATCCGAATCGATGATGCGTATGGCAGCTATCTTGCCGCGAAGCACCTCCTATCACACGGACATCGGGAAATCGCGTTCTTCTGCGGCCAAATCAAGGAAAACGGCGTTATGAAAAAACGCCTGATTGGATTCCAGCAGGCATTAGAGGAATATGGCGTTCCGTATCAGGAACAAAACATTTTTGAGGGACAGATTGATTACCGCAGTGGTATCGCTCTTGCAAAAGAACTCGTTTCCAAAAAGCTCCCGGCAACGGCAATCGTCTGCGCGGCGGATATTCTGGCAATCGGCGCCATCCGCGGACTATATGAAGAAGGCTTGCGCGTGCCGGAGGATTACTCTGTGATTGGCTTTGATGATCTGGAAGTTTCACAATATCTGACGCCGGGACTTACGACTGTCCGCCAGCAGATTTCGCTGAAAGGTCAGAAAGCTGTTGAGCTGCTGCTCAAGCACATTGAAGATCCGACGCTTACAAAGCAGGAAGAAATTTTGCCGCTCCAGCTTGTAGAGCGCGAATCCGTCCGCACCATTTAATTGTCTTTCACGCCGCAAGGCGTAAAAAAACGGCCTGCATCTACTTTGACGAGACGATACAGGCCGTGGGAAAGAAACTCTGCAAAAGTCCTTCCCGTACTCTATATTCTAAGCGAGAAGGGCGAAAAAATCAACATTACAGGAGGAACAACAATGAAAAAGACCCGGATTTTTTCGCTGATTGCACTGGTTCTTGCCATGCTGATGGTGTTTGCAGCTTGCGCACCCGCAGCCACTGACAACAAATCGAACGACAGCGAACAGACCACCCCCGCTGATACTCAGCAGACTGAGGAACCGGCAAAGACGGATGATGCCGCAGCCCAAACCCCGGCAGAGCCCGTGACGATCACCTATTGCAACTTCAATTCGTCTGGCGGCAATGAGGAAACGCTTCAGAAAATGGTCGAAGCCTTTGAAGCCACCCATGAGAACATCAAGATCGAAGTTGAAACAATCGGCTACGATGATTATTTCACGCAGATGCAGACCCGTGTTGCTGGCGGCACCGCGCCTGACTGCTACGAGCTGAACATCGAGAACTTTGCAGCCTATGCAAACAAGGGTCTGCTTGCAGAGATCGCCGGTCAGGACCTTTCCGGTCTGAATGAAACCGCCCTCGGCGCGTTCAACGTGAATGGCAAGCAGTACGGCTTGCCGGAGAGCTTCTCCAATGTCGTCCTGATTTACAACAAGGATCTGTTCGATCAGGCTGGCGTTACATATCCGACGGATGATTGGACGCAGGATGATGTTCAGAATGCTGCTGAAAAGATTCGCGCGCTGGGTGACGATATTTTCGGTATCTGGCAGCCGATCACCTACAACGAGTTCTTCAAGGTCGTTGCACAGTACGGCGGCAGCCTGCTGAACGACGATAAGACGCAGTTCACGATCAACTCCGAAGAAAACATCAAAGCAGCACAGACACTTGTTGACCGTGTTCTGGTCAGCAACGTGCAGCCGAACTCCGTCCAGCAGGGCGGCATGGGCGATTGGGATATGTTTATGAGCGGTCGTCTCGGCATGATCCCCACTGGCATCTGGGCATTCCAGACCTTTACGGAAAACTGCGATTTCGCATGGGACATCGCTGTTGAGCCGGGCAGCACGCAGAAAGCTACCCACTTCTTCTCCAACTGCGTTGTTATGAACCCCGAAACCGAGCACCCGGAGGAAGTTGCCGAGTGGCTGGCATGGCTGACCTCCAGCACCGAATCCGCTGATATTCGTCTCGCGGCTGGCTGGGATCTGCCCGCACTCAAGGACCTGAACGCTCTGTCCAGCTATCTGGAGATCACGCCTCCTGACAACCGCAAGGCTGTTTTCGAGAGCCTTGATTATCTGGTCATGCCGCCCGTCATTGAGGACTACGCCCTCATGAGCGACATTATCGGTCAGTACCTCTCCGCAGCGGCTGACGGCACCATGACTGTCACCGATGCTCTGAACGCGGCGCAGGCTGACTGCGAAGCACAGATCACCCTTGGCTAACAACTTTCTTGGCGGGCGCTTATGCGCCCGCCAAGTCTGCCAAAAAAGCTGCGGCTTTTTTGGCAAAAGGCTGCGCCGCCTGCATCGCAAAGTTTTGTGCGCCAATGGCGCACAAAATTCACGTTTGGCGACGATCGGTATTTTTGCCGAGAGCGGGGGCTCCCGGCAAAAATGGATTTACATCGATTTGCGCCTGCGGGCGCAAACTCTACGAGGTTTTAGGTGCTCGAAAGATAAAGGAGGCAGACAGATGAAAACAAGTAAAACTGGGCCTCGGCTGAAAAAGCCGGGTGGAGAGGGTCTGTTGCGAGCGTCGCCGTTTTTGCTTCCCAGTCTCATCGGTCTGGCAATCTTTTATCTGGCACCGATGGTCGTTTCTATCTTCATCAGCCTGACAGACTGGAATGGTCTTGACCGACTGTTTGCAGATGGTTTCATGCAGGAGCATTTTATCGGTCTTGATAATTACAAGGCGATTCTGACAAGTCAGGAATTTTGGAAGGTTCTGAAAAACACACTGACCTATATCGTTTTGTATCTGCCGCTTATGATGGCCGTATCACTGGCTGCTGCATCGCTTCTGTCGCAGCAGCGGCGCGGCGTCGGTGTGTTCCGTGTGCTGTACTATATTCCGGTCCTGACCTCTTGGGTCGCGGCATCGTTGATTTGGAAAAGCATTCTGGCTCCACAGTACGGTGCTATGAACAATATCCTTGCTTTCTTTGGGATTGAAGGTCCCGGCTGGCTGTTGGATGAAAAATGGGCGATGCCCGCAATCGTGTTGGTGTCCGTATGGAAAGACATGGGCTTCTTTGGCCTGATTCTTCTGTCCGGTATGGTTGGCATCAACCGAACCTATTATGAAGCCGCAGAAATTGACGGCGCGGGCGCTTGGACGCGCTTCTGGAAAATCACGCTGCCACTTCTCACACCGGCGATTTTCTACGTTCTGATTGTCAGCCTTATCAACTCGTTCCAGCTTTTCCCGCAGATCATGATTATGACGGACGGTGGTCCGAATGGAGCAACACAGGTTATGGTGGAACGTATTTATAAGTACGGCTTCCGCTATTTCAAGATGGGTTACGCTTCAGCGTTCTCTTGGATTTTGTTCCTGATTATCATGGTTTGCACAGCAATTCAGATGCGCGGACAGAAACGGTGGGTGAATTATGACGCATAAGAAAAAAATCGGCACAGTAGCCTATTACGTTGTCGGCATTTTGATTGCAATACTGGCGATCATTCCATTCCTCTGGATGGTCAGCACGTCACTCAAGGCGCGCGGTGCGCTTATGAGTATTCCGATTGAATGGATACCAAAAGAACCGACGGTCGCCTCCTATGTGAAGGTGTTTTCAAAGTTTCCGTTCTTCAGCACCATCGGGAACAGCTTATTTATCTCCGTGACCTACACGTTCATTACGTTGATCTCGGCGTCTATGGCGGCTTTTGCTTTTGCAAAGCTCAAGTTTCCAAAGGCTGATCTGCTGCTCAAGTTGTTTCTGGCAACAATGATGATCCCAACGCAGGTCACAATCATTCCGCTGTTTGTCGTCATGAATAAGATGTCATTGATTAACAGCTATGCCAGCGTCATTCTGCCGTCTATTTTCCGGCCGTTTGCCGTGTTCCTGCTCGTTCAGCAAATGCGGACGATCCCGAACGACTATCTGGATGCAGCCAGCATTGACGGTGCATCAACCTTTACAGTTTACTTTAAGGTTGCACTGCCGCTTTGTGCGCCGACGCTTGCGACCTTGTCGATTACGACGTTCATGGAATCTTGGAATGACTATCTCTGGCCGCTGCTTATGCTGACAGACAAGACAAAAATGACGCTTCCGATTGCCCTCTCGACACTGAACGGTCAGTTCGCAACGGAGTATAACGTCCTGATGGCGGGCAGCCTGATTTCCATGATCCCGATTATTCTCATTTACTGCTTCGCGCAGAAGTATTTCCAGAACGGCATGATGGCCGGTGGTATCAAGGGGTAAACCATGCAAAGATTTGAAAGTTCTCCATTCCAGGCACATATATCCTGCCCGCGCACCGATGTGCAGCTTGTGCGTCACGGCGCAGTCCTGACGGTAAGCCTGTCCTATCGAGGCGCATACGGAATGGGCGAGAAATATGACGCGCTGAATCAAAAAGGACATGTCGTTGTCAATCAGGTGGAAGAAAAGTTCTGCTTCCAAGGTGAAAAAACATATTGCCCGGCTCCGTTCTTCTGGACAGACAGCGGATTCGGTCTGTATGTTGATACCTGTGAAACTACAACGTTCCATTTTGACGAGAACTCTGTGACGATCGATCTGCCGGAATCTGCCCCCGTTGTGGCCTTTTCCGGTGAACCGGCGCAAATTGTCAGCGCATATATGGAGCTGTTCGGAAAGGCTGTTCTGCCGCCTGAATGGGCGTTTGGCGTGTGGGTTTCGGCAAATCGCTGGAATTGCCAGAAAGACGCGGAGCAGCAGATCGAGAACCTGAAAAAGCACGATTTCCCGGCCAGTATTCTGGTGCTGGAAGCATGGAGCGACGAAGCGACGTTTTATATCTGGAACGGGGCGAAATACCAACCGAACCCAGACGGAGCTGCGCTCCGATATGACGATTTAGATTTTTCGGGTTCCCCATGGCCTGACCCCAAGGACATGGTGGATGCACTGCACAAGGCCGGGCTGCATCTTGTTCTCTGGCAGATTCCTGTCTACAAAAAGCAGGGGCCCGACGAGATCCTGAACGTACAGAATACGCTTGACCGTGAGGATGCTGTGCGGCGCGGCTTATGCGTCCATCTCGCAGACGGAACACCCTATACCATCCCCGACGGGCATTGGTTTTCCGGTTCCATGATCCCGGATTATACTAACCCGGAAACCGTTCGGACGTGGTTTGACAAACGTCAATATCTTCTCGATATGGGCGTAGACGGCTTCAAAACCGATGGCGGCGAGTTTATCTATCGCCCAGATGTGCGTTTTTGTGATGGCAGCGACGGGAAATCCGGAAAGAATCGCTACGCACGGGACTATACCTGTGCATACCGCGATTTTATCGGTTCGCAGCGGGTTTTGTTCAGCAGAGCCGGATTCTCCGGGCAGCATACTGTCCCGATGCACTGGGGCGGCGATCAGCAGTCGCAGAACGCAGAACTGCGAAGCCAGCTTCACGCCGGACTGTCAGCCGCGGCATCCGGTATTCTGTTCTGGGGCTTTGATATTGCCGGGTTTGCAGGCCCGCTTCCGACGCTGGACCTCTACCGCCGCGCAACACAGATGGCCTGCTTCTGCCCAATCATGCAATGGCATTCAGAGCCGGACGGCGGGCAGTTCAAAGAGCTGATGCCGGGCGGTGAGGGCAACAACGAACGCAGCCCGTGGAATCTGGCTGCTGCCTACAACACGCCTGAATTTGTTGATGAGATGCGCTTCTGGCACAAGCTGCGTGAGCGGCTGCGCCCGTATCTTTGGGAGACTGCGCAGGCGTGTGTGGCTGGCAATATGCCGATGATGCGGCCGCTGTCCTTCCTCTGGCCCGAAGATGAAGCTGCGCTTGCCTGCGAGGACGAGTATATGCTTGGCGATGCACTGCTTGTTGCGCCGCTTCTGGAAGAAAACGCAAACACCAGACAAGTCTACTTGCCAGATGGTGAATGGATTGGATTCTTTGATCGAAAACCGTACCAGGGCAAGCAAATGATTTGTACGGACTGCGACGGAAAGATCCCGGTTTTTATCCGAAGCGGATATGAAAAACAATTCTGAAAGGACGTGCCGGAGCTGATTCAGCACCAGAATTTGCTAAAATTATGAGAAGATTTACTGCATATATTTTTGATTTGGATGGTGTGCTTTGCCATACCGACAAATTCCATTTTGCGGCGTGGGCTGCGCTGGCAAAGAAACTTGATCTTCCGTTTGATGCGTCTGTCAATGACCGGCTGGGCGGTGTCAGCCGTATGGAGAGCCTTGACATTGTCTTGGGTGAGAAGAAAGACGCTTTCACTGCGGAGCAAAAGACGTTGTTTGCCAAGGAGAAGAATGCAATTTATCGTGGTTATCTGCAAACTATGACACCAGCCGATCTGGACGAAGATGTGCGCAGCACACTTCTGAAGCTGCGTGCGGACGGTCATAAACTGGCCGTGGGGTCGTCCAGCAAGAATGCTCCGCTGATTCTGGAGCGCATTGGGCTTGGCAGCTTTTTCGATGCAGTTGCCGACGGAACACAGATCACCCACTCCAAGCCAGACCCGGAGGTGTTCTTATTGGCGGCAAAGCTCCTTAGCGTAAAGTCGGATGATGCGCTCGTTGTGGAGGACGCTGAAGCTGGCATACAGGCTGCAAAGGCCGGCGGCTTCTACGCCGCTGGCATCGGTCCCGCGGCAAATTCCTTGCTTGCGGATTTCCGTTTGCAAAAGCTTTCCGACCTGGTGAAAACGTTTGCGTAAAAGGACTGTATTTTGCTCCGCTATAGACAAAGAATACGCTGCCGACAGCTTACCGGCAGCGTATTTTCATATTTTGGAGTCGCGGAGCCACTGCTGGAATTCCTCCAG
>ENA-ORML01002862-ORML01002862.1-human-gut-metagenome-genome-assembly--contig:-NODE-2862-length-10429-cov-9.694718_pt1 | contig 10429 bp, 10 predicted proteins | sample MGYA00242103_ERZ508995 | MGnify/ENA primary metagenome ERZ508995 (study PRJEB26280, sample SAMEA2338702) | human gut metagenome | biome: human gut; feature: human-associated habitat; material: faeces...
AGAGGCTATGCGCTGCCTGCCCGGACCGGAGGTCCCCTTTCTTTCCGCAGCCGGCCCCGGCTATACTGAGGTCCTTGCAGGGGACGCTTTCGCTCGGATAAACACGCAGCGGTACTAAGGTTGCAGAGGACGCAACCTAAGGACCGGCGTGTTTATACGGCCCTTACAGGAATCCTTACAGAGCCGCCGTCTGCCCGGAAAAAGCCCGGCAAAGCCGCAGGGCATCCGGTTCAGCAAGACAGTTAAGGTTACGTAGTATATAACTGTTCTATTATAAACTTACTTTCATAAAATGAACGAAAAGTACATGTTTTTGCAACGATATTGAATGGTAATGTTATAAAAATACATTTTATAATAAGCTTACTTAATAAAGATACGGAGGTCAAGAGTATGGTAAAATTAACACCGCCTATGGGCTGGAATTCCTGGAATACGTTTGGGGAAAATATTAATGAGGAGCTGATATTTGAAACGGCGGACGCTATGGTGAGTACCGGGCTATTGGAAAAAGGGTATGAGTATCTGGTTATTGATGACTGCTGGTCATTGAAGGAGCGGGATGGGAATCAGCGGCTTGTGCCGGATCCGGTGAAGTTTCCTCATGGTATGAAGGCTGTGGCTGATTATGTTCACAGTAAGGGACTGAAATTTGGTATGTATTCCTGTGCGGGAAACCTGACATGTGCCGGGTATCCGGGGAGCTTTGAGCATGAATTTACAGATGCCCGGACCTTTGCGGAGTGGGGAGTGGATTTCCTGAAATATGATTATTGCTATCACAGCCCGATTATCCATGGACAGTATTTGTACAGAAGGATGGGGCTGGCTCTGGAAAACTGCGGAAGAGATATTCTGTTCAGCGCCTGTTCCTGGGGGGCGGATCAGACTCAGGAATGGATCAAGACATCGGCAGCATCTATGTGGCGTTCCACGGGTGATATTTTTGATACCTGGGAGTCGGTGAAGGATCTGGTAAAGCAGCAGGAGAAGCTGCATCCCTATAATGGGGTGGGATGCTTTAATGATATGGACATGCTGATTGTAGGTATGTACGGAAAAGGGAATGTGGGGCTGAAGGGCTGCAGTGATACGCAGTACAAGACACATTTCTCTATCTGGGCGCTGCTTGGTTCCCCGCTGATGATAGGGTGTGATATCCGCAGTATGAATGAGGAAACAAAGGCTATTCTTGGTAATGAGGCGCTGATCCGGATCAATCAGGACAGTGCCTGCCGTCAGCCGGTGAAGCTGCAGGGAATTTGGGCCGGAGACGATATGGTCCTTTATGCAAGACAGCTGGAAAATGGGGATATGGCGATCGGTTTGTTTAATATGAGCGAAGAAAAGGCGGCGGCAAGGTTCAATCTGGATGAAGTGGGTCTGGGCTTCAGTACCGGTAAAACGTTGGAAATGACGGAGGTATGGAGCGGAGAAACCTTTAAGGTGACAAACGCCACCGTATCCAGGGAGCTGGAAGCTTTTGATTGTCAGGTATTCCGGGCGAAGGTGGTTGATCTGTAATGTCTGCATGCATGGACTGCGGGAAAAATCTGACCTATAATGAAATAGGGGCTTATAAAAAATTTGTGAACCGGGGAAGCAGGTCATTCCTCTGCAAGCAGTGTCTGGCACAGAAGCTGGATGTGACCATAGAAGATATCGACAGGAAAATAGAACAGTTTAAACAGCAGGGCTGCACGCTTTTTGTATGAAGGGCGGGCGGCCTTGCTTTTTTACGTTTCGGGCAGCATTGCGGAGGTGTTCAGAGACCAGGAGGAAAATGAAAATATGACACTTGCATTCCTGCGGGAAGATATATGATAATATCAAGGAAAAGGAGTGTCGGCCTCAATTTAGGGTCTGGGTAAAAGGGGCGGCAGGAGAAGGGAAGGAGAAATATATGGGAAACTATGATGTGGCGGCTTATGTGTGGCCGGCGTATACCGGAAGGGATAAGAGGAGCCTCATGTTCTGGCCGGAAGGAATGGGGGAGTGGCAGTCGGTAAAAAATGCCGTGGCCAAATTTCCGGGGCATGAGTGGCCCAGAAAGCCGCTGTGGGGGTATGTGGATGAGGCGGATCCCGCTGTGATGGAGATGGAAATTGAAGCGGCAGCAGAGCATGGCGTCAACGTATTCATTTATGACTGGTACTGGTTTGACGGAATGCCTTATCTGGAAAATTGTCTGAATGACGGTTTTCTGAAGGCAAAAAACAGGGATAAAATGAAATTTTACCTCATGTGGGCCAATCATGACGTGAATTATACCTGGGATATCAGGCTTTCCTGGGAGCAGGACTGTCTGATTTGGAAGGGGGCCGTAAACAGGGAGGAATTCGAAAATGCCTGCCGCAGAGTGATCACACAGTATTTCGGACAGTCCAATTATTATCGGATAGACGGGAAACCGGTGTTTCAGATCTATGAGCTTGCGAATCTGATGAAAGGCCTGGGCGGGCTGGAAAAAACGAAGGATGCCCTGGAATGGTTCCGGGAAGAAACAAAAAAGGCCGGTTTTCCGGATCTTTATCTTCTTCTGACAGCTTATGGAGATACGGATAACCTGTCGGGGCTGGACAACGGAAAGACAATAAAGGGCGGGGATGCGGTATCATACATGGGATTTTCCGGCGTTACTCATTACCAGTTCGCGCATATTGCCGATATTGACCGGGATTATGATGAGATTCTGGCTGATGTCAAAGAGATATGGAAGGGGATGGAAAAGGAATACGGCCTTCCCTATTATCCCCATATTTCCGTAGGCTGGGATAATAATCCCCGTTTTAACGGCTTCCGTCCGGGAATTGTAAAGAACAATCCGCCGGAAGAGGTGAAAAAGGGATTTGTCATGGCGCGGGAATATGCCGACAGCCATCCGGGACAGGCGCCGTTTGTTACGGTAAACAGCTGGAATGAATGGACGGAAACAAGCTATCTGGAACCGGACGACAGGTATGGATATGGGTATCTGGAGGCTTTGAGGGAAGTGTTTATGGATGGCTGACGGAGAGAGACAGAAATAAAATCATGTTGCTGCATTACGGTATATTATGGAAGGGCGGTTTTGGCTGAACATCAAAACCGCTATTTTGATCTGGAAATTTATTCGGTCTGCAATGAGCGGGCCTGTTTCAAAAAGTGAGGATGCCTCTTTTTTGCAGCTGCTATGACAGAATATCTTTCAGGATAACAAAAAAAGCCTGACAAAATCAGACTTTTCAATAACAGGAGCAGTAGGAATCGAACCCACATCGATGGTTTTGGAGACCACTGTTCTACCCTTGAACTATGCTCCTACAACACGGTTCTTACTGAACCGGCGAATTGTATTATAGCATAGCCGTAAGGGGAAAAGCAAGCCCTTTTTACATAAAAAATTTGTTGTTGAAAATTGCCGCAATTTTGCCTGCTTTAGCTAACTGCTTCCCTGAAGCATCCACTCATATTTCATCCATCCGCTTACAGGCCGGGATATTGTGAAATATCGGCAATAATAAAGAACACCTGTCTATCACCCAATATTATATGTAAATTTTAATAATATTTTTCAAAAAATATCTATGGAAAACCCCGCTCTTATAGTAAAATAGACAGAAAGTGCGTAAGCAAAAGCGTCTGCACACAGTAAAACAGAAAGGTTAACAGGAATGCCAGATAATATTCGAATAATTGCCAGTGATTTTGACGGTACCATTCTGAAGGACGGAGCCCAGCATGTGGACGAGGAATATTTTCCTCTTATCCGGGAATTAAAATCCATGGGGATATCCTTCATTGCGGCCAGCGGAAGGCAGTATGCCAATCTGCGGAGGCTTCTCGAACCGGTAGCGGAGGATATCAGTTATATATGTGAAAACGGGGCGCTGATCGCCCAGGGAGGTACGATCCTGTACCAGAATGATATAGAAAGGAATCTGGCGCTGTCCCTTATCAGGGATATGCAGGAGGTACCCGATTCGGAGGTGGTGGTATCCGGTGCGGACGCTTCCTATATGGTGCCGGTGGATCCCCTGTTTCCTGTGATGCTGCGGGAAAAGGTGAAAAACCAGGTTGCCGTGCTTAAGGATTTCGGGGAAATGAAGCTCCCTATGATTAAAATTTCCATCTATTTTCCGAAAGGAATACCGGGGGATAAAGAAAAATGGTTCCATGAAAAATACGACCGTTTCCTGAACGTAGTGGACGGCGGGAACGGCTGGCTTGATTTTACCAATAAGGGCGTGGATAAAGGAAGCGCACTGAGGCTGCTGGCGGCGAAGGAGCAGTTTTTCCTGGACGAAGTGCTGGCGTTTGGTGACAGTGAAAATGATATGGCCATGCTGAAGGAGGCGGGCCTGAGTTACGCCATGAATACCGCAAAAGAGCATGTTAAGAAATGTGCCGACCGGGAATGCAGTATGGTCAGCCGGGTCCTTGAGGATCTGATTGCCGGAAGGCTGTAAATAGATTTGGTTTTTATGCGGCCCGGAGCCGCAGAAGGGAGGATTCTTATGAGAGAAATAATCAACAAATATCCGCGCCTGCTTCATGGAGGGGATTATAATCCGGAGCAGTGGCTGGACAGTCCCCAGGTACTGGAGGAGGATATCAGGCTCATGAAGGAGGCCCACGTAAACTGTATTTCCTTAGGGATTTTTTCATGGGCCAGGCTGGAACCTGAAGAGGGGGAATTCCATTTCGGCTGGATTCGGAGGATTATTGACAAATTATATGAAAATGGCATTTATACCATTCTTGCCACACCTACCGGCGCCATGCCCAACTGGATGACCGCAAAATATGAGGAGGTGAGGCAGATGAGCCCGGAAGGCGTGCGTAATCTTCCGGGGAGAAGGCATAACTTCTGTTACACCTCTCCGATTATGAGAAAGAAAATGAAAAAGATTAACCATGAGCTGTCCCGGCATCTGGGAGATCATCCGGGCGTTATCCTGTGGCATATCTCCAATGAATACGGCGGAAACGGATCCGATGCATCCTGTCATTGTCCTCAATGCCAGCAGGCCTTCCGGGAATGGCTGAAGGAAAAATACAAGACGTTGGATAATCTGAACCATGCCTGGTGGACGGCCTTCTGGAGCCATACCTATACGGACTGGTCCCAGATCCACAGCCCTGTGCCCAATGGGGAAAGCCGGCTGCATGGCCTGAATCTGGACTGGAAACGTTTTGTGAGCCATCAGATCCAGGACTTCTGCATGGAGGAAATCAGAGCGGTCCTGAAATACAGCGTACTGCCCGTAACCACCAATATGATGGAATATTTCAAGCCCTTGGATTATTTCCGTTTTGCCCCTCAGCTCAGCATCATATCCTGGGATAACTATCCGGAGTGGCACAGTCAGAAGGATGAGGTAAATGTGGCCGTGCGCACGGCGGCCTGGCATTCCATGATGAGAAGCCTCAAAAAAGCGCCCTTCCTGATGATGGAAAGCACTCCCTCCATCGTCAACTGGAAGGCTGTGAATACCCAGAAACGGCCGGGGCTTCATGAATTGTCTTCCCTTCAGGCCGTCGCCTGCGGAAGCAACAGTGTGCAGTACTTCCAATGGAGAAAGAGCAGGGGAAGCTCGGAAAAATTCCACGGGGCCGTTGTAGATCACAGAAATGGAAGCAATACCCGTGTATTCCGGGAGGTTTCCGCTCTCGGCAGCCGCATGGAGCAGATTTCTGATGCGGTATACCCTACCTGCAACAGGCCCAAAGCCGCCATTGTTTTTGACTGGGAGAACTGGTGGGCTGTGGAGGATATCGAGGGCCCCAGAAAGGACATGGCATATCAGGATACCATCCTGGCACACTTCAAGCCCTTCTGGGAAATGGGCATTGATGTGGATTTTGTAAATGAAGACTGTGATCTCCAGGGCTACCGCCTTGTGGCGGCTCCTTTGAATTACCTGTATAAAAAGGGTTATGCTAAGAAGGTTAAGGATTATGTGGAAGCCGGCGGCTGCTATGTGGCCACTTATTTCAGCGGCGTTGTAGACGAGACGGATCTCTGTATTCTGGACAGGCATCCTCTTGAGGAGCTTCTGGGCATCCGTACGGAAGAAATGGACGCTGCGCCCGATCATCGCGTCAACAGCATCAGCTTTGAAGGAAAGTCATACAAAACAGGCTGCCTGCGGGAAATTTCCCATGTGATTCCAGGAGAAGGAGCGGAGGTTCTGGCTTCTTATGAGTCCGATTATTATGCGGGCTGCCCTGCGCTGACAAGGAAGAGCTATGGAAGCGGCAAGGCCTATTACCTGGCCTGCGAAACGGAAGAGGCTTTTCTGAAGGCTCTGTATGCCGGACTGGCGGAAGAAAACGGTATCGGTACGGAGTTTACCGGAAGGCTTCCCTATGGGGTCACCGTATCCCACAGGGAAGGCGGACAGGATCTGTGGTTTGTGCAGAACTTCAATGAAGCGGAAACGCAGATGGAACTGCCCGGCACCTATGCGAGGGTGGAAGACGGCATGGAACTGAAAGGCAGCATCACTTTAAAACCCTTTGAATGTCTGATTCTGGCGGCAAAATAAGAATCAAAAAAGGAAGCCCGGTTTTGCCCGGACTTCCTTTTTGAATGAAATCAACAGTAATCTTCCTCATATTCCTCCTTTGTCCGGCTGTTTCCCAGAGACAGGGGGCGGAAGATCGTTTTACGTCCGATGTAGCATAAGAGCCGCGTGATTTCGATGCCGGCAAAAATACCGATACTGTCAATCAGCACATCTCTGGGAGAAGGGGTTCGGCCGGGGACAAAGGACTGGTGCCATTCATCCAGCCCGGCAAAGGCCACACAGAACAGCCCTGCGGCAAGCAAAAGCTTCCATCCCCGCAGGCGGTATACATACAGCGGAAAAGAAACCGAAACAGCCAGAAGAAAATATTCCGTCATATGAGCTGTTTTGCGCACATAATGTTCGATCCGCTGCGCATAATGCAGTATCTGCGCATCGTTCCAGTCCTTGTCCAGCACCTGTTCGCAGGCCTGTACGAAGCGCAGGCTTACCGAGCTGCTCACCGCGCCGGAGACGTCGCCGTCCTGTGCGGAAAAACTGAAAATGACATACATCATAATCAGTGCCGGAAGGAAAGAAAGCGGCTTCAGTACATACCGCAGCAGTTTTTTCAAAAACAATTTCACATATTTCATATAGATTCCCCGATTCTTTTTCTGTTACTATCTCAAACGCTGTCAGTTTCCGAAGCCTTGAATCTTTCCTGAAATCTGACTTTGCACTTACAGCCAACGTGATAGTTCCCTATCTGATTAATGTGAACATATTAGCACACAAAAATTCTGAAAAAAAGAAAATAGCGGAAAATTTAAATAAAAATTCATAAATTATGCCATTATTAACCTTAATCCCGTATATAGGGAACACAAAAATTCGGCTTTATTTTTTCGTGTATTTATGATACGATATGAACAAGCCGGATTTCAGAGAGGTCTTTCTATGGGAGAAAAATCAGCGCACAAAAAACAATTCATAGTAGAAACGGCAAGGCAGGTTTTCGTGGAAAAAGGCTACAAGGATGTGACCATGAAAGATATTGTGGATGCCTGCGGTATCAGCAGGGGAGGCCTGTACCTTTATTTTGAGAGTACGGCAGAGCTTTTCAGGGAAGTCCTGGAAGCGGAGCAGAAGGAAAAGGATGATACTTTTTCGGGAGAAATTCCTGAAGATGCCACTGCCACAGATATTCTTCTTGTGTTTCTGAAAGAACAGAAAAAAGAAATACTTCTTAAAAAAAACAGCATAACAGTTGCTGCCTACGAGTATTTTTTTGCAAATAAACCCGCCAAAAAGGATAACCTGCTCCGCAGGAAATTTTTGGAGTCCGTGGATATCCTCAAAGGACTGATCGAGGCCGGTGTGGAAAACGGGGAATTCGTCTGTGAGGATCCGGAGAGTACGGCGCAGGATATCATGTTTGTGCTGGAAGGGCTGCGGGTGTGTTCCCAGACGATGGGACTGTCCGAAAGCAGGGTGGACAGAGAGCTTCTTTATATCATGGAGGGGCTTGTATATGAAGATTTATAACTGTGACAGATACCAATATTTTACTTAAATGATAAACGAATGCCTCAAGGATGAGCCTTGGGGCGTTTTGTATGTAAGCTGCGGACAAATATAAGCGGTGAAGGAAAGGAAGCAAAAAATTGATCGAACGTATTGTGGAGATGGAACTGCCGGCGGGAGAAAAACTGATAATAGAAAAAAACAGGATCCAGGGAGAACGGCTGCGCCCGGACGCCGCCAGGCTGGCAATTGTCACCGGCAGCCACGGCGACGAGCTGGAGGGACAGTATATCTGCTATGAGACGGCCAGACGACTGAAGGAAGGACTGCAGTTCCTTTCAGGCACGGTTGACATTTATCCGGCGCTGAACCCCCTGGGAATCGATGTGGTACAAAGAACCTCCCCTCTGGGAAATGTGGATATGAACCGCGTATTCCCCGGTTCCCCCGACGGAACCCTGCTGGAACAGGCCGCGGCCCGTATCGTGGAGGATCTGGAGGGCGCGGATTTATGTCTGGATATTCATGCAAGCGATGTATTCGTGAGGGAAATACCCCAGGTACGTCTGAGCGAAGATTTTGCAGAAAAACTCCTTCCCTATGCCAGACTGATGAATGTGGATATGGTCTGGACCAACGCCACCGCAACCGTACATGAATCCACCCTCGCCCATGCCATGAACAGCAGGGGAGTCCCTGCTTTAGTGGTGGAGTTGGGAGTGGGAAACCGGATCAGCCCGGAGTATGGCAGCCGCATCGTGGACGGCATTTTCAACGTGATGAACCTGCTGGGCATGTGGAAAGGAAAACACAGCATGGTGGGCATGCCTGCCGTTTCCACAGACGGTGAGGTGGAGTTTATCAGAGCATCCGTCAACGGCATGTTCCTCCCCTCCGCCGCACATAACCATTACATCAGACAGGGAGAGAAAATAGGCGAAATCGTGGATGTGATCAATGGAACAATAAAACAGGAAATTTTTGCGCACAAATCAGGCCTTATCTTTACCCTCAGAGAATATCCTCTGGTATATGAAGGCGCCCTTCTCGCAAGAATTCTTACCGGAATCGAAGAAAAAAAGTGAACAGGAGAGCGAAATGGAAACGAAGGAATTATTTCGGATGAAATCCAACTACAGAGAAGACATGCTGGTGCAGGGATACCGCTTTGGAAAAGGCGAAAAAGCCGCCTGCATTGCAGGGGCTGTACGCGGAAATGAAATCCAGCAGCTCTACATCTGCTCCCAGCTGGTAAAACAACTCAAGGAACTGGAAAATAAAGGCTGCATCAACGCCAACAAAGAAATCATGGTAATTCCCGCCATCAACCCTTTTTCCGTCAACACCGGCAAACGTTTTTGGGGAGTAGGCGACATTGACATCAACCGCAGCTTCCCCGGAAACCAGGAAGGCGACACCACCTCCCGGATAGCCGCCGGAGTGCTGGAACAAATCCGCGATTACACCTACGGCATCCAGTTTGCCAGCTTTTACATGCCCGGAGAATTCGTCCCCCATGTCCGAATGATGGAAACCGGCTTCCAAAGCCCGTCCCTGGCGAACCTGTTCGGCCTTCCCTATGTAGTGATCCGCAAACCCCGCCCCGTGGACACCAAAACCCTCAACTACAACTGGCAGAACCAATCCACCGCCGCCTTCAGCGTCTACACCAACAAAACCGACGAACTCGACGAAAAAAGCGCCGTCCGCGCCACCGGAGCCGTCCTGCGCTTCCTCACCCGCATGGGAATCATCCGCTACGAAAGCCACAGCGGCTACATCAGCCACGTAATCCAGGACGAAGACCTCACTAACGTCCACGCAGGAACCGCCGGCCTCTACCGCCGCCTCACCACCCCCGGAGAATACGTCCGCTACCACCAGCCCCTTGCCCAAATCCTCGATTCCTACGAAGGCTTCACCAAACAAGAAATCCTGGCTCCCACCGAAGGCATCATTTTCTACGCCCACAAAGACCCCCTCATAAACCAGGGCGACATCACCTTCCGCATCATCCACCGCCTCCACGAATAAAAACACAAACCGCGCCTCCGCGCTCCTGTTGTCCGCCCTTAGCCAACTTTGTGCAATAAAATCATAAATAAAAAGCCCCTTTCCCTCCCGTTACCATACCCTACCCTCCTCATCCGGTCGCCTTCCGTCCGTGTTTCTCCCCGGTGGAGTTGTCTGGCCTCTCTCCTGCCTGTGTTCGGGCGCCTGCTCTCTGTAGGGACGGCGGCATCTCAAAAAAAGGGCGGAAGTTTCTTACTGCTTTGCTCCTATGCTCCTCTGCCCGCCCTTAGCGGCGCTGTCTGACGACTGCCAAGGAGGAGTTTAAGCCGCGTTGGCAGAGGAACATAGGAACAAAACAGTTAGAAACTCCCCCTTTTTTTGAGATGCCGCCGTCCCTA
>ENA-ORML01002867-ORML01002867.1-human-gut-metagenome-genome-assembly--contig:-NODE-2867-length-10403-cov-8.897468_pt1 | contig 10403 bp, 11 predicted proteins | sample MGYA00242103_ERZ508995 | MGnify/ENA primary metagenome ERZ508995 (study PRJEB26280, sample SAMEA2338702) | human gut metagenome | biome: human gut; feature: human-associated habitat; material: faeces...
ACTACACTTTGCAAGCAAAGTCGTGTGCCAAGGGGCAAGCCCCTTTGGAAACCCCGGACAACAAAACAGGCTGAATACCTCGCACTTTTCCTGTGCTTGGTGTTCAGCCTTAATTTGTTGTCAGCAGCCCGTTTCACGGTCTGCCTTTTGTGCTCTTGTCCATAATGTTTCTCTATCTGTTCCAACATTGGTTCATGAATAAGCGTCCGATGTCTGATTGGCAAGTTTAGAAAAGCAGGGAGCCTGAAGTCGGCCCTGTTCTGGTTCTCGCAGGTACAGCAGATAGTTACATGGTCGTACCCTTCTCCCCAGTCCTCCGGTAGCCCAACCTGAAATCGATGAATCCGCTTTGTAATAATTGCAAAGTGGAGGTCGCTTCTCTCCCGAATCATTTTCCAAATCTCAGGCTTCCACTCATCGGCTCCTTCCACAAAAAAATCCGAAGTCATGCAGGTATATACACATTCCCCCTCCGGCTGTAACTTATATATGCCTTTTCGGTTCCGCCTGATCGTTAGATCAAAACTGGAGGTTCTGGTTATTATGCTACTATCCTTCCCGAATTCCGCATCCCTGCGGTACACATAGCAGTTCAGACATCCAGGGCTGATTTTCCTGCATCCGTGCCATGGATTCCAAAATTTCATAATGCCACCTCCCCCATTAATCCGGCTTGCTCTACTATTTCGTTAAACATTATCAGGGAACGAAACAGTTGAAATATTTTCAGCAATTTTTTATAAGCAGATCTGACTTTTCGAGGCCCTCACCATTCGCAATGATAAAAGTATCTTTTAATGGATATATTTGATAATTTTCCTATATAACTCGAATAATCTAGGCTGGCACATACTTCCCAGGTTTTTTAACCCCTTATTTTCATGAACATCCCTATCTTCAACTTCAAATAATCTATGGAAATCATCTTCTGCTCCCACATATACTGGATTATTATAATTCAAAAATACTGGATTACATTTAAACTGATCTCCAGTAATATCTATAATTGTATGATTGTCTGTCAATAACCAAGCATGTGATTGAGCATTTTCACGTGGACCAAAGCTATACATACCACAAACATAATATGTTCGAATACCATTTTCCAATAAAAATTGAGCTAATAAATCACTTGCATCACCACAACAACCGCGTGGAAACTTATAAAACGAAATATCCTTATCAAAATCCCCTGAGTCCCTTGCCATATCTATAGCATCTCTAAACTGGTTAACCAGTCGTTCAATTTCGCTCATCGTCTTCTCCTCCGCTTTAAGTATACGTTTTATTTGACAGTTAATCACAATTACCATCATGAAACACCATCAGATACTCCTGCTCCCCAGTCTCTTTCTCTGTCATGCTGTTTTCAACACGGAATCCTTCCGCCCGGTAGAATGCCACAGCGCCTGTATTCTTCTCATATACATGTAATGACAGGCGCTTTTTCCGCTTTACCTCTGAAATCAGCTGATGGCCGATCCCCTGCCCCCGGTGTCCCTCCGCTACAAATAATCCGGCAATATACTCTGCATCCATTCCAATGAAGCCCTGAACCTCCCCGCCTTCCTCAAACACATACACCTCTGCATTTGGCAGCACAAAGCGGACTGTCTCATAATTCTGTCTCCAATACTCCTCTTTTATAAATGGATGAGCCTTTAAGTTTCCCTCCAGCCAAATCTCCATAATCCTATCCAAATCCCGAAACTCAAATAACCGAATCATCTAATCCGACGCCTCCTCTTTCTACTGATATTATACAGGAGCAGACATGAGATCGCAATATGTTTTTAGAACGTTTGTTCTTTTCGTGCTTAGCCACTGTTCTGGGCTTGCATTGAAAAGCATTGAAAACTTGTATTGAAAGACTTACGTTTAAAGCTGCAGCTCCTGTCCAATCTGACTTCCTCCCAGGCAATCCCTCCGAAACTCCTCCTCCGTTTTTATGAACAGATTGTCATTATTGTCTGTATCCCAGAACCCAATATAAATCTCACCCTTCTCCGTCCGAATAGGCCGGTAAAACAGTTCTTCTCCCCAGCTGCTATCTGCCATCGCCTTCCACTCTTCCATCACAGCCGCCAGCTCCCGGTCATTTAATCCTCCGTAAGTTCGTACTGTAAGCACACCCCAAAGGCTACCGGCATATGCTTCTACATCTGGCCTCATGGATACAACTCGTTTTTTAAGCAGTTCAGAAAACAGATATTCTGCCAGCCCTTTCTCTGGGCAGTTTTTTAAGCTGGCCTGGATCTTTTCCCGGATCATGCTTTCATACGAGAGAAGCTCCTCCCCACTTAAAAGCTCCGGCACAAAGGATTCACTTCCATTCCAATAGGCGGTTACAGCCAATGAATTGTATAGACGGAACTCCTGAACAGGTGGACTCAATTCCTGTATCGGATGTGCCTTGCAGATCAGTGCGCCAAATGTTGTCTCCACCGGCCCATTCTCCTTCATTTTCTGCAAACCAAATTCTTGGAGACAGACATATGGTTCCAGTTCCTTCCCGATGTAAATCTGATGTAAATTCAGCAGATACTTTGCATAGCCCTCTGCTGACAACTCCTGAACCGGAAGGAATTCATAATCCTTATAATTACGGATAATCTGACACGCTGCATCTGCATCCCTGGGAACCTCCGCTTCTAGTGAAGCCAGCAGTTTCTTTCTTGACACAGTGGTTTTATCCGCCAGGTTCTGTATCTCCATTGCAATCTGGTTCAGCTCCCTAAATGTGAGCCGTGGAGGTAAGAACTGAGCCAATTCCCAGATATTGCTGAGATAATCTGCCACCTCATCAACATCATATGTTCTGCATTTCTCCTCAAGGGCCTCCAGCTGTTTTTCCGTCATGGGGAAATAAAAACAGATCTTTTCCGGATACCTCTTATCAAATACCAGATTCACCCGGAATACTGCCGAGCCAGGCTGCACCACTTCCGGATTCTGCTTCTTTCCCACTCCCGGTTTTGGCTCTTTGATTTTTGTGATGAGCACCTCATCTGTCAGCCGTTCACTGGCTTTTATATGAATACGGCCATACGCCTCATAATCAAAATAGCCAGTCAATTCAGCCGGCAGCGTTCTTCCCTCCCGTTCAAACATATAATGCCCATACTGTTCAAGAGTTTTTATCTCTGGATGACATTCGTACTGGTCTAAATGGTCCATTGCCTCCACAATCCGCAGCAAGGAATCGGGCTTTTCATTCTGCAGCACAGTCTCGAAGACAGCCCGCTCCTGTTCCGACCAGGAGCCAATCTTTGTGGCAAGGTAATTTAACTGCCCCAGGTTTGAATCCTGAAACACAAATTCTCCAATTAACAGAGGAGCCAGACCAACCACTGGCACTTGCACATCTCCTATGAATGGAATCATCCTGGAAGGATGGTACCCAGCCAGTTCCTTCTGGATCTGCTCTGCCTGTTCCTCCAAGGCCGGCAGCTTCATCCAGATTCCGCCATCCCAGTTTTCACGCTTCACAAACACTTCCATTTAAGCCCCACTCCCTTCCTCATTCCTTCTATGTTAGATATGGTTCCGATGATTTAAGTTAGGATATTCCCCGGCAGCTTTCCCGTCTGTACTCCCATTCCCTGGGATTCTCCTTCCTGCTGTCCCTGCACCAGTTCTTCCGACTGAAACAGGGACAGATATCCATTGACCGCCTCCGCTATCTTCTGATAGTCTGCCTCTTCCATCTCACAATTCCACCAGACAGAGTCCTTATACGAGCTCAGTTCCGGTCCTGCCATCCGCTCCCCATCGTTTTCTTGTTTCAGACCGGTCACATCACTGATTAAAAACCTCATCTGATCCACCAGTCCATTGGTCCGCTCCAGCACAGAGACGGTAAGACGGGTATATCCACTGTCCAGAAAGCCCTGTCCCAGTTCAATCTTCCCTCTAAGATTCTCATCCAGTCTCCCATAGCAGGCTTTCCCCACATAGTGCATATCCTGCATTGCGATCCGCCCTTCAAACATCTTTTTCAACTCTTCTGATATCATTTTGCTGTTCCTCCGCTTCTATCGTTCCTATACCGCTCTGTAATGCCAACAATAAAACTCCCAGCTGTGATAGAAATATCACACGATGTCTGGGGACTTTATTCTTACCACTGTCAGGAGCCCGGCAGGCAGGAACCCGTTGATTCTGCCGCCGGCCTTAGTCATAATCGTCAATTCTTTGTGTCATTACAATCCCTGAGTGGAACTGAATTTCAATCTTATCTTCGCTGATTACCTTAATACCCTTAATCAGCCGTCTGACCAGTTCATCGTCAAACTGACGCTTTAGGTAGTTGGTCTTCCGGATGTATTGGCCCATGCCTTCCACTCTCTGGTCGTAGGCTTCGGCCAGCTGCTTTTCCCGGAGTAACTCCGTCCTCTTTTTCTTGAAGACCCGGATCTGGTCTGCAATCTCACGGTACGCCCGATCAAACTCCTCATCGGCGCTCTCCGTTTTAGCACTGTCCTCGATTAGGGCCAGCATCTGTTTCTGCAGCGAATCGATCTTCTCATCATATTCGGTTGGTTCCACGTTATCCGAGTAGCTGCCCAGAATCCGGATGACATTATCTCGGAAGGCATCGATGAACTCCCCTTCATCCTTTACTACGGAGTTGACGGCCTCCATAATCGCCTCATGGAGCGCTTTTTCTTCCAGGCTTGGGGAATGTTTGCACTTTTTGGTTCCGCTCTTCAAGCGGCTGTAACAGCGCCACACCGGCTTTTTTGTCCCTCCGTTCACCCAGACCTGTCTGCGGTAAGGCTGTCCACATTCTTTACAGTACATGATGTCGGCTAGCACATACTTGGAGCTGTATCTTCCCCGGATGGTGGCTCCCTTCTTGTTGGCCGGGCGGTAGACATTGGCCCTGCGGGCCCTCTCCTCCTGTACCTGATAGAACAGTTCCCGAGGGATAATCGCTTCATGATTTCCTTCGATGTAATACTGTGGCACAATTCCTTTATTGACCGCTCTTTTTTTCTCTAGGAAATCCACGGTATAAGTTTTTTGCAGCAGCGCATCTCCCATATATTTTTCATTCATCAGCATCTTGGAAATCACCGTGGCATGCCACACGGTGTTTCCCGTCACAGTCCGGATTCCTTCCTTGGTAAGCGTCTCTGCAATTTTGTTAATGCTGTTTCCTTCCAGGTATAGTCGAAAGATCCTGCGGACCAGTTTCGCCTCATCCGGCACAATGATCAGATTTCCTTCTTCATCCTTGGTGTATCCCAGAAATTTATTGTGATTTACATACACCACTCCGTTTTCAAACTGCCGCACATACCCCCAGTGTACATTTTCACTCAAGTTCCGGCTTTCCTCCTGGGCCTGACTGCTTAAAATGGTGATCAGCATTTCCCCACCATCCCCCAGGGTATTGATATTCTCCTTCTCGAAATACACAGCAATATTCTTTGCCTTTAATTTTCGGATATGGGTAAGGGAGTCTACCGTGTTCCTGGCAAATCGGCTAATGGATTTTGTGATGACCATATCAATTTTTCCTGCCATGCAGTTATCAATCATTGCTTGAAAGTCATTCCGCTTGCGGGTCATGGTAGCGCTTTTTCCGTCATCTGCAAAGATTCCTGCAAACACCCATTCCGGGTTGCTATTTATTTTTTCTGTATAATAATTCACTTGTGCTTCGTAGCTGGTCTCCTGCTGTTCCTGCAAGGTGCTGACCCTGCAGTAGGCTGCCACTCGCAGTCGCTTATATTGGGCTCTTGTATCTCGGCTGTATTCCGGATTTGCTGGAATCACAGAGATGTTTTTCTTTACAACGGTTGCTGTTCTGGTCCGTCTCATCCGTTTTCCTCCCTTCTGCTTCCCGGATAGGAAGCTCTATCCTTACCCCGTTGATTAATTCAAATTCAAATCGGCTATCCTTGTGAACGGTAATCCGATGTATCATTGCCTTAAAAAGTTCACTATTAAATTCTTTTTGGAGCGGGTTTTCTTCCAAGGCTGATTTCAGTTTTTCTGTCTGGTAATTCTGGTCCTGAATTCTGGACACCCGGTACTGTAATCTAGCCCTCTCATAAATCAGCCGTACCATCTCCTCAGATGGATACTCCGACTTTTCCTCCAATTCCTGTATCCTTCTGGTCAATTCTGCCGCCTCACGGCTATAGGGCAAGCCCTGCACAATGGTTTCTGGCTCTGTTTGGAACCTCCCATCATTCACTCCTCTCATAAGTTCCATAAATGCTTGGATGATCTGGCTGTCTATCAGGAATATATTCCGGCAGCACACCCTGTTTTCATTTATGTAGTGCTTACACTTCCAGACGATTTTTTCTCCCGGCTGTTTGCAGTGCTCCACATATCTGCGGTAGGGCTGACCGCACATTCCGCAGAATAGATAGGATGCAAACATGGAACGCGCTTTTAAGCTGTTAGGCTGTATAATGCGCCCCAGTCTTCTGCTTTTTTCTTTTCTGTGCTCCTGCACCTTATCAAACAGCTTCTGTTCCAGTATCGCCGGATAAACTTCGTCTCCCAGATACTTTCGGTTCTCCAGGATTTTTCCAACCGTCCCATGATTCCATACCGGCTTATAGTTTGCATTGAGCGCTCCCTGCTCCGTAAGTTTTCTCGCAATCTGGTATAGGGAGGCTCCTTCTGAATACTCCTGGAAGATTCCCTTTATAATCTCTGCCTGTTCAGGATCAATTACTATCTTTCCTCCCGCCATCCGATACCCCAGTGGCATATGGCGTTGCCTCATACTTAGCTCACCTCCTGTTCATTTTCTTCCAGTTCCAGGCCATTTTTCAGCCGGAATACCAGCCGACGCCCGGGCAGCACTGTGATATGGTCCACCATCAGCAGGAAGAGTTCCTCATCATATGCTTCCAGGATGGCAGGACGGTTGCGGAAGACGCTTATCAGATATTCGGTCTGGGATATCTCCCATTCAAAGGCTCTCTGCCCCTGCAGCTGCCGCAGCCGCCTCCGATCCGCTTCCAGCTGTGCCTCAATCTGGTTTTGCCTCTCGATAAAAATGGCAGAACTTATGCTGCCTTCGGTTAATACCCTGCCCAGCCTGTAGCCCTGCCGTTTTAATTCCTGGATATTCTGTTCTATCTCCTGCATTTCCCGGTCTTGCTCCGGGTTACCCTGGATTGCCTTCAGCGCCGCCAGCATGGGGATCAGGATCTCCTCATAGTTACTTGCGAGCCGGTTCCAGAGCGTAAGAAATGCAGCCTGGATGACGTCCTCACGGACTGCCTTCTGGCTGCATTTCTTACTGTCTTTTATATGCTGGTAGCAACACCACTGGATTTTTTCATATGGCTTTCCGATGTAGATTTTCTGCCTGCGAAAGTTTGTCCCACACTCCCCGCAGACAATCCGACTGCTGAATGCATACCGGTTCTGATATACACTGGTATCCTCCACACACTGCTGTTCCCTCCGATACTCATAAATCTGGCGGATAGCCGAAGCCTCCTCTCTGGTAATGATGGGCTCATGGTCATCTGCTATCAGATACTGGGGCAGTTCTCCCCGGTTGTTTTTGCGAATGAATGGGACCCCATCGGTCGTATACGTTTTCTGAAGCAGCAGATCCCCTTCATAGGCACAGTTCTGAAGAATCCCCTTTACCACGCTGTCCTGCCATTCCTTTGCCCCGCGGATGGTGGGAATTCCTGCGGTTTCCAGTTCCGCGGCAATGGTGTACGACCCCTTTCCTCCCAGATACTCATCAAAAATCCTGCGTACTACCTTTGCCTCCTCTTTTTGTATAACCAGCTCTCCGTACTCATTATTCTCATAACCATAAGGTGGGCTGCTTATAATGAATGTACCATTTCGGAACCTCCGTACTACCGACCACTTATTATTGGTGGAAATGCTCTCGGATTCTCCCTGGGCGATGGAACTTAAGATGGTTATCATCTGCTCACTCTTTTCCAAAAGGGTGTTGACCCTCTCCTTCTCAAAGTAAACGGCTATCCCAAGGGCTTTCAGTTCACGGATGGCTTTGATGCTGTCCACCGTATTTCTGGCAAACCGGGTCACGGACTTTGTCAGGATCAAATCAATTTTTCCCTGCCGGCAGTCCTGCATCATCTGCTGGAAGTCATCCCTCCGGTACAGCTTTGTGCCGGTCCTGGCTTCGTCTGCATAGATACCGGCCAGCACCCAGCCCTCTTTTTCTCCGATCAGCCGGGTGTAATAGTCTACCTGGGCTTCAAAGGAATTCTTCTGGTCTGCCGAGTTCGTGCTGACGCGGCAGTAGGCGCAGACACGTTTGACTTCCACCGCATTGGTGGCAGAACCGCTGCTAACAGGCTCAATTTTTGTGATTTTCTTTACAATCTTCTTCGCCATAGGCTCTCTCCTTTCTCAAATTGTTCTCCTGTTAGCACCATACAATATCACAAGTTTTCAGATATATCTAGTGTTTTTACCCATATACTTTCGACAATTCCGGAGAAAATGTTTCCCGGTTCAAAGCATCGATTTTTTTATATTCCTCCTCCGAGATAAAGCCATTTTCCAGCATCAGATTCAGCAATTTCCGGGCTACACTATACCGGACCTCGTTTGTTTCTTTCGTCCCATGGGCCTACCTCCTAACGAATGGACAAATTCGGACTGTCATCCGGTACCGCTAATGCCGAGTCCTTTAACACAGAAGTGCAAAGCATTTCAATCTTCCCCTGTTCTGGCGAATAAGCCTCCACATCAAAGTTCTGTAAAAACTCTGCATAGGCAATGATATCCTTTGCATTGCGGCTCAGGCGGTCGGGACCGCTCACCACTAGAATATTCACACATCCCTGTGATACCGCATCGGTCAGTGCCTGGAGTCCGGGCCGGTTCATATCCCGGCAGGAACCGGTGTCCTGGGAATGACCGACCACCTCCCAGCCCATGCGGGAGGCATATTCGGTTAATTTCTGATCCTGCCGTTTCAAACTCCCATACCGGTCCTCCGGTGCATCAATCCGGGTATATACCCATGCCTTTTTCTTCTTATTCATAAGATCATCTCCCTCTCTTCTGGATTTCCATGCTCAATCGAACTTTAAATCTATATATACTCTTCGGCTCCTTCTGCCGTATCGCTCTCCTTCGTCTTGCTAAGGCCTATACTGATTCGCAGTGCCTGATCCACCTGCTTCATATCCTCTTCCGTCAACCGGCCTATGTACTCACGCAGACGGACACGATCGATGGTCCGGATCTGTTCCAACAGTACAACGGAGTGCTCTTTCAGACCACAATGGTTAGGACTGACTGGGACATGGGTTGGCAGCGGATGCTTGTCCTGTCTGCTGGTCACGGCCGCTATGATCACGGTTGGACTGAACCGGTTCCCCATGTCATTCTGGATCATCAGCACCGGCCTTACGCCGCCCTGTTCGCTTCCGGTTACCGGTGTCAGGTCTGCATAATACAAATCGCCTCTTAAAATATTCACTTTGGTTCTCCCCTCTCTTACTCGATTTTCTGGAAACAAAAAATCCCCTCACTCGTATTTAGCAAGGGGATGGAATATTATGTAGTTTTATGCAGTTCTCTTTTAAATCCGGGCTTTACTCAAGGGGAATTTTTCCTGCTGCTTTCGGTAATCCTCCCACATCTGTTTCCAGTCGATACTGTCATGTTTGCAAGGATTGTGATTGGCCGATTCTGCTCTCCCAAATCGGATATACATTGCCACTGTCTTTTTGCTATCATTCCTCATGATTTGTTTGCTCCTCTGATGGTCTATTTTTCTGTACCACAATATATCTGAATTATCCTAAAACAGCTATCACCATATCCAATAAAATTAGACGGTATTCTTAGCCAATCTGACAAAAGTTCACTGTTTCGATAAACTATATCTGATGGCGGCGGTTAAGAAATAGCCGCCGCCACACAGTATAAAAGCGTACTTGTTCTTCATTTCATTTCTATTTGATACATCATGCTCCTATTCGGCACACCTCCCCGGAACCTGGCAGTCGATTACAACCGGCCCTGGCAAGGCCGTCATGGGCACAGCTTCTTTCGCTGCCCCAGCCGGGATCTCCGGCTGCCGCCCTCATTGCGTGATCCCTCGGTCAAGAGGGGCTGTGACTGGACGGAAGTATCATCATAGGCTACCCAGGTCATGGCGGAATGGCCCGGCCACGGGCCATTTAAAGAACAGAAAAAACCGCTCTGCACCTTCGATATGATCGGATTAACAGAATACTAGAGATCCTGCAGATGGTCGTGGCGTATCTTTCTATGCCGCTTTCGCTTTCGCGCTGAACAGCTAACGTATCGTAATCGCTGGATATGAAGTTTTCAAGGAACAACGGGGACTGAATAAGCCCCTTCACTCCCTATATAGTCAAGTGTTTTTTCCTTATTTTTCAAGGAATTTTTAGTTACAT
>ENA-ORML01002872-ORML01002872.1-human-gut-metagenome-genome-assembly--contig:-NODE-2872-length-10386-cov-9.386119_pt1 | contig 10386 bp, 10 predicted proteins | sample MGYA00242103_ERZ508995 | MGnify/ENA primary metagenome ERZ508995 (study PRJEB26280, sample SAMEA2338702) | human gut metagenome | biome: human gut; feature: human-associated habitat; material: faeces...
CCCGGGGCCGGACAGGCTCGTCAAAGTAAAACAGGGTATCCGGATTTTTCCGGAACTCCTCCATATCGTACAGCATCTCCGTGGCGGAGGCGTATCGCCGGGCGGGATCCACCTCCATGGCGTGCATCATGATCTGCTCCAGCCCCCCGGGGATGTTGGGGTTGATGGTGCTGGGCATGGGCGCGCCGCCGTTGATGTGCTTCAAGGCCACTGCCACCGGAGACTCTCCGTCATAGGGCGGGCGGCCTGTGAGCATCTCATACATGACTACGCCCAAGGAGTACAGATCCGACCGGTTGTCCACCCGGCCCCCTTTGGCCTGTTCCGGGGAAATGTAGTGGACCGAGCCCAGCGCCTCCTTGGTCAGGGTGCTCTGGGAGGACATGATCCGGGCGATGCCGAAATCCGTCACCTTGGCCGAGCCGTTTTTTAGAATCATCACATTGTGAGGCTTAATATCCCGGTGCACAATGCCTTGGTTGTGGGCATGCTCCAACGCCTTTGCGATCTGCATAGCGAAGTGGAGGGATTCCTTCCAATTCAGGTACCCGCCCCGGCGCTCCATGTATTGCTTCAGGGTGATGCCGTCCACCAGCTCCATCACGATATAGTCGGCGTCCCCGTTGGTGGACACATCGTAGACACTGACGATGTTGGGATGGTTCAGCATCGCGACCGCCTGGGATTCCGCGTGGAACCGGCGGCGGAACTCCTCGTCCTGGGAGTATTCGTCTTTTAAAATCTTAATGGCCACCAGGCGGTTGAGCCGGTGACACCGGGCCCTGTATACCACAGCCATACCGCCGGTACCGATGATGTCCAGGATCTCATATCGGTTATCCAGGAGGCGGCCTATATATTTATCCATAAAAGAGAGCTCCTTTCTCGTTGCATGTCTCTTTATCATTTCAAACCACAATCAGGACACTGGTCACATTGTCCGGCGCGCCCCGCTCCCTGCATATGCCCAGCAGCCGCTGGCAGCACAGCTGTTTATTCACCCCATGGACTACCTCAAAGAGAATCTCCTGGTCGTCCAGCAGATTGGACAGGCCGTCGGAGCAAAGCAGGAGATAGTCTCCTTTTTGCACGGGCCGGTAAAAGATGTCGCATTCCACCCCCGGCTCCGTTCCAATGGCCCGGGTAATCAAATTCTTCCCGGGGTAGCTCTTAGCCTGCTCCCGGGACAGCTCTCCCCGCTGGACCATGAGCTGCACCAGCGAATGGTCCGTTGTCAGGCATTGCACGCCCTCCCGGTTCAGGAGATAGCACCGGCTGTCTCCCACGTTGGCAATCACAGCCGTCTGCCTGTCCACATAGGCCGCCACCAACGTGGTGCCCATACCTGCAAAATCTTCAAACTGCCGGGACTGGTCATAGACTGTGAAGTTGGCCAAGCCCGCAGCCTCCTGAAACATGCGGCCCACCTGTTCCGCCGTCATCGACGGCTTGCGCAGGCGCTTGACTTCCTGGATGAATACATCCAGCGCCAGCGAGCTGGCGACGTTGCCGGATTTGGCCCCGCCCATGCCGTCGCAAACTGCGCACAGTAAGCTGTCTTCTTCAAATTGGTGAATCTGATACGCGTCCTGGTTCTGGACCCGGACGCAGCCGGGATCCGTCAGTCCCCATGCCTGCATAGCCGGACCTCCTTCCGCTGTTTGTTCAAATTGTATCAGTTTTTGCGCCATATTGCAATCATATCTCCGCCGGTTTATATGGAAAAAATCTCCGTAAATTCGTCAGGCCGTCCGCCGACCCCATTTTCCGGCGTGTTTTCGCTCAGCTGTTGGAGGAATGCTCCGCCGCCGGACCGGTGGGCGCGCTCTGCTCAAACTTTCTCCGCAGCTGTCCGCAGGAAGCGTCAATGTCGCCGCCCAGGGTCCGGCGGACCGTAGCGGTGATCCCGCCCTGCTGTAAAATTTGTTGAAACCGCTGCACCGCCTGGGGGGAGCTGGGATGCAACGGGCTCTCCGCCACCTCGTTCAGCGGGATGAGGTTCACATGCGCCGGCAGGCCCTTCAGCTTTTGCAGCAGGAGCCGGGCACAGCCGGGCGAATCGTTGACCCCGTCGATCATGGCGTATTCAAAGGAAATCCGGCGCCCCGTGGCCTCATAGTAATCCCGGCAGGCATCCAGCAGCGCCTCCACAGGGTAGGCCCGGTTCACCGGCATCAAGGTATTGCGAATCTCGTCCGACGGGGCGTGCAGGGAAACCGATAACGTAAGCTGCAGCTTCTGTTCCGCCAAACGCCGGATTCGGGGCACCAGGCCGCAGGTGGACAGGCTGATGTGGCGCATGCCGATGTTCATTCCCTGAGGACTGTTCACCAGCTCCAGAAAACGAAGCACCCCGTCCAAATTGTCCAGGGGCTCGCCGATGCCCATGAGCACAATGTGGGAAACGGGCAGTCCGGAGTCCAGCTGCGTAAACAGCACCTGATCCAGCATTTCCGACGGCCGCAGGCGGCGCACCAGCCCGCCCAAGGTGGAAGCGCAAAAGGCGCATCCCATGGCACATCCCACCTCCGAGGAAATGCAGACGCTGTTGCCGTAGCGGTAGCGCATCAGGACGGTCTCCACACAGTTTCCATCCTCCAGCCGCCACAAATACTTGATGGTACCGTCCTGAGAGGATTCCTGCCGCCGCACAACCTCCGGCGCGGTAATGCGATACCGCTCCTCCAGCCGTTGGCGCAGGTCCTTGGACAGATTGGTCATATCCGCAAAATGCACGGCCCCCCGGTGCAGCCAGCTATAGATCTGCCCGGCCCGAAAGGCGGGCTGCCCCATTTCCTTCATCGCTGCCTGCAGCTCCGGCAGCGTCATGGATTTGATGTCTTCTCTCATAGCCGCCTCCCCAGCTGACAGATGAAAAATCCGTCGGTGTGATATTTTCCCGGCAGCAGGGTAAGCATCCCCGGCTCCTGCTCCGGGATGCCCCCGGGCAGCTCCAAAGCAACGGGAAAAAAGTCGGGATGCTCCGCCAGAAAGGCCCGGACGACCTGCCGGTTCTCCCGGTCCAGAATGGTACAGGTGGAGTACAGCAGCGCGCCGCCCGGCTTGACATACCGGGCCTGGTTGCAGAGAATCTCCAGCTGCAGCCGGGGCAGCGCCTGGGTTTGGGTCAGGTCCTTATACCGAATATCCGGCTTTTTTCGAATGATGCCCAGGCCGCTGCAGGGCACGTCGACCAGAACCCGGTCCATGGCGCCGATCCACTCCGAAACCGGCTCCCGGGCATCCTGCAGCCGGGTGTTGATGCAGGACAGGCCGAGGCGGGCCGCCCCTTTTTCCAAAAGGGCCAGCTTGTGCCGGTGTATGTCGCAGGAATAAAGCCTCCCCTGATCGCCCATATCGATGGCGGCGGCAAAGCTTTTTCCCCCGGGCGCGGCGCAGCTGTCTAAAACCGTCATGCCCGGTTTCACCCCGGCGCACCGGACCGCCAGGCGGGAGGCGGCATCCTGGACGTAGCACAGGCCCCGCCGGAAAGCCTCCAGCCGCTCCAGGCTCCCCACTCCGGACACCAGAAAACAACGCTCCAGCCACGGATGGGCGGTACAGCTTCCTCCGGCCGCTTGAATCTCCGCCGGGAGCTCCGCCGGGTCTCCTGCCAGCGGGTTGGCCTGCAGAACCGTCTCCGGGGCCTGGTTATCGGCCGCCAGAACCGCTTCCAGATCCTCCGGCCCCATCTCTCCGGCCAGCAGGCGCACCAGGGCCTGGGGATGGCTGTACCGGGTGGCCAGATCCTGGGGCTCCCTCCAGGTCATCCGGCGGCGAACGGCATTGCGCAGCACGCCATTGATCAGCGCCGCCGCTTTGGGATTGGCATATTTTTTCCCCTGCTCCACCGCCTCATTCACTGCGGCGGAGTCCGGAACCTTTTCTAACCACAAAATCTGATACAAGCCCAGACGCAAAATGTCCAGCACCACCGGCTGCAGGTCCCGAAGCCGCCCCTTCACCAGCTGCTCCAGATAAAAGTCCAGCCGCATCCGGTTCTGCAGGACGCCGTAGCACAGCCGCGCAGCCAGCGCAGCCTCCCGCCGGTCCAGCTGATCCCGCCGGACATATTCCTTCAGCACGCCGTCGGACCAGGCCCCCTGCTTCCGGCATGCAATCAACGCGCCCAGCGCCGTCTGTCTGGCTGCCATAGCGCCTCCTTACAGCGGCAGGGGATGGCCCCGGAAATAGTCCGGCGCCGCCATGCGCTTGCCGCCGTCGGCCTGAAGCACCCGGATCTCCAAAACGCCGCCTCCGCCGCAGGCCATCTCCAATCCCGTTTTGGTCACAGCCAAGGGCGTCCCCGGCGCGCGGTCCGTGGTCTTGGCCAGAGGCGCGGCGTTGTAAACCCGAAAGCGCCTTCCCGCCAGCTCCATGGTGGCCACAGGCCAGGGATCCAGGCCCCGAATGTGATTCCAAATCTCCCGGGGGCTTCGCGTCCAGTCGATGGGGCTCATGGCCTTGGTCAGCATGGGCGCGAAGGTCGCTTGGGCCGGATCCTGGGGCGTCGCCGCCACGGAGCCCCGGGCCAGGCGGCCCAGGGTCTCCGACAACAGCTCCGCGCCGAGCCCTGCCAGGCGATTTAACAAGCTCTGGGCGTTTTCATCCGGATCAATGGGCGTTTTCCGCACGGCAATCATATCTCCGGCGTCCATCTCCGCCGCCATGAACATCGCGGTGACTCCCGTCTCCTCCAGACCCTGGAGCACCGCCCAGGGAATCGGACCGGAGCCGCGCAGGGCCGGCAGCAGGCTGGCGTGAATGTTGACGCAGCCCTTGGGCGGGAGATCCAGCACCGTCTGGGGCAGAATTCTTCCATAGGCCACCACGGCAATGACGTCCGGCTCCAGACGGCGCAGCTCCTCCACCACCGCCGGATCCCGAAAGCCTGCCGGCTGATACACCGGAATCCCCCGAGCCAGCGCCAGCTTCTTGACCGGGGACTGTTCCATCTTCATCCCCCGGTTCCGGGGGGCGTCCGGCTTGGTATAAACCGCCGTCACATCAAAGCCGTCGTCTAGAATCCGCTCCAGACAGACCGCCGAAATGTCCGGGGTTCCCATAAACACAACGCGCATGGCGTCTCCTCCTCACATTTGCTCCATTTCCTCTTCCGTCAGGAAGCGGGATACCTTTTCCGTATACAGATGTCCGTCCAGGTGGTCCAGCTCATGGCAGAAGCACCGGGCAATCAACGCCTCTGCCTCCACCTCAAACCAGTTGCCGAACCGGTCCTGAGCCTGCAGCTTCACATAGTTGGGCCGCTTCACCATACCCCATTTGCCGGGAACGCTGAGGCAGCCCTCCGCCCCGTCCTGCTCGCCGGACTGTTCCAAGATCCGAGGGTTCACCAGCTCCAGCATGTTCTCCTCGCCGGTTTCCACCACCACAGCCCGCCGCAGGATTCCCACCTGAGGGGCCGCCAGGCCCACGCCGTTGGCCTGGCGCAGCGTTTCGGTCATGTCGTCCAGCAGCCGGTGGAGGCGGTCGTTGAACTCCGTCACCGGGCGGCACACCTTGTGAAGCGCCGGGTCCTTTTCCGTCATGATTTTTCTCAATGCCATAGTTATATCCTCACTTTACTCGTCATATCCATTCACATCGATGGAGACTGAAATTCCCCGGTTGCCCCGGTCCCGGCCAAACTGTCCCAGCAAATAGGCCAGGAGCCGGTGCAGCTGTCGGCTCTTCGGCGTACGAAGCACCAGCCGGTACCGGTAATGGTAATTGATTTTCACCACAGCCGCCGGCGCCGGTCCCAAAACCTGGCAGGACAGCGCCCCATAAGGCCCGGTCTGCAGACCGGCCAGCAGGCTGTCCCGGAACACGACGGCGCCCCGGAGCACCTGCGCCTCATCCGAACCGGAAAACGTAACGGTATATAAATCCAAAAAGGGCGGACAGCCCTTGGCCTCCCGTAAGCCTACCTCCAGGTTATAAAAGCCGTCATAGTCCTGCCGGGCCGCCAAAGCGATGACCCGATGCTCCGGCGTCATGGTCTGAATCAGCGCCCGGCCCGGGCGCTTGCCCCGACCGGCCCGGCCCACCACCTGGGTGAGCATATTGAACGTGGTCTCCGAGGCCCGGTAGCTGTCCACATACAGGGACAAATCCGCGTCCAGGACGCCCACCAGCGTCACTCCGTCCAGGTTCAGTCCCTTGGCCACCATTTGCGTGCCAAGGAGCACCGGCAAATTTTCCTTCTGGAACCGCTCCAGAATTTTCTCATGGGTGTTGACGGCGTTTACCGTGTCGGCGTCCATGCGCGCCACCTGAATGCCGGGAAAGCGGGCCTCCAGCTCCGCCTGCACCCGCTGGGTTCCCACGCCAACCGGCTTCAAAGAACCGCCGCACTGGGGGCACCTGGGGGGAACCGGCTGGGAAAACCCGCAGTAATGGCACATCAGCCGTCGGTTGGCGCTGTGATAGGTGAGCGGAACGCTGCATCGGGGGCACTCCGGCACCTGGCCGCACTGGACGCATTGCAGCATCCGGCTGGCGCCCCGGCGGTTCAGGAACAAGATGGTCTGCTCTCCCCGGGCCATGGTCTGCTCCATCGCCTCCACCAGGGGCCGACTGAGCACGGAATCGTTGCCCGCCCGGATCTCCTCTTTCATATCCACCACCCCCACCTGGGGCAGGGCTCTGCCGTTGAACCGGTCCGGCAAGCTGCAAAGGGTATAAATTCCGGTCTTTGCCCGGTACATCGTTTCCACCGACGGCGTGGCCGAGCCCAACAGCACCAGAGCCTTCTCCCGGGCGCCGCGGAAGATGGCCACCTCCCGGGCGCCGTACCGGGGCGTATTTCCGGACTGATAGGAATGCTCCTGCTCCTCGTCCAGAATGATCATACCCAGGTTCCGGCAGGGCGCAAACACCGCCGAGCGGGTCCCGACCGCCACCCGGGCCTCTCCCGCCCGGATTCGCTTCCACTGATCATACCGCTCGCCGGGGGGCAGGCTGCTGTGAAGCACCGCCACCTCCCTGCCGAAATGAGCGGCCAACAGGCTGAGAAGCTGGGGCGTCAGGGCAATCTCCGGCACCAGCAGCAGCGCCGTCTTCCCCAGCTCCAAGCATCGGGCAATCAATTGCAAGTACACGGCGGTCTTGCCGCTGCCCGTCACGCCGTACAGAAGCGCCACCCCCGGCGCGTCCGACTGCAGCTTTTCCGCCAGCGTCTCATAGGCCGCCGCCTGGGCCGCATTCAGCACCAAAGGTCCGTCCAGCTTTGCCGGGACAATTTGCCGGCAGCGGAGCACCGGCCGGTCCTCCAGATGCACATAGCCCAGCTTCTCCAGCCGCCGCACCGTCGCGGCAGTGGCTCCGGTGTAATAGCACAGCTCCTTGACGGTACACGAACCCACAGAGCACAGCAGCTCCAAAACAGCCGCCTGGACCGGAGCGGACTTTTCCTTCCGACGGGCATAGTCCATGGCTTCCTCTGCACAATTGGAGAGAACCGCAAGGCGCTCGGTCTTATCTCCGGCTCTGCGCAGGAAGTCGGTCTGGGCCGAAACCCACTTTTTATTCAGCAAATACCGCAAGGCGCCCTGGAGCTGCCCGTCATCCGGGAAGGCCCTTCTCAAGGCGCTGTAGGTTCCCGCGCCGCCCAGGTCCTCCAAAAAACGCAAAACGGCGGCGGCTTCCGGCTTCCGGATGCTTTGCTCCGCCCAGGGCCGACCGGCAGCCAGGGTAAAGGTATCCTGAATCTGAAACCACAGGCCCACCGGCAAAATCGCCCGAACAGCCTGATAAAAGGTGCAAAAATACCGCTCCCGTACAAAAGCAGCCAGGCGGAGCATGGCGTCGTCCAGCACCGGCTCCTGGTCCAGCACACGGTCTACGCACTTTAGCTCCGCCTCGTCTCCTTCTTCCAGGGACAGCACGACTCCCTCCGTGCTTCGGTTCCCCCGTCCAAAGGGAACCATCACCCGTTCTCCCGGCATCAGCTCCATACCCGGGGGCACGGCATAGGAATACGGCTTGTCAATGGCGTAAACCGCCGCAGAGACAGCAATTTGCGCAATCATAGACAACCCCTCCCGGCTTTTTTCCTTGCTTCACCCGCCATGCAGCCGAAGCGCGGCTCATGGCCAGAGCGTTATTTGGTATACTCTTCTTTTAAGCTGGCCGTCAGCTTTCCGTCCGCCACTTCCCGGATGGCCAGAGTGACCGGCTTATCCTCCAGGGCGACGCCGTTGGCCTCCGCCTCGGAGGCGATCTGACGGGCCCGGCGGGCCACCACGTTCACCAGAAGGTAACGGCTGGGGATGTGCTTTAACAGCTCAGACATGGGGGGATACAACATGGGAAAGGACCTCCTTCAAAATTTCCAAATCGGTTTGATTCTCCGGGCGGCAGGCTTCCGCCTCCGGGCTCTGCTGTAAAATAGCCTCCACCTGCGCCACGCAGGTTTCTACCCGGTTGTTCAGCACCAGGTATGTATAGTGGCAGGCCTGCTGGATTTCCCACCGGGCCTGTTTCAGTCTGGCCTCTATTTTATCCGGCGGGGTATCCCCCCGGGACTCCAGACGGCGGCGCAGCTCCGCCAGGCTGGGCGGGGCCAAAAAGATCATCACCGCCTGAGGCAGCTTCTTCCGAACCTGGAAGGCGCCGTTAGGCTCCACATCCAGAAGCACCGTACCGCCCTGCTCCAGGGCCCGGCGCACCGGCGCAGCCGGCGTGCCGTAGTAATCCCCCCCGGCATAATGGTTGTACTCCAAAAGCTCGTCTTCGGCAATCATGGCCTGAAACTTCTCCGGCGTCATGAAATCATAGTCCACGCCATGGCGCTCCTGGTTCCGGGGCAAACGCGTGGTGGCAGAGACGGAAAAGAGAAAGTCCGGATGCCGCTGCAAAATCTGATGAATGACCGTACTCTTCCCCGCCCCGGAGGGGCCGGAAAAAATGAAAAGCCTTCCCTGTTTCATGGCAACTCCTCTCCCTCTTCTTCCACTCGGCTCCCAGCCCGGCCCGCCAGAACCTCCGGCTGGATTGCAGACAAAATGACATGATCCGTGTCCATAATCACCACAGAACGGGTCCGCCGGCCAAAGCTGGCGTCTATCAGCATGCCCCGATCCTTGGCCTCCTGGATCACCCGCTTGATGGGAGCGGAGTCCGGACTGACAATGGCCAGCAGTCTGGCCGAGGAAACCATGTTTCCAAACCCGATGTTAATCAGCTGCATCCGCTCACCTCATTCAATATTCTGGGCCTGCTCCCGAATCTTCTCCAGCTCCGCCTTGATCTCCACCACCACCCGGGCCAAGGCCAGGTCCGTGCACTTGGACCCGATGGTATTGGCCTCCCGGTTCATCTCCTGGAGGAGGAAATCCAGCTTCCGGCCAATGGCGCCGCCGCCGGAGAGCATCGCCTGCATCTGAGACAGATGGCTGCGCAGACGCACCGTCTCCTCGTCCACCGCCACCTTGTCGGCAAACATCGCCGCCTCCTGCAGGATGCGGCTCTCGTCGATGGCCGTCCGCTCCAGAACCTCCTGCATCTTGGCCTCCAGCCTGGCCCGGTAGTCGGCCACCGTCTGGGGCGACCCCGCCTCCACCTGGGCGACCAGATTCAAAATGGTCTGTCCCCGGCTCTGCAGGTCCGCTTCCATGGCGGCGCCCTCTGCCGCTCGCATGGCGTTAAAGGCAGCCAAAGCCTCGTCCATCACCTGCAAAAGGGCAGAGAGAAGCTCGTCCTCATCTTCCTTGGGCTTTTCCACCAGAAAAACCTCCGGAAGCCGGGCCAACGCGGCTGCGCTGATGTCGTTGTGAACGCCATACTCCTGGACCATGGCGTTCATGGCCTGCAAATATCCCTCCAACACCGGACGGTTCAGGCTGACCCGGACCGGTTCTCCGGCCGCCGCGCCCACAGAAATCAGCACGTCCACCTTTCCCCGGGCCACAGCCGCCTTCACCCGCTGCTTCACGCCCTCCTCTGCAAAGGTCAGGCTCCGGGGCAGCTTCACGGTGCAATCCAGATAGCGGTTGTTGACCGCGCGCAGCTCCACAGTAAACTCCCGTCCCAGCAAGGTCTTTACGGCCCGGCCGTAGCCGGTCATACTCTTAATCAAGGTCATGATTCCCTTCTGTATTCAAATTTTCCAGGTCCCCGTCGGCAAAAGACGAAATGGTATACACAGGGCCCCGTTTTCGGGCCAGACGCCGGTCTATCCAGACTGCCGGGACGAAGCCCAGCACAAATCCGGCGGCGGCGCCCCAGCCTCCGGCAAGCACAACACCGGCAAACAGGAGCACCAGCGGCAGCAAATAGACCAAGATCGCCGCCCCCAGCACCCGGCCCGACGGGCATTGTACCAGCACCCGGTCTCCGGGTTTGGCTCCAATGGGATTGGCCGCCCGGGCCAATACCGCCTGC
>ENA-ORML01002886-ORML01002886.1-human-gut-metagenome-genome-assembly--contig:-NODE-2886-length-10312-cov-2.629424_pt1 | contig 10312 bp, 7 predicted proteins | sample MGYA00242103_ERZ508995 | MGnify/ENA primary metagenome ERZ508995 (study PRJEB26280, sample SAMEA2338702) | human gut metagenome | biome: human gut; feature: human-associated habitat; material: faeces...
GAAATATAAGGTCAATGCCAAATGGGTATGGACTTATACACGACAGCACAAGGTTCCGAAAGTGAGAATCCGTCAGTTCAACTATTACAGCAAGAAACATATTGATGCCGCCTTTGCCAAATATGAGGTGGACTCCGACCTGACGGAATGGTACACTCCCGAAGATATTCAGGAAAAATACGGCATGACACGTGTCGCCATCCGTTCTCACGTCTACCGTAACAACATTCCCTCAAAGAAGGAACACGGGCAGATCTACTACTCGAAGCTGCACTTCGACCTCTCGAAGAGCAGCGCGGAGGAAAGCAAGGCCGAATACTACACCGTCAAGGAGGCAATGGAAAAATTCAAACTCTCTCGTGACTCAGTGTACGGTATTTTGCAGTTCCACCAGATTCCCCGAGAGAAGAACGGGCGCTTCGTCCGCTTCCTGAAAGTGGATTTTGACCGGGTAATGGGTGTCCGTAAGTGACCCGATTATAGGCTACCGTAAATTATTCCAAAATTAATCGTCACTGAAGGTGGTCTGCATGGTTACATTACAGTGATTTGCCAGCGAATTAATAACAACCATAAAAAATATAACATTATGAACGATTGTAAAACCGTAACATTAAGAACACGTCCTTTGAAAAACAGGATGCTGTCGTTTTATCTGGATTATTATCCTGGGTATAGAGACAAGGAAACAATGAAAGTTATCCGTCATGAATCGCTTGGCATTTATATATATGCCAATCCGAAGAACAAGCGGGAACAGGATTTCAACGAGGTAATGGCCGAGAAGGCTGAAGCCATCCGTTGTCGCAGGTTCGAGTCGGTAGTGAATGAACGGTATGATTTCTTCGACAAGTACAAACTCAAGGCTGATTTCCTAGAGTATTTCCGTAATCAGCTCCGTAAACATGACCCAAAGTGGGAATTTGTCTATCTCCATTTCAGCAACTTCGTGCATGGGAAATGTACTTTTGAGGAGCTCGACATTGATCTCTGCAACAAGTTCCGTGAGTACCTGTTGACGGCCAAGAAACTCAAGCGTAACGGACACATCACACGAAACTCCGCATCGGGATATTGGTCTACATTCAGGGGACTTCTGAAAATCCTCTACCGTAACGGGCTGATCCGCAACAACGTCAACGACTTCCTCGAAAAGATCGAGACCGAGGACGTAGTCAAGGATTATCTTTCAGTGGAAGAACTCTACAAGCTGGCCGAGACACCTTGCAAGAAGCCCGTACTGAAGACGGCATCCCTCTTCTCGTGCATGCCCAGCCTGCGCATCAGCGACATCCTCGCCCTCTGCTGGGAGGACATCGTGGACTATTCGGCCGGTGGCAAGTGCGTACACATCATCACCAAGAAGAACCGCTCCGAGGACATTATCCCCATCAGCGAGGAAGCACTGGACCTGATCGGCTACAGCCCTGACAAGCGGGGAATGGTATTCAAGGGGTTACAGCGCTGCTGGACCCAGACCTACATGAAAGGGTGGATCCGTTCGGCTGGAATCACCAAGAAGATCACCTTCCACTCCTATCGTAGAACATTCGCTACGCTGCAAGCGGCTGCCGGAACGGACATCCGTACCATACAAAGCATGATGGCTCACAAAAGTATAACCACAACCCAAAGGTACATGAAAGTAGTGGACAGCAACAAGCGTGAAGCCAGCAAGAAAATCACCCTGACACGGAAAGACTGACAGGCATTTTAACCACCTGTTTTAGCGGATATAGTTTGATTTTGAGCGAAAAATCGGACTATATCCGTAATTTTTGTGTAAAATCGGGCGATTATAACTCATTATTTATCAGTATCTGGAATAACGCACATAACTTTGGCGTACAGTAATTCCAAATAGTGATAGAAGATGACAAATACAGAACAAATCCGAACTAAGAAAATAAGTTTTATCCTTGCGCTATCCGTTATCATTTTTGCGGCCATAGCCACTTATTTTACCCTTTGCCATGACATCAACATCATGCGCATAACAACTCCTGTAATTCTCGGACTGGCGATGTCCATCATATTGTGTGGAGTCCTGCAGAAATTTTTCTATAATTGGCTGACGAAAAATCCCATCCACTTCTCTTTTGGTGAACAATCCTCTCCTATTATAGAATCAGAGAGCACCACAGAGCCTGTTTGTATTGCTGAAACACCGCCTACCGAACAACTGGCGGATTCTTCTGAACAGGAGTATGCTCCAACTCTACAGCCAAATCAAGAGCCTGTCGTCCCCGATTGTTCCAATGAATCTCATTTGGAAAAGTATGATTCAATTCTGGAAGAACTCAAAGAGAAAGAATTGAAAAGACAAGTAAAGGTTATGGATGCAATTCGGGAATATGTAACCATCAAAACTGCCCCCTATCTCTCCAAAGAGGCTATAGCGACTCTCATTTCCAACATTGAGTACATGGCTTGTGATCAGCCGGAGCTCTACAAACCGATTCGTTCCAATATTGACAATCCGCTACGGTCACCGGGACTTCGTCATCTGGCGTGGAATGTAGGTGAACGATTGAGAGTGCCATTAGCGAAAAGAGCCGTCTTTATCAAAGCATCATTTCCATACGAACTTGAAAACGCGAGTCATGAATATCTCAGGCTTAATTTGCGAGATCAGGTAGTAAGTCAGATTCCAATTGATGTACCTGAAAAGGGAGACTATCGCTTCCATTTGGAAACAGATAACGATGAGTCGTAACAAAAAGCGTATGCAGATGAAATAATTAATCTGGTCTGTATTGTTCTGCAAAGCTTCATTGGGTTGGTTCGCAGCATGTTAAACGATTAAAAAGTTATAATATGAAAACAGACCAACTTACATTCAATGACTTGCCGGCAGTAGTCGGCGAACTTTGCGACCGGATAGCAAGCATGGAAAATCTGCTGACAGAAAAACTGTCCAAGCAGCATGAAGTAAAAGAAAACACGCACGTTCCCATGACCGTGCAGGAAGCTTGCGCCTATCTCAAAATGCCGTTATCGACCTTTTATTACAAGGTCAAAAAAGATGATATTCCAGTCATCAAGCAAGGGAAACATCTATACATTTACCGGTACGTAGTAGAAATAAATCGAAACAAAAATACGGAAAAGATTTGAACACACAGAAAATACAACTTTATATTACAAATCGGCACAAAAGATGTTTGATCAATCCATCAAAATATCTTCACTTTCATCTATCCCAGATAATTCTGTTACTGTGAAGCTATCCGTCAGTTAGAATGTTACCAAAAGTTAATTTTAAACAAATTACCGGCACTAATTCAATATAGTACCGGTAATTTGCATATTGTTTTTTCTGTCATACGCTTTTATTTCAGGCTTATTCTTTCCTCAGGCTGCCATTCGGCGTTAGAGACAATAACCTGATATTGCTCCTTAGTCAGAACCGAATTAGAATCGTCCGAACATTCGTATTCCCACGGCAGTTCGTAGACGGCACCTTCTTCCTGATAACCCATATAATTGTGATATGAGTCGGGAACCAACCGTACATAATCCTCTTCGAGCAGGATCCTTAAGAGCTTCTCTGCATCATATATCAGCAGCGGTGCCCCGGCCTTATACAAAGTTGTCGCCACTTCAATGGCCAATCCGGCATTGGCAGAATAACTGTTGGAAACAACAATTTTCCACCCCTGTTGCCGGTCGGGTGAGGCAAAGATATTTAGACGTGAAAGGCCCAGTTCACCATAGTGGTCAGTTGCGAACCGCATGAAATCCTCCGGACTGTCAATGTCATACATTTCCATCACATCCACGAACTTCTTCTGCTTGTAATAGACCACATCACGCAGTTCTTCAGGAACATCCTGCGGATCTGTATATATGCGTTCCCTGAATCCCCGCTTCCGGTGATAAGCCTCATACACCTCGTTGGCAATGCGGTAATATGTGCAATACTTTCGTATGGTCATGGTTTCAAAAAGAGGGGCAGAATGCCCGTACACCGAGTCCTCCAATGCCTTGATGGCCGTTTCCCGATCTTCCACCTCAATTTTGAAATTCGGCACTATGCGATTAAAATCCTTCTGTGCAATCCGTCCTGTACGCTGTTGGTACGGAAGGTTATGCGCCACGTAATCGTTGAACCTGTCGGGATTTGCGACAATGACATCAATTATCCGTTCCAGATAGTCGAAGAGGCGGGTTAGATTCTCCCTGCACCACGTATCATCTGGCCCTGCATCCGTACACTTAGGGCAATTCGTAATGATAAAACGGGTATGCTTCCGGTCCGTAACACGGATTGACCGGGAGTCCCCATATCTGCTTGAAGCGACATGAAACCATCTGGTTTCCATCGGGTTGAATGCAAGCCAATCTGCAAGAAACGCTTCCCGACTGTCATATTCCCCCGAAGCGACCAATTCCTCGGCATCCCCCCACTCTTCCGGCGCAGGCCGTGGCACTTCGATATAGAATCCCCGGTACTCATCGTCACCCATTACGGCCAGCTGCTCGAACCGATGTTGAATCTCAACCAGCCGTTCAAGCATATCGCCACCAACGACAATCTCCCATTGGCGGCTTTCGCCCAACGCCTCCAAATGCGAGGCATTCAGCCCGACCTCCTTCGCCAAATCGGCAAAGAACTTTCTATCTATAATCTTTCTTTCGTTCATTTCTGTATATCCATTAAATTTCAATAAATCTGGCCGGATCAAATCCGTTCATCAGGTGTTCATCTTCAAAAACATATCCCATCTGGTTACAGGCAATTCATTATTTTTCAAGTATCTGCTGTTTTCCTGGAACTCCATGTGCAGATCACTCATGTATTGTATCTTCATCTTACAGTTCTCCTTTCTTTGAATGCTCAATCTGTTTCCCTATGATTGCCTTCACCTGCGCAAATGAAACCGGAGTGAAATCGTTGTTGTCCACTCCGACATCATATTGTGTCGGAAGAAGCATACTTAGCCGAGAAGCATCCTTTCCGGTATTGTTCCTTCGGGTATGCACGTGTCCGAAAAGCTGCCAGGTGTCATCGTATGAGCCGCCATAGCAAAGGAACGGACAGTGATTCAGATAAATCTTCTGTTTATCCACCTCGATATACATCTGCATCGTTATCTGCTCGAAGTATTTCGTGTAATTCTGCCTCAGGTTCTTGATGTCGTGGTTACCGGAAATAAGGTATATTTTCCCGTTCAGCCTGTTCAGTACGTTTACCCATTCGGCAGAACCACCCAGACAGAAATCACCCAGGTGGAACACGATATCCTCCGGACCGACCACTCGATTCCAGTTGGCAATAATCGTTTCATTCATGTGCGATACATCCTTGAAAGGCCTGTTGCAGAACCTGATGATATTGGTGTGGTTGAAGTGGGTGTCGGATGTAAAGAACACCCTGCTACCGTCAAATTTATAATTCATAATCTTTTCATTCATGCGCATCACTGCGCGGTTAATAATACGTTTCAATTCAGCCCGTGGACGGAATTGACCGAGAATAGCACATCGTGCGAACGTCACCAACAGGCATCAAACAAAAACCGTCGAAAAGTTTGGTAAGGACTCTCCGACGGTTTTCATTTATCGTTTCAGCGGGATACCAGCATCATCGTATCCCCGATGTTCTATCAAACGTTCGTCGGAAAATGTCTCCAAAAGTATAGAATGCTCCAATGCTCGATGTATGGACACATGACAATCTCTCAAGGCATTTTATGCCTCGATCCGATACGGTGTTCCAGTTGTTCATTCTTCTTTGCAACATTGTAAGCTTTATGTTTTTATTCAATTGGCGGTGCAAAATTATAGATTTTATTGAGGACCAGCAAATTTCTTTAGAGAAAAGCTGATATGAAGCAAACTGCTGACCCAAAAGTGCAAATGCAAACGTATATTCTGAAGATTGTAAACTTAAACATGTCAAGTAAAAAAAATATTAATTTTAGAAGCTTTTTTGCAAGCTTCACAAAAGATTCCTTATCACCTTGATATTTATATAACTTTTATAAAGTTGGATTCACAGACTCCACTTTCGCTTCTCGCAGCAACAAAGCTACAGCCAAACATCGAGATATATAAGGTAAGGTGCATTTGTTCGAATGCTTATTTTTCTTCCACGGAATTAGGCTAAATTAGAATCAATCTATTCCTAATAGATATTATTGCTACCATTAGTCCCGACTTGGAGACAAATCTTAACGAATCGTACCAAGCCAGGACTATTTTTCTATTTTACAATACGTACTTTACTGAAGATTTATTAATAATGATTATCATTTATGATATGATTAAATCTTCTTATTATCCATCGTCATATATTCCATTACGAATTCTCAATTTCGTCAAAGTGAACAAAAAATTTCAGCTTTTCATCAACATTAAGATTAAAATAGGAATATAGCTCTGGAACAATAGGAACAAATATCTTATCCTTGGTTAGTATTGTAGCCGAACGTATACTTTTACCTCCAGTAGTATCTGGAATTTTACGCGTTAGTTCTAGATCATAATAAAGAGTATTCTTTCCCAACACATCTGTAAATATATAAATTAGACGATGCATACTCCAAAGTATTCTTGTCGTATGTGGATTAGAAAAAAATATTCTTTTCTGATTTACCATTTTATCCGTCAATGCCATAAACATCTTGTTATTCTGTAAAACCGGTGTTTCAATATCAGTCTTAAGAATCCGAAGTTTTGTTTCTACATCCAAACACAAGATTGATGGCATTGGCATTATATCTTGATTATTTATATTTTTAATAGCATCTGTTGATGTATTTAATGCATTATTATTAATATTTGTGATAACCTCTGACACATCACCAACTTGTGATTGGTTGATTGTTTGCTGATGTTTGTTTCTTTCCGCCTTGGCGAATCTAACAAATTCCTCTGGTGTAATTTCGTTTGCTCTTAACTTTCCAATCATCTCATCCATTGAGCCAGTCATCTCGTAAGGAATAATATATTCATCTTTAGTATTATGAATAACACGAGATATATAATCCGTACGTTCTTTTATTCCTTGCGGTATAAAAGATGAAAACTGTTGATATAATATTACCCTTACAAAATCTTTTGCTAGCGGAGTAAACAAACGATAGTTATCACTTCTAACTGACATAAGTCTCAGTATATCACTATTATTGGGGGATATATATATATGAAAACTACCTTTGCTAAAATCATGAGTAACAAATACATTAAGCATATGTGAAATTTCAGCAAACTGTATATCAAAATCCTTAACATAGTAATCTTCTTCAATAATACTTCGCAATTCATTAATAATAAAGAATTGATCTACTGTTAAATCCTTATTTTCGTACTCTTTGATTACTTGGATGTTATTGGGTATTGATTTTACACCCCTCCGCTCCAAGTAAGTTCTCTGTATTCTTTTTCTATAGGTGCTATCTGATATAGTTAAAACCTTATCTGTTGAATTTTTGAATTTTGCCAACACAGTAGAATCCACTCCATCAGCATACCTAAATTCTGATGCATTTTGATTTGTTATATCACCAAGTTTAATATATTTATCTTCATTTGCATACTTTATATTGATAAGTGTAGCTTGCTCCATATTAAAATGGGAATATAAGTATTGCATATAATTACGATAGTTATCACAAATTGGATCTACAGAAATAATGGTGGTCCATGAACGCTCTACTGATTGAATTATTGAAGAGACAAGAGCTGCAGATTCGCGATTTACAGCTTCACGGCCTGCAGTAGGAATTAGATTATCCAGATTTGCAACTCCTCCAAATTCGTAAATTGATACAACATTAATACCAGCAAGACCAAAACCATTTCTAAGACCTAAAATACCTTTATCTCGTGTATTAAGATACAAATAGCCTTTAAGTGGATTATTTTGTATTGTTATATCATATACTAAAATATCAACTTGCATAGGAAATTGATTGCCATACCCTACATCCAACTTATAAGATATTTGAGAATCTACCACTTCCTTTGCCGATATTCTCTTAACAAAACTTATTTTCTTTTGAGGAAACTCTTGTTCATTAATAGTTATAGGTATTTCTATATACTCTATATATTGACGAAGGTAATTAATTGCACTCAAAACATCAATTGAACCTGGCCGCTCAAGAGTTACCGTTACGCAAGTACCATAAGGGATCAATGTATCCTGTATAGGGCTTATAGGTATAGAATTTTTAATATTAATATTTTCTCTTTGAGCTTCTGATTTATAAGCAATGTCTTCTCCATATCTGCGTGTTAGAATATCAAGTTTTGTACAAACTCCAAAATTTGCTAAAGCTCCAATGCCGAAATGACCAACTACACCTGCAGCTATAGATTGTGGATTATTCTTTCCACTATTACCTGCTTTCCAATAGTTATTAGCCAATATTTCCTTGTTCATACCAATCCCATTATCCTCAATAACGACTTGGTCATTAGTAATTTTTATTTTAATATATGGCACAAAATCGTTATCAACCAATTTCCTCTCTAGAATTGCATCATATGCATTCTGAACATTTTCTCTCAACATAGCCAAAGGAGAATCATATAAATCATTGCCAAGTAATCTAATCATTTGCTTAGCATCAAACTCCATAGAAACATACATCGTATCACTCATATTCATTACATTTTTAATGTAGAAAGAAGATAATTTACATTTGAGTCATTTAACTTTTTAATATCATCATCATTGATAACCTCTCGGATATAATCAGGATTCTTTGTCTCAATTGCAGCTGTTATTTTCAAGACGGCATCTTCAACAGCTGTAATTTTTCGTATATTCTTAAATATATAGTTATAGTCTTTTACCTCTTTTAAGTACGACTTAAAGATCAATGAAAAATCTTCACCTGTACTCTGTTGTAATAATTTAACATTCTCACACGCTTGATAAAAATCTTTGTTTATCCTACATTTTCTATCTATATTTAATAACATATCATTATTTGAAAGTTCTCTAAGTTTAACAACATAATGTATTTTATTGGTAGAATTGGAAAGAGGTTTCATACGCCATTGAGGGATTTTATTATTAGGATTAGGATTAAAATCTTCACGTATACTTATATCAATAGCAGCATATCCATTCCCTTTTTCTATTTCTATTATATTATATTGTCTATGAGAATTTGGTGGAAGAACTTTAGGCCCTCCAAATAATGTTCCCGAACTAATTAATAATAATTTTTGTGCTATCTCATCCCGTTGTAAAAGCAAATCGGAATATTCTTCTGCAACTTGTGTATAATGTTGATGCCCATATAATCCTATTTGGATATTACAACTAAGCAAATTAGTCAAAAATGAGCGATCTATATAATTTGTTTCCAAAGGACTGCCATAAAAATGATGATGCCATACAGCAATATTTAAGAATCCTGCATTATAGCAATCTGTTAAATCTTTGCACACAGAATTTAAGGCCTCTTCAGTTATACTTCCTGTATCGCAAAGATGGTCTAAATGATGACAACTGTTGAAGCAAGAGAAGCATATATCAAAATCGTCGTGTATAACAACATATGCAGTTTCTTCAGGATTATTGGGATATGATCTAATTCCATCATAGAATTTATTATAAAATTCTATAAATAGATCAAACCGATTATTATAGATTGTACGATTTATAACTTCATAAAATTTATGTTCCTTCCAATTCCACCGAATGTCTGCCGCTCCTGAAAAAAATGAATTCAAGCATGAGTCATAATCTCTAGTAGACGGTATCATACTTGCCTTAGTTACATTTCTGTTAACATCATGGTTTCCAGGAACTATAATAAGTTTCTTTCTATCACCATTTAGAAAAAAATCACAAATTTCAGATAGAAATAAAGAAACATTATCATATTGTTGGCGAATTTCATCATCATTGTAAGCACCTTGAATAAGATCCCCACTTACAACCACAAAAGAAGGTGGCAAAAGTCCTTCTTGATTAGTATAACACTCGTAATCTCTTCTCATAGATTGGAATAGAGGACCATATTCAACATCTTGTCCTTTGTGTATATCCGATATGTGTAGTATACTATATTTCATGTGAAAAAATTTTCATTTATTACACTATTTAGAAATGCAAGTACGACTATAATTTATTGTTAATTATTTATTAAGTATTCTTTTGTCACTGCCTTAAAAAATTCTCTTTTCTGTTTCAAATCTATAAAATATATATTACTTAGTAAAGATAAATTAAATTCATTTCTTGTATAATTTCAACCGAATATTCCTCACTCCAATAATTTCTAAAAACGGAGGCCACCCATGCGGGAGTAGTCTTCGATTCCGACAAGATAGTCAAAGGATGAAA
>ENA-ORML01002895-ORML01002895.1-human-gut-metagenome-genome-assembly--contig:-NODE-2895-length-10272-cov-2.814623_pt1 | contig 10272 bp, 10 predicted proteins | sample MGYA00242103_ERZ508995 | MGnify/ENA primary metagenome ERZ508995 (study PRJEB26280, sample SAMEA2338702) | human gut metagenome | biome: human gut; feature: human-associated habitat; material: faeces...
ATGCTACCTTTTAAAGATTCCTTTATTGCTTCCATATTAGGATAAATTTGAGCATTTATATAAGTTTCATCATCATTATCTTTCTTAATACCTAATACTAAAGATTCTGCAATTAAAGGATTATCATTTAGGTAATATTCAACTTCTTCTGGATAAATATTTTTACCATTTTTTGTAACAATAACACTTTTACATCTTCCTGTTATATATAAATAACCATTTTCATCTATTTTTCCTAAATCTCCTGTGTAGAACCATCCATTTCTTATAGCTTTTTTTGTTTCTGCTTCATTATTGTAATAACCAATCATAACATTTGGTCCTTTTACAATTATTTCCCCAACACCTTCGCTGTTTGGGTTATCTATTTTATATTCTACGTTAGGAATAGGAAGACCAGCAGAATCATCTTTTTGGAAGAAGTCGGTATTTCCAGCAACAAGAGGAGAACATTCTGTTAGTCCATATCCTTGTAAAGAGTTTAAACCTAAATTTCTAAAATCTGATAGAATATTAGGGTTTGCAGCTGCTGCTCCAACAATAAATACACGTAATCTACCACCAAGTGTATTTTTTACTTTAGTTTTTACAATCATTTTCATAAAGAAAGGAAGTTTTGAAAAAGGATTTTCATTTTTATTTTTTTTATATTTTTCAGGTAAAGAATTGTTCATGTTTTTTACAATGTTTTTATGTAGTTTTTCTAATAATAATGGAACACATAAAATGACAGAAGGACGAAATTCTTGCATGTTTTTTGCAATGTATCGCAAACCTTCACAATGAGCAATACTTGCACCACTATAAATTGGAAGCAAGAAGCCTATAGTACATTCATATGTGTGATGTAAAGGTAAAATAGAGAAAAATAAATCACTTTTTCTAACTTTTACAATTCCATATATAGATAAAATATTAGAACATATATTTCTTTGTGATAAACAAACGCCTTTTGCATTTCCAGTTGTACCAGATGTAAATAATAAAATACGTAATTCATCAGGATCTATTTCTATTTTATCAAAATCAGTAAAACCATTTAAATATAAATTTTTACCTTCTTCTTTAAATGAAGAAAATAAGATTTGATTATTTTTATTATCAAAATTGATAAATTTAGTTTCTTTATTTTTAAGAGTATCAATATTTTTTAATATTTGGCTTAAATTTTTATTATCACCTAAAATACATACAGCTTCAGAAACATTCATAAAATTAATAACATCATCTGTGTGCAATTCTTTATCGATAGGAACAACAATTCCGACAATGCTTGCAGCTAAGTAAGATACACACCAATTATAACTGTTTTTTCCTATTACTGCAATTTTTTTATTTAGAAAACCATTTTTTATTAAACTTGTCCCAAGATAAATTACATCATTTTTAAATTCTTCATAAGTTATTGAAATTATTTTTCCATCTGAGTTTTTCTTTTTAAAAGCTGTTCTTGAACGATATATATCTGCTGAACGATACAGCATTTCTTTAAAATTAGTAACTTCTTCTGTTTTGTGATATTTGTTTTTTAGTTGTTCAGATATTGTAAGTTTTTGCGCCATTATAAATCCTCCTATATTTTTCATTTATTTGTATCTATAAAATTTAAAATTAGTATCACTTTTTAAGGTTATATTTCCATCATAAATAGTTTTTTCGTCTTTTTGCAAAGGTATATCAATATAAACAGTAGATTTAAACTGTTGGTCTAAATTATTTATAATATAAATATCAAAAGATAAATTGCATTTAATTGAATCTAGTGCAATATTACAAGTTTTTAATAATGAACCATCATATGTTATTGGTGAAGATGTGTTAGTAATAGTGTAGTCAGATTTTATATTACTATTTACATAACTAAGAGTAATTGGGTTTGCGAGATTATTATATAAAGTTGGAGTGTCTAAATTTGCTGTGTCATCTGATGTAATATTAAAATCTAATTTATCATTTATGATATTTTCATCAATTATAGAACTTTTAGAAAAATTATTTATACTTTTAAAATATAATTTTGGTTCTCCAATAGATGGAGGGGGATTAAAATTTATGTTTTCAATATAGACTTGTTTAAAAGTGTTTTCAAAATTATTTTCTTTTGAATTATTTGATACAAATAAAGCAATGTCAGTATATTGATATAAATTTTCTATTGTGTAATTTGTTGAAGAAATATTTTTGTTTTTTGCATCACAACTACTAAATAGTGCTACTTTATTAATTTCGAATATTGTTTGTTGATTTTTGTTTGCAAAAGATATAATATTTTCTTCAAAATTTCTTTTTAAAACATATTTGTTAAAAACTAAATATGAAAGAAAAAATACTATTAAAAATAGAATAAATGTAATAATAGTTAATATTATTTTTTTCTTATTCATAATTCCTCCTTTGTAATATACATGTATTATAATAGTATAAAAATAAAATAAAAGCAAGAAGAATATTTGGATTTTATCTAAATTTCCATAAATTTAAATTGACAAAAAAATATCTTAAATGTAAAATTATATTAGGTGATTACATGAAAACAAAAAAACACATAAAAATATCTTTGAAAAATATGATTTATTTTATAATTTTTGTTATTAGTTTATTATACATAGGAATATTTTATAACCTATATTTTGTAAAAAACAATGTTTTTGCAAAAGAGACGGTTAGTAATGTTGATGAAAAAAAGATAAGTAACGCAGAACCTATTAATATAGATAGTATTATTAGTGATGGAAAAGAAATAAAAGAAGAATATTTTGTAGAAGAAGTTGAATTAGAATATATTACAAAATATAGAAATAATGCCCGGACTACCTAAAAATACAATTCAAGTTGTTCAAGAAGGAAGGGAAGGAAAACAAGAAATAACCAAAAAAAGAATTTATACAAATGGAGAGGTTACATCTGAAGAGCAGGTATCTATAAAAATAACTAAAGGTTCTGTAGACAAAATTGTAGAAATAGGTACAGCTAATTATACTAATAATTACAAAGCAAAAATAGGAGATCAAATATATGTTACAGCAGATAGACTAGCTGTAATGACAGAGCCAAATGAAAATGCACAAAAAATATTAACATTAAATAAAGGAAGACAATTAAAAATATTAGAAATACAAGAAAATTGGTATAAAATATCATGTGATGGAGTAGTTGGATATATAAAATCAGAATCAACCACAAACTTAAATGCAAATAAAAAAGAAGAAAAACAAACAGATATTACACAAAAAGATGGTTCTGAACTAAATTCAAAACTTGATTTTAACATGGCTTTAAATCAACCAAGTGGATTATCTTTAGAACAATTTAAAAAAGTATTAACAGATGAAAGAGATGTTAATAAGATATTTGAAAATAATGCACAATATTTTTATTATATAGAACAACAATATAACATAAATGGATTGTATATTGCAGCAATAGGAATCCATGAAAGTGCATGGGGAACATCAGAACTTGCAAAAAATAAAAATAATCTATTTGGATATGGAGCATATGATTCAAATCCTTATAATGGAGCATATCAATTTTCTGATTATGCAGAAAGTATAGATTTGTTGGCTAGAGTTATGGTTAAATATTACTTAAATTCAAAAGGAACAAAAATTTACGGAAATGAAATAGCACTTGGAACATATTATAATGGAGCAACATTAACAGGAGTTAATACAAAATATGCTTCAGATAAAAATTGGGCTAATAAAGTATATAATTATATGAAGCTTTTATACAATAAAATATAAAAAAATTCTTGCTATTTTTTATATTTTATTGTATGATATAAAAGTATAATAATTATAAGAAAAAATTGCCATGATTAAAATAAGAAAGGGGCATAATAAATGAAACGATTGGTAATGATTGTTGCAACATTGACAATAATAACTGGAGTATTTTTATGTACTAATACAACATATGCTACAAATAAAGCAATAGATAATGAAACAGAGAGTAAAATAGTTGAAATAAAAGAAAATGCAGCTAATTCATTAGAAGACTACAAAGAAAAATACGATTCGGATTCTTATGGAACTGTTGCATACATTTTAAATTTAGTAAGAATATATAGTATTCCACTATGTTTTTTAGGTATTGCAATTGGAGCAATTCACCAATATATTATAGGTATCAGAAAACTAGATACTTTAGAAAAAGGTATGGGTTTAATTGTAACTTTTGTAACATTATTAATTATATGCCAAATATTACCACTAGCTTTTGCAGTGTTTGTAAAATTTGGAAGGGGGTAACAAATGAAAGTCTTATTTGCTGTAAGTAATGAAGAAATTTCAGAATCAATTGTAAAAAAATATCAAAAACAATACAAGGAGATAATTTCATACAAAAACGTTTATTACTTTAATGCAATATTGAAAGAATTACAAAAAGATAAAACTTATGACAGAGTAGTAATAAGTGAGGAATTAGAAGCGTTTACTAATACACAATATGATCAAATTGACAAATTTATTTTTGAGAAATTAGATAGTATAAGTGATGAAGCATCAGATATGAGAGGTAATGATATACCTATTATATTAATTTGTTCAGATAGAAGAACAAGACCTGAGGCTTTATTAGTCAAATTATTTGGTATAGGGGTTTACAATGCTTTAATAGGAAATGATAGAAGCATTGATGAAGTGTGTAATTTAATTAGTAAACCACGTTCAAAAAAGGAAGCAAAAACTTACTATAAAATAGAATCTGATGAAGTAAACTATCAAGCTGAAAATGAAAATGATGTAAGCGAAATGGAAATTCAAAATATAGTAGCTCATTATAAAAGATTAGGTAAAAATGAAGAAAAATATATAGAAAGCTTTGACAATATAGCAGCACAGTATAATGATAATCAATTAAGAGTAATAACAAAATTTTTGCCATTGAATGTAAGAGCTGTACTTGAAGAAAGGTCACCAAAATATCAACAAGTAATGTCTTTTAATAATACAGTATCAGATAGTTTAAGATATCAAGGTAAATCAGAAGAATCATCAGGACCTAGTGAAACTTTATTAAAACCAAAAACAAGAGAAAATATAATAAATGAGCCAATAGTAATACCTTCTTCTGTTAATGCTAATGGAAGTAGAAAACTATCAAGAGTAAAAAAGGTAGCACAGCCACAAAATATAAATTTGAATAATAATATCAATAATCCAACAGTAAATAATAATCAAACAATGACGAATATGAATATGAATAGACCTACACCTGACTCTCAACAAGTGAACGATACTTTAAGCGATATAAATGTTAATACAAATAGTAATAATAACAACAATATCAATCAAAATTCAAATCAAACAAATGAAATAGATCTATTACAATCATTAGAAAGTTTAACAAATAATGAGACAGTTCAACAAGGATATAATTACCAAGAACCACAAGAAAGAAAAGAACAAAATGATGAACCAATTGTAAATGTAGAAGAACCAGTGGTTCCAGTAAAAAGAGGAAGAGGAAGACCAAGAAAAAATCCTGTTCCAGAACAAAATGATGAACCGAAAGTAAAAAGAGGAAGAGGAAGACCAAGAAAAAATCCTATTCCAGAAGTGGAAGAACCAACAATAGAAGAATCAACTATATTACCTGGATTTGATGATCAAGAAGTTCAAGAACCAATTTTGCCAGGAATAAATCAAGAGCCACAAGAACAAATCTTACCAGGCGTAGGACAAACTCAAGAAAACAACGACTTTTTACCAGGGGTTGATTCAGAAGAAAATAATAATTATGATCAAGTACAAAATCAAAGAGAAACATCAAATGATTTTCTACCAGGATTTTATGATGAACCAAAGCAAGAAGAAGACAACAACATACAACAAACAAATATGGATCAACAAAGAGAAGAATTTTTATCTGGATTTGGTGAAGTAAACAATAAAAATTATAATGAACCTCAGCAATATAGTAATCAAAATACTCAATACGAACCAGTACAATATAATGAACCAAACACACGATATGAACCACAACCACAACAGTATCAACCAACACAAGAATTTAATAATTATGGTGAAAACAATAATAACTATAATAATTATAATTCAAATATTGATACAAGCTATGAAAATACAGCAGATTTGTCAAGTTTATTAACACCTGATAAAAAAATAGTTACATTTGTTGGAACAAGCAAAAATGGAACATCATTTATTGTTAATAATATCGCTGAATATATGTCTACTGTAATGGGAGTAAATACAGCTATATTAGATACTACAAAAAATAGAAACTCATATTATATTTATACTAAAAATGAAGAACAATTAAGAAATATAGCTACACATAGTATAGAAGGTCTTGCACAAGGTGTTGCGCAAGGAATTAGTGCTAATAAAAATCTTACAGTATATACATCTTTACCAGATGAAAATGAATCAATAAGAAATGTAGATACTATATTAGAAACATTATTAAAAAATCATTCATTAATATTAATAGATACAGATTTTGAAACACCATTAGGATATTTCAAACAAACACAAGAAACTTATTTGGTTCAAACTTTAGATGTATTAACAATACAACCACTTACAGCATTTTTAAGAGATTTAAAAGCCAAAAACATTTTAGATGAGACAAAACTAAGAATTATTTTAAATAAAACAGTGAGAATAAGAGGAATAAACGAAAAAACAATAATTGGAGGAATGGCATATTATAATGATCCTTCTATGTCATTTATGACAGAATTATTTGACAGAACATTGATAAAATATGTATCAATACCATTTGAAGAAGAAATATATGCTAAATATTTACAAGAAATAATAGAATGTGAAATTAGTTTAAAAGGATATTCAAAAGAATTTATGCAAACATTAAAACAATTAGCAAGTATGGTATATTCTAATAATAATTCATATACTCCACCATCAATGGGAAGAAACGAAGGAAATAATTTTTCTTCAAATATGAATAGTACTTTAGAACAAATGCGAAGAAATTATTAATACAAGAGGAGGAAAAAATAGAGTGATAATAGCAGTAGTTGCAATATTAGTCTTAATAGTATTAGGATTGGTAATATATAACGTATCAATACATAAGAAAATACAAAAATTCAGAAATATGAACCAAAAAATTACAAATTTATATGTTGTTCAAGATTTTATAAATGCAATAGGAGAAACATCTACTGTAGAAGATAAAATTAAAAAAATTAATGACATATTAGTTGAAAGATATGAAATAAAATATTCAACAATTGTAGTTTTTAATGGTGCTGAATATGAAGTAAAAGCTTCAAATGTAGATAAGAAACATTGGAATTCTCTAAAATCTTTGCAAGATGTAGAAATGTTTAAAGATAGTATAGAATCAGCAACACCTAAATATGTTACTGTTAACAATGAAAATGAAAAACTACCATATCAACAAATGGAATTTGGAAGAGCAAAATCAGCAATATTTTTTCCTTTGTATATTGACAATGTCTATATTGGATATTGGATATTAGAAAGTGGTACACCTCATGATTTTGATAATGTAGACACAACTGTACTAGAGGTAATTAAAGAAAATATTGTTTCTGTACTGAAAACAGTAGTACACCAAAAAACATTAGAATCAATAGTTAGAAAAGATTTATTTACAGGATTATATTCAGAAGAATATTTATATGGTGAGGGAAAAAAAGTTATAGACCAATATACAACATCAACTATATGTATGTTTAAAATAGTAAATATACAAGAAATTAATAAAAAATACTGTAGAGAATTAGGAAATAAAGTTATTACAGAAATTAGTAAGTATATTAAAGAAAATATATCTGAACAATATATATTTGTAAGATATATGGGACCAAAATTTGTAATAGCATTTTCAGGAGTATCAATTGATGGAGTTGCAGATTTCTTAAATGAAATAAAAGAAAAATTAGAAACAATGCAAATTGCATTAACAGATGAAGAAATAAAAATTGCAAATCTAGAAGTTAATAATCAAAAGAAAGATGGAGAAGAATGCAGTATGGCTAATGTTTCAAGTTAAACTTTGCTATATCTACATATTACAAAGGAACAGGATTAGAGGAAGTTCTAAAAAAATTAGAAGAGTATTTAGATAATGCAGATAAAAATGAGAGTGATATAACAAACATATAGAAGGAGGGAGTTTACCATGGAATTTGATAAAACAATGAACTTTAAAGTTGAAAGAGAAGAAAATGTAAAATGCAAAGATATATTAAAAGAAGTATATGAAGCATTAGTAGAGAAAGGATACAATCCTATAAACCAAATAGTAGGATATATATTATCAGGAGATCCTACATATATAACAAGTTATAAAGATGCAAGAATAAAAATAAGAACAATAGAAAGAGATGAATTACTAGAAAAAATGGTAAAAAGCTATATAGGATTAGGATTAGAGGACGAATAATGAGAAAATTAGGAATAGATTATGGAGATGCACGAGTTGGAATAGCAATAACAGATCCACTAAATATTACAGCACAAGGGCTAGAAACAATTCAACGAAATAATTCTGATAAAATAGTTTTAAGAAGATTAGATGAAATATTAGAAAAATATGAAGTAGATACTATTGTTGTTGGAATGCCACTAAATATGAATGGAACTGTGTCAGAAAGAGCAAAAATAACTCAAGAATTTATTCATAAGTTAAAATGTAAATATAATAAATTAAAAATTGACTGGATAGATGAAAGATTAACAACTGTTGAAGCACATAAAACAATGAATTTTTTAGATATTAACAAGAATAAAAAAAGAAATATAGTAGATACTATATCAGCTGTATATATATTAGAAACATATTTGAATAAATTTAAGAATTCTGTTGAAAAATAATCTTAAATAAGTTATTATATTAAATATCAAGATATAATAAAAAATTGAAAGGAGAAAAAACATGGAAGAAAATTTTGAAGGAGAAGAATTAGATAATATTGTAATATTAAATGACGAAAACGGAAATGAAGTTAAATTTGAATTTTTAGATTTAGTAGAACTAGATAATGAAGAATATGTAGTATTATTACCTATAAACGACGACGGTGAAGAAGACGAAGGAGAAGTAGTAATATTAAAAATAGAAGACAACGAAGATGAAAATTCAGAAGAAGAATCATATGTAAGTGTAGAAGATGAAGCAATCTTAAATCAAGTATTTGAAATCTTTAAAGAAAAATTTAAAAATGATTTCGATTTCGTAGATTAATATGTGATATGGATAGAGGAGGTAAAAGTGATTATATATAGCTTTTACCTTATTATAATATTAGGAGGAAAAACAAATGAAAAATTTTTCGACATGGTTGTTAGTAATGTTTATGGTAATGTTTTGGATATTTAGAGTAATGGTAACTCTTGCAGCAGAATTTGGATTAGACTTAGGAGGATTTACTCCACTTAATAAAGAAATGGAAATAATTTTATTATTTGTAACATTATTATGCATGGTATTAGTAGTAAAAAGAAAAATAGTAGGAGCATTAATATATTTATTATCATACGGAATGTATTTTGGAGTTAATTTAGTAAATAATATTAACGTATTATTAGGAAATGGAACAGAAGACATAATGGCAGTAGTAACAATATATACTAACACATTTGCTTCTTTAATAGGAATGATAATTCCTATAGCTGTTTTATTTGATTTATTACTAGATAGAAACAGAAAAAATAATCCAAAAGACAAAAAAACAGATTGGTTTTATAACAATAAAGACTTTGATAGAAAATTAGATGATAGAGCAGATAAAAATAATTACAGAACATTATAAATAAGACAAAAACAGATAATTACTTGCTAATTATCTGTTTTTTTGATATAAAAATACTAGAAAACTTATAAAAGAATGGAGCAACAAATGAATATAGGAATAGATATAGATAATGTAATATCAAATTTTGATGAAGTTTTATTAGAAGAATATTTAAAACACGATAAAGAATTAAGAAATACTGGTATTATAAATGAAGAAACATATATGACAAAAGGAATGTTCGATTGGTCTGAGGAAGAAGAAAGAAAATTTTACTTAGATAATATTGAATGTATTGCAAAAAGCTTAAACACCAAAGATGGTGCAAAAAAATATATAGATAAATTAAAACAAGATGGACATAACATTTTTATTATTACAGGTAGAGACAATGGAGAATATACAAATCCAGTTGAAATGACAAAAAAGTGGTTAAATGAAAACAAAATTTATTATGATAAATTAATTCTTACAAATGCATATAAAAATGATAAACACGGAAAAACAGAAAAATG
>ENA-ORML01002896-ORML01002896.1-human-gut-metagenome-genome-assembly--contig:-NODE-2896-length-10268-cov-2.667678_pt1 | contig 10268 bp, 8 predicted proteins | sample MGYA00242103_ERZ508995 | MGnify/ENA primary metagenome ERZ508995 (study PRJEB26280, sample SAMEA2338702) | human gut metagenome | biome: human gut; feature: human-associated habitat; material: faeces...
GCATCCTATATAATATGTACGATTATAAATCCCGCCCGCGAGTTTTCCGCTGCCTAAAAGATTATACGCACTGGACGGTAAAACGGAAAACGAAACAACAAGTGCTGCGACAATTTCTAAAGATAATAGCTTTTTCATCTTTCCATATAACCGCTCCTTAACATCTGTAATTTTTCACTGTTTCTTTTTCTGTACTCAAGCCATAGAGCAGTCATCAAACCAACGGAATCGCCGTCAATGATCTGTCTGCACCCGATCGCTTGCAGCGTCCGGCGGATGATTACCGATTTACGCCGAGCAGATTCCTAAGCTCGGAAAGCGCCATCGGCTGAGGCATATCGGTGAACGGACCATATCCCTCCTGACCGACAGTGTAATAGGAAAACGGATAAGCCGTTTCGTTCTCATCCAAAAAGATTTTGCCCTGATAGCATCCGCGTACGCCGCGGTCTCCGTCATGCTCTTCATCAAGGAAAAGAATGACATGCATATCCTTGCGGAGAATCGGCTCGCCTCCGATTGAAAAATCGTAGCCATCATAACGCCAACCGGTTTCATAAATGCTCACGCTGTCTCCGACCGAAACATTGCCCTTCCATACTTCCTCAACCGTCACGACCGAGCGCGTGTTTTCAAGCTTGCTCGGTTCACTGAGCCACTGCTCATCGTCGCGGATGACACGGGCGACAATGACTATATCGGATTTCTGCATCATTTCGGCAACCGAAGATGACATCTGTTCCGGAACCATTTCCGCAAGAGCCATCGCGGTCTTTTCGTTTTTCTCGGGGAAATAAAGCTTTTCCTGCTTGGACCGAGATGATGCCTGCTGTTCACGAAGTGCGGCTTCCGTCTGTTTAGGCTCGGCAGAATCGGTTTCGCTCTGCACCTTTCCGGACTGCGCGCACGAAGATGCACTCAAAGCCACGCTTGCGATCAAAGCAAACGAGATGAATAATTTTGTGAATTTCATATTAACCTCCAAATTTAACCATATATTGCGCGAGCGCCTGCAATATCATCATCTGTCGGAACTATTGCGGTTCTGGCAATAAATCCTTGATACATAAGCACTCCGTTGTCTGCTTGATTATGAGCAAGACCAATAGCATGACCTATCTCATGTCCAGCAATACTTCTCATTTTATCAGCATTATCTTCAGGAACTTGCGTTGTATTAAAACTAATACTTGCATGAGCCCAATTCGAATATCTGAAAGTGCCGTTATTGACCATATTATTACCATTTGCATCAAATAGTCTTGTTTCACCAGCCCATTTGGCATTTGGGTTTGTTTCGCCCCAAAAACAAATTGTTGCTCTGGCAGAAGAACTCACTTTTCTAAAGTAAAAATCAACACCATTACCATTGTCATATGGATTAAGTGCCCAATTCCAATCCTCAATTGCGGCATTAAACGCATTAATATACTTATATGAACTGCATCCTATATAATATGTACGATTATAAATCCCACCTGCGAGTTTTCCGCTACCGAAAAGATTGTATGCATTTGACGGTAAGATAGAATACGAAGCAACCATTACTGCAACGATTCCGAAAGATAAAATTTTTCTGATTTTTCCCATAAAGTTATCCTCTCAACATCTACAAATTTAGTAATCCCGATTTTCTTCGCGGTTCTGCTTGCAAAACATAAAAGATTACCAAGCCAACGGAATCGCCCCCTTTTGTCAGAGTAACCTCATACAAATATATTTTTCACAACGGCAAAATCTTCTGTTTTACCAATGCAAAATACATATTTCTTATTTTTGTTTTTATTTCTTTGCAAATTAATTATAATGCAATATTGCAAGCTTTGTGTTAACAAACTGTAAACATTGAGAAATTTATACAAATAAATTCTAAAATAACGCCGTTTTCACCGTACCTTTCGCGGCGGGATATATTAACTACAGAACCATCGCAATCTCCCCTTCGTCTCCGAATTTTCCCGAAAGGCAGGCGCTGCGCGCTCTCCCCGAGCGCCCGTTTGACAAAGCTGAACCGAATGTCAATACCGTACCTCCGACCGATCGGACGTATGTGCATGGCGCATCGCGTCTGCTTAAAATCATTTTCTTGATTTGATTATTTATACTTTACGAGTTAATTATAATATACTTTATTGCTTGATGTGTGAACGATTTGTAAATATTAAGGATATTTATTGTTCAGCGTGAAAAATCACGAAAAAACGCGATCCGGTACAAAAAGCGGTTCAGATGGCACGCGAAAAGGCGAACGGAAAACAATGCCGCCGCGCGGTCGGGAAAATTCCCTTCCGGCGCGGCGGCGCGTGAGATCAACAAAAAAAAGGAGAACTGCCTCTCCTTTTTTTTCGAATTTTCGGGTATCACCCGTTATTTGCTTCTGTTTCCGCAGTGCGGGCACGGAAACGACGGGATCATTCTCCGCATTTGCAAACTGTCAGTTCATCGGAAACTGAGGATTCTCTTCCTCGGATTCCGCACCGAGCGGTGCGGCAGCCATGTTCTCCGTTCCCGATGCGCTTTTGCGATCCCCCGCATTATTCGCGGATGAGATCTCATACAGTGCCAGATCCGAGCTTATTCTCGTGCTCTGCACTATACTTGCCAAAGCCCCGATAAGCAGGGCAGAAAGATAACATGACAACCATATCAAAAACGCCCGCCATGTTATACGTATCAGTGCCGAAATCTCGTAATTGAAACCGAATATTGGTTTCGAATTCGAAAACTCTACGTTCGCGCCGTTTCTGTATGCAGCAGCGACAGCCCATGCAAATGCGATCGCCGATACAACGACAAAAATAAGCGGCAAAATGTAAGCAAGCGACTCAAGGATATTGCACCACGACCACAGTCTGCTTGACACGGCATCTTCACGGACACATTCTTCGAATCTTTTCGGGATATTTCTTCTTTTGCTTTCTGTGAATACTGTTTTCATTCTGCATTCCCCCATAAAAATATAAATAAAAAAGTGCGCAGCCGAAGCTACGCACCGAAAAACGCATAGTTCCCGCTTGCGCCACACAAGTTTTGATGATCGGCAGAAGAGCCGCGTCAAAAAAGGGAACGCGTTTTTGCCAAAGCAAAAAGCACGAACTCCGTCCGCCTTAAAAAATCATCATATTAACTTGTGTGGCATATTAATTATATCACAGCGCCGTCCGAATGTAAATGAAAACTTTATCAAAATGCAGAATATTTTCCGATAAACGAAAAACAATGCCGCCGCGCGGTCGGGGAATTTTCCCTTCCGGCGCGGCGGTGTGTGAAGTTATTTTATTTTGCCGTCGGTGTGCTTTCGCACCGTTCGTGCGCGCATCATGCGGCGCGGTCAGTGCAGGCACATTATTCCGCGGCGGATTCGGTATCGGGGCTTGCCTCGGTATCGGATGCGGTCGTATCTGGAGTATATTCGAGATAAGCCATTATCTTGTCGCAGTCGGTCTTCTCCATACGGTAAACGATCGTCGAATCGGTGATCGTATAATAAACGCACGGGATCTTTTCGCCGTTTTCGCCGTCCTTCTCGCACTCGCCGCCGAACATCACTTCATACGATGCGGGCACGCGCGTCGTCGTGGCATTTCCGTCGGAATCCGTTGCGGCGACCGCGCTCTTGTAATTCACCATAAGCCGTGCCGAAGAATCCGTGATGCCGTAATCCGCAAGCTCGTCGGCGGTGACGGCGTACTGCACCCAATCCTCGCAGTCAACCGTTTTGTTATGAGTCGAGAGAAGATCGTCCATTCCGTTTCCGTCGGTGATGGTGTTCTCGGCTCCGTCCGCGTTTCTGACGGTCATCGAAACGAGGTAGTTGTTGTCGATGTCTCCGCCGGGCTCGTCGAGCACGATGAGATCGCGGAAGGTATAGTTGAAGCTTGAGGTCAGCTTATCCGTGAAGAGATACACCTTCGAATTCTGAAGCATGAGATAGGTGGAGGAATTGAAGGAATTCACATTGCCGAGCTTGACCGTGTATTCGGTCGAGTCGGAATACTTCACGACCACCGTGAGCGACGGCGCGTCAAAGCCGTACTCTCCGCTGTCTCCGTCAAGCTCCCGGCTTGCGACCACGGAGGAAACGGCGGACACCATCGAGCTTATCTTCGTCTGATCGAGCGGAAAATCGCGGTCGGCGTCGTAGTACCACGTTCCCGATTCGCAGGTGAAGGAAAGCTCGGAATCGTTTCCTTTTATATAAGCAAGCTCGACCGCATCGGATGCGTTTTTATCGATAACGGTGATCTTCGGAGTTTCCTCGAGCGGCTCATCCTTATTGAGGTCCATCCGGGAAAGTATGACATATGCTCCGGCAAGCACGCCGAGCACAAGCGCAAGGGCGATAAGCGGCAGAATCTTTTTCTTCTTTTTTACAGCCATGACGTAAACCGCGTTCTCCGCCGCGGCGGAGATTTCCTTTCAGCCAAATAATGTTCGGGGATCGCCCGCCGGAAAAATACGGTGAGCGACCCCGCGTTTTGTTTTCGGGCATCTGCGCCGATGCGGCGCTGCCTTAAAACAATCGTGCTCTGCCTGTCACTTGCGGCGGCGGACACCCCAAACTGCAAATCCGGCAACTATCAGGATACCCGGAACAACGATGCAAAGAGTCCATTTCCAAGCGGAAGCCGTCTGCGATGTAACGGTGAGGTAAGTGGTTGACACGTTCTTTCCGATTATCGAGATCGACTCGGTCTTTGACGACATCCAATGGAGCGTTGCGATAAAGAGCTGCGAATTGCCCTTCGTCATCTGATCCACGGAATCGCCGATCACGGAGATGCTCGAGTACCAGACCATACGTCCGCCGTCGGCGTTTTGCGCATCGTCGGAATAGGTCGATGCCGCGGCGACCATAAACTGTCCTTCGATATCGCCGTCAGCCTTCGCCACCGTGGTATTCTCATCGACGGTCTTTTTAAGATACGCAGACGTTGTGGTGGAGAGGACGGGAGTCACCGTAACTCCTTCGGCTCCCTCGATCGCGCTAATGCCGTGCGAATACGGCATGAGAACACCGATATTCGAGGAATCGAGAAGTGATACGGGGCTTGTCGGTCCGTTTGAGCCGATTATGGGATAGAGGTACAGCGGATTGTTGTAGTAATTGCTCTGCGAACCTTCAAGCACAAGTCCGTCCTCGGACTTCATACCCATCATTTCGCATACTGAAGAGAGGTTCGGCATGCTCGCGCCGACATTCACCTCATATCCGGTGATGAGGACGATATCTCCGCCTCCCTTGATATAGGTCTTGAGGGTGTCGGCTTCCTCCGCCGAGATATCAAGCGTAGGCGCATAGATTATTACCGCCTCGGCATCCTCGGGCACTCCCTCGGACACAAGCGCAAGAGATGCAAGCTCGTAGTTCTCGGTCTCGATGTAGCCGGTATACTTTGAGGACAGACCCGTTTCCCCGTGACCGGTCGTATAATATATCTTCGGTATGCTGTCCTCGGCTGCTCTCGCAACGGCGGAGGTTATATCGCGCTCGCCGTAGAAAAGCCTGTCTGCGGTGGTTGACGGATACTGCCCCGTGCTGTAGTAATACTGCATCACATACTGCTGATATTCGCTGTAGCTGAGATCGCCGTAGCCGTCCAGGTAGTACATGTACATATCGTCGTAGCCGACGACCGCGCTTCTCTTATCGGACACTGCGATAACGCTGTTTGATTCGAGGCTTTCATTCGTGTACTTCGACACGAAATTGGGATCTATCGCGGGATCGACACGGACAACGGTTATCTTGTCGGAAAGCTCGCCGTAGCTGTTTACGATCCTCTCTACGCGGGTGTCCTCCTGACCTTCCTCGCAGATATAGTAAAGCTTGATGTCTTCCTTTATTCCTTCGAGGATCCCCTTCGTCGTGTCACCGAGCGAGAACACCGATTCCGCGCTCATATCGATCTCGGTAGCGCTTTTCGGAAGCACCGAAACGACGAGATTTATCACCACGACGATCGCAATCACGATCACCGACACCGCGACGGAATACGACCCCGTTTTGAGGACGCGGCGGTTCTTCTTTTTCGCGTTTGACGCCTTCGGAGCTGCGTTTTCCGGATTCTGCACATTCATATTGTTGTCATTCATTTTACCGCCTCCTCAGTTCCAACGCTTCTTGTCCACCGACTGCACGGTGAGAAAACCGAACAGCAGGATCACAGTTACATAATAAACGACCGCGCCGATGTCGAACACGCCGTACATGAAGGAATACGTCTTTGAGAATACCGCAAGAGAATTGAGTATTTTCTCAAACGCGCCTTCAAACAGAGACGATTTCACGACATAAACGATGCTTGCGGCGACCACGAGAACCGTGCCTACCGCGGCGGATGTTACCGCATTCTTGGTCATGACATAGATGAGCAGCGCTGCCGCAATGCACAGGAGAATGAAGAGCGCAAACGATGCGGCGGTCGAATCGGGGATCATCGCGCTGATATTGTTCATAAGGTAAAGGAGTATGAACACGCCGAGCGTGAGGACCGCCGAGATCACCTGGCTTTCGGTGAGGGAGGATATGAACATTCCGATCGCAATAAGGGCGCATCCGACGAGGAAGAATGCGAATATCGACGCATATGCGGTGACGAAATACACATCGCCGTACACGGAAAGGATGAGCGGATAGAGGCAGAGTATCAGCGTTGAGATTCCGAGAACCGTGACCATCGCAAGGTACTTGCCCGCGACGACAGCGGAGGTTCTTATCGGAAGAGTATAAAGAAGCTGATCCGTTCTCGCCGCGCGCTCCTCGGAAAACGAGCGCATTGTCAGTATCGGTACGATTATAAGGAAAATAAACGATATTCCGGATATAACTCTTTCAAACTCCGGATATCCCGCTCCAAAGTTCACGCTGCAGGTATATATTCCCGCCATAAGGAGCAGAAACGCCATAAACACCGGTGCAATCATGCCGGAGAACAGGCTTTTCAGCTCGCGTTTATATATCGCCGTCATTTATTTGTCCTCCTTTTCTCCGGAGCCGTCTCCGAAAAGGGAGGAATACTCCCCGGTCTCTTCCCTGTTTTTCTTCTTTGATCTTTTCGGTGCGGTCTCGTAATACGGGGAATATTCTTCCTCGCTCCGTGCGCCGTCCGCAGAAGAAGCCGCGCCTTCGGAGGCGTTCTCCGCATCTTCGGAGGAAAACTCCATATGCTCCTCGTTCACAAGCTTTATAAAGATATCCTCAAGGCTGAGGCTGTTCGACTCAAGTCTGAGAAGCGGTATTCCCGCCGAAGAAAAGGCGCGGAATATATCCTCTCTGATATCGCTGCCGGATTTCACCTCGACGTCGCACTTTACGGAAGAGGGGGTCTCGGTGAAGCTTACGTTTTCAATGCCGCGAACGGTCGAGACGATCTCCTTCACGTCGGCAAGCGGCGCGCGCGCCTCAAGCTTTATGACCTCGGTCTCGGAGAAGCTGCGGTTGAGGTTTTCCATGGTATCCGAAGCCACGATCTTGCCGTGAGCGATCACGATAACGTAATCGCAGGTGGCGGATATCTCGGGGAGGACGTGGCTCGAAAGTATTACCGTGTGATCCTTGCCGAGTTCGCGGATGAGATCGCGTATCTCGATTATCTGCATCGGGTCAAGTCCGACGGTCGGCTCGTCGAGAATGATTATCTCGGGATCGCCGAGGATCGCCTGCGCGATACCGACTCTCTGACGGTATCCCTTTGAAAGATTGCGTATAAGTCTGTCTGCAACTCCGTGGAGCGCGGTCTTTGTCATTACGTTTCCCACGGCTTCGGAGAGCTTTGCGGAGGGAATCTTCTTTGCGCGTCCCACAAAGCTGAGGTATTCCTTCGGGGTCATGTCGTTGTAGAGCGGCGGAATCTCGGGAAGATATCCTATCCGCTTCCGCGCCTCGAGAGGCTCCTCGTAAATGTCGTGACCGTCAACGATAACCTCGCCGTCGGTCGCCGCAAGGCATCCGCATATTATATTCATTGTCGTTGATTTTCCCGCTCCGTTCGGACCGAGAAATCCGTAGATACGTCCCTTTTCAACGGTGAAGCTGATATCGTCCACCGCCGTGTTCGGACCGTACTTTTTCGTCAGGTGTCTGACCTCTATCAAAGCTCTTACCTCCGATTTTTAAATTCCGATTGGATTTAATGTATAAATTTTATCATTCAAATTTGAATATTTATAGGAGATTATCTTATCATTTTGTCACTTTTTTCGTCCGACAATTTATTTTGACATAAAAGCCGACGCGAAAAAAGGACGTTTCTTACGCGTTATTAATATTCCGCATATCGGCGGAATATATTTTAGAGACGGAAAACAAACGAAACACGTATCGGAGTTTATATTTTACATGAACGAATGCTTTGTATCCTCCGGCATATCCGGCAAGCGAAAAGAACGCATCCGCAGGGATGTGATAACGTACTCCATCGAGCGCGGGCTCGGCGCGGACGAAGTCCGAAGAAGTGCGCTGAAATACGGAAAAAACACGCTTGAGAAAAAGGGGCGCACTTCCCTCATGCGCCGCTTTCTCTCGAATTTCGGCGATCCGATAATAAGGATTCTGCTTGCGGCATGCGCGGTGAACATTCTTCTGAATCTGCGGGACATAAACTGGATCGAGATCGGCGGAATTCTCGCCGCGGTATTCGTCTCCACGTTTATTTCAGCGGTTTTCGAGCATTCCGCGTCGGGCGCGTTCGAGCGTCTCAACGCGCGGAGCGAAGAATATTTCGGAGTTGTGCGCGAAGGAAAGCTTGTGCGGTGTGCGCAGAGCGATATCGTCGTCGGAGACATCGTGAAGATATGCGGCGGCGAGATCGTCCCGTGCGACGGAATCATGATCGCGGGGACGGTAAAATGCGATCAGTCGGTGCTCACCGGCGAGAGCAGGCACATTGAAAAGAAGTCCCGCGCACGCGGGGCGGGCAGCTTTGCGCCCGACACGTTCACCGGAAATCCCGAAAAGGACGACGAGGTTTTCTCCGGCTGCGCCATCATATCCGGCGAAGGCTTCATGCTTTGCATAAAGGTCGGAGAAAGCACATATTTCGGCTCCGTCGCCGCGAAGGTTCAGTCGGACAAAACGGAAAGCCCGCTCAAAAACAGGCTCGGAGAGCTTGCAAAGAAGATCAGCTTCATCGGATATATCGCGGCTTTCCTCGTGGCGGGAGCGTATCTTTTCAACTCGTTCTTCATCGATTCGGGAATGTCTCTTTCCGTCATGCTCGCGCGGCTCTCCGACGCGCGCTTCACCGCCGGGGAATGTCTTTCGGCGCTGACGCTTGCAATATCGGTTCTCGTGGTCGCGGTTCCCGAGGGACTTCCGATGATGATCACCGTCGTTCTCTCTTCAAACATGAACCGCATGATAAAGAAAAACGTGCTCGTTCGCCGAATGGTGGGAATAGAGACAAGCGGAAACCTCGGAATCCTCTTCTGCGACAAAACAGGCACGCTGACCGAAGGAAAAATGTCTCTTTCGCGCATCATAACCCCCGACGGAGAGTACCCGTCCGGAAATGCGTTTGTCCGGGACGGAGAGATGCTCGGGTGCATTCTCTCACCCGCCCCCTCGTCCGGCAGAAACCAGACCGACACGGCATTCTGCGCTTTTGCCGATTCGATGACGCCGCCCGAAACCTTCGCAAAGGTTCCGTTTGAATCCTCAAGGCGGTGCAGCGCCGCCGGAATCCGCATAAGCGGAGAAAGCGTCACCGTCGTGCGCGGCGCGCCCGAGATACTGCTCGGTCATGTTTCCCACATACGCCGAGGAGGCAAAAGATCGGCAATGACTCCGGCTGACATATCACGCATACGCGATCTCGTATCGTCCCTCTCCGCCTCCGGGCGTGTGATAATGCTGTGCTCCGCGCCGGGGGACATGTGCGCACACATAATGAAAGGAGAATTCCCCGATCTTACGTTTCTCGGCATCGCGGAGATATGCGACGGCGTGAGAAAAGACGCTCAAAGCTCCGTGCGCGATGCGCAGAAGGCGGGAATACAGGTCGTAATGATGACGGGCGACGGTGCACAGACCGCCGCCGCCGTCGCCGGAAAATGCGGGATTCTCACCGAGGGCGGCGTGTGCATAAGCGGCGATGTTCTCCGCGCGATGAGCGACGGCGAGGTTACCGACCTCATCCCGCGTCTGAACGTCGTATCGCGCGCTCTTCAGGAGGAAGAAGAAAGCCGTCATCCGGGTCAAATGACGTCCCTTTTCGATTTTTCATATAAAGTCCGGCTAAAATAAGTGTTGAGACTGCCTTTTTGTG
>ENA-ORML01002897-ORML01002897.1-human-gut-metagenome-genome-assembly--contig:-NODE-2897-length-10265-cov-1.843095_pt1 | contig 10265 bp, 9 predicted proteins | sample MGYA00242103_ERZ508995 | MGnify/ENA primary metagenome ERZ508995 (study PRJEB26280, sample SAMEA2338702) | human gut metagenome | biome: human gut; feature: human-associated habitat; material: faeces...
TTTAAGGCATCCTGAACGGCAGCTGTGTTTTCTGGCGCCACGGCTAAAATCATCCCCAGCCCCATGTTAAACGTGCCGTACAGATCATCCGCATCCAAATCACCCATCTTTTGCAGATAGCTAAAAATCGGCAGCTTAGGCCAAGTACTGGAATCAACCACGGCCTGCAAGGAATCAGCAAACATCCGTGGCAGATTTTCTGGCAGTCCGCCACCAGTGATATGGCTGACCCCGTGAATCAGACCTTTTTTGATCAACGGCAGTACCGGCTTGACATAAATGCGCGTAGGCGTCAGCAATGCCTCGCCAACCGTTTGACCATTCAGTTCGGCCGGCTGATCGCTGAGCTTGACGTCATTGTCCTTAAACAGTACCTGACGCACCAGCGAGTAGCCATTGGAGTGAATTCCGGATGAGGCCAGCCCGATCAAGACGTCGCCAGCTTTTGGCAAGGCCGTCGTCAGCATCTTGTCTTGATCAACGACACCAGTAGCATAGCCAGCCAGATCGTACTCATCTTGACTGTACATGTCAGGCATCTCGGCCGTTTCCCCGCCAACCAGGGCCGCCCCGGCTTGACGACAGCCTTCTGCCACGCCAGATACGATCTGGGCCATCTTGTCAGGCGTATTGTGGCCCGTTGCGATATAGTCCAGGAAAAACAGTGGTTCCGCGCCCTGGGCCAGAATATCGTTGATGCACATGGCCACGCAGTCGATACCGATCGTGTCATGACGATTCAGCTTTTGGGCGATCAAAAGCTTGGTCCCCACGCCATCCGTACCTGAAACCAGAATTGGATGTGTCAAGCCGGCAACCGCGGTTAAATCAAACATCCCGCCAAAGCTGCAGATGCCGCCGACAACGCCGGGACGATCGGTTGAAGCAACGGCATCCTTAATCTTTTTTACCATTTCATAGCCGGCATTGACGTTGACGCCGGCTTCTTCATAACGTTTCCGCTTCATTTGGAGAGTCGTTCCTTTCGCGCGCGCTTTTCTTGTTCGTTCAACGACTTAAGATAGCCTTCTTCAAAATCATACAGCGGCGTTGGGTAGTCGCCATTAAAGTAGGCCACCGTCAGCCCGCCATATGGTGCATCACCGGCATCCGGAACGTTAATGGCCTTAACGACGCCATCAACGCTCAAGAATCCTAATGAGTCGGCTTCCATCAATTTACACATCTCGGGGACGGAATAATGGGCCGCCATCAGTTCAGCTCGGTTGGAGACATCGATCCCATAAAAGCATGGGAAACGGAATGGCGGCGAGGCGATCCGCATATGAACCGACTTGGCGCCAGCTTCTTTCAGCATCCGGACGATCTGTTTGGAAGTCGTCCCCCGCACGATTGAATCATCGACTACGAGCACGTTCTTGCCAGCAACAACCCCGCGGACAGCCGAAAGCTTCATCTTAACGCCTTGTTCCCGCAATGCCTGCGTTGGCTGGATAAAGGTCCGAGCAACGTATTGGTTTTTGATCAGCCCCATTTCATAAGGCAGACCAGCTGCTTCCGCATAACCAGAAGCTGCAGAAAGCGAGGAGTTCGGCACCCCAATGACCATGTCGGCATCAGGTGCTGGCTGTTCCTTGGCCAACAGCCGCCCCATCTGCTTGCGGGCACTGTGCACCGTTACGCCATGAATAATGGAGTCGGGACGGGCAAAGTAGATGTATTCCATTGAACAGATGGCCAGCTTGGTGTCATCAGTATAACGATCCTCATGCAGACCATCCTTGTCGATCACCAGCAGCTCGCCTGGCTGAACGTCGCGAATCAGCTTGGCACCCCCGATATCCAGGGCACAGCTTTCACTGGTTACGACATAGGCGCCATTTGGCATCTGACCCAGGCAAAGTGGCCGAATGCCATTAGGATCCAAAGCCGCAATCAACCGATCCTTTTGCAGGAACAAGAAGGCAAAGCCCCCCTTGACCATGTTCAGCGTCTTCTTTAAGGCCGGCATAAAGCCCATGTGAATGTTTTGCCGAATCAAGTGAATCAGAATCTCAGTGTCTGAATCTGATTGAAAAACGGCACCGTTGTCTTCCAGCTTGCAGCGCAGCGTGGCCATTATGTGCCATCGCAATGTCGCCATCATGAAAATGGAACAGAAATGGCTGCACGTTGTTGATCGAGTTGTGGCCGCTGGTACCGTAGCGAACGTGACCAATCGCGGCATCCCCGACCAGGCGCTCCATATCGCTTGGATCGGCAAAAACTTCCGAAAGCAGGCCGCGATCCCGATGCTGATAAAGGTGCTCGCCGTCAGTCGTGACGATCCCGGCCCCCTCTTGTCCACGGTGCTGCAGGTTGTGCAGACCAAAGTAGGTGACCCGGTTGGCTTCTGGCACGCCAAAGACGCCAAAAACCCCGCACTCTTCATTTAGTCCTTTGATTTCATTGCGCATGGCAAAGCTTCCTCCCAAAGTTTTTGCATTTGAGCCACTGGCAAGTTGAGCTCGGCATCAGCCAGATGGATTTCCAGCCATTGCGTTGCTGCGACCTCACCGGCTGGCATCGCGTCGTCTTGCATGATTTCTTCAAAGGCCGCTGCATTTTCTGGTGCCACGCTGACCAGCATCCGGCCTGGCGTTTCGCTGAAGAACTGCTTCTTGTCCAATGCGCGGAAATCAGCGTTTAAGCCCAGTTCCGTCTTAAAGACCGTTTCAGCGGCAGCTACGGCCAAACCACCTTCGCTTAAGTCATGGGCACTGGCAACCAGACCGCTTTGTTCAGCCTTCAGCAGGCGGCTCAGGTAGTCATGGACGTGTTCCAGATCAAAGTCAGCCAGCGTACCGGCAATCTCGCCCGTCATCATCTTCTGCAGCTCGGAACCGGCGTAGTCATCGCCAGTCTTACCGACCAGATACAGCTTGTCGCCCGCATGCTGAACACGGGATGGTATGACGTACTTGGCATCCTTGATCAGCCCTACCATGCCGACCATTGGCGTTGGGTAGATGGCTGAGCCGTTGTTTTCATTGTAAAGCGAAACATTACCGGAAATAACTGGCGTATCAAAGACGCGGCAGGCCTCAGCCATTCCTTCGATTGAATGGTGCAGTTCCCAGAAGATTTCTGGATCGGTTGGATCACCGTAGTTCAAACAGTCCGTAATGGCCAATGGCAAAGCACCTGAGGCAATGATGTTAGAAGCAGCCTCAACCAGCGCGATTTTGCCGCCGACGTATGGGTTTAAGTAGACCAAACGACCATTGCCATCAGTCGTCATCGAAAGTGCCTTTTTGGTTCCGCGTACCCGAATGACCCCAGCATCAGAGCCCGGGCCAACCACCGTGGAAGTCCGCACCTGCGAGTCATATTGACGCGTAATCCATGACTTGTCAGCAATCGTTGGCTGCGTGAGCAATTCTTGGTAGACTGCTGCGACGTCATCGATTTCAGGGACCCAGTTGGCTTCTTTTTCGGCATCAATCAGACGTTGTGGCTTCTTTTCTTCTGATTCAACTTCCAAAACGTCATCCGTCAAAGTAGAAACCGGAATATCGCAGACTACCTGACCATCATGGTGCAAGACGTATTGGTGGCCTTCCGTGATCCGGCCGATCGTTACGACTTCCAGATCATAGTAGTCAAAGATCTTCTTAACGTCTTCTTCGTGGCCCTTCTTAACACACAAAAGCATCCGTTCCTGAGACTCGCTCAGCATGATCTCATAAGCTGACATCCCCGGTTCGCGCTGTGGTACCAAATCAAGATCCAGGTCCATGCCTGAGTTACCTTCAGAAGCCATTTCGGCACTGGAGGAAACGATGCCGGCCGCACCCATGTCTTGGATGCCGACCAACCATTCAGCATGATCTTGAATCAGTTCCAGGCAGGCTTCCATCAGCAGTTTTTCCATGAATGGGTCGCCGACTTGAACGGCCGAGTGCTGTGACTCGTTGCCAGATCCAAAGTCAGCCGAGGCAAACGTTGCCCCGTGAATCCCGTCACGACCAGTCTTGGCCCCAACGTACATCACGGCGTTGCCAACCCCAGAGGCATTCCCTTCCTGCTGGTTCTTTTGGTCCATCAGCCCTACGCTCATGGCGTTGACCAACAGATTACCCTTGTAGCAAGGATCAAAGGTCGTTTCACCCGCGACGGTTGGAATGCCCATGCAGTTGCCGTAGTCGCCAATCCCGCGAACAACGCCATCAACCTTCATCCGCGTCTCGGCATCGCTTAATTCGCCAAAGTGCAGCGAGTCTAAAGAAGCGATTGGACGCGCGCCCATACTGAAGATGTCACGCAGAATCCCGCCGACCCCAGTAGCCGCGCCTTGGTATGGCTCAACCGTTGATGGGTGGTTGTGACTTTCGGCCTTGAAAACAACTGCCTGACCATCATCAATGTCAACAACACCGGCACCTTCACCTGGTCCTTGCAAAACGCGGTCATTCTTGTTCGGGAACAAACGCAGCACTGGCTTAGACTTTTTGTAGGAGCAGTGTTCCGACCACATTGCCGAATAAAGACCCGTTTCCGTGTAGTTTGGCAAACGATGCAGCAGTTTTTCGCTGATGTAGTCATATTCTTTTTCGGATAGACTCCAGTCGAGATATGGTTTCTTTTCCTTAATTTCTTCAGGGGTCATTGCTTGCTTCATTCTAATTATGCCTCCGTCTTAACCGTGCCGTTTTCCAATAAAGACTTGAACAGCCGCAAACCGTCCGTTGAACCCAACAGTGCTTCTACGGCACGCTCTGGGTGGGGCATCATGCCCAATACGTTACCGCGCTTATTGACGATCCCAGCAATGTTGCGTAAAGAGCCGTTTGGGTTTTCGCTTGCATAGCGGAACACAACTTGGTGATTGGCTTCCAGTTCATCCAAGGTTTTTTCATCCGCGTAGTAGCTGCCTTCACCGTGTGCAATTGGCAGGGCAATACGTTCGTGAGCCTGGTACTGCGTGGTAAAAAGCGTGTTGTTGTTAACGACTTCCAAAGGCACCGTTTCACAGACGAACTTTTGGCTGTCGTTTTTCTTCAGAGCACCTGGCAAAAGGCCTGCTTCCGTTAAAATCTGGAAGCCATTGCAGGTGCCAAAAACCGGCTTGCCTTCATTAGCGAGCTTGATGACGGCCGGCATAACGTTGGCGAACCGAGCAATCGCGCCGGCCCGCAGATAGTCGCCATAGGAAAAGCCCCCTGGCAGCATAACCGCATCAAAGCCATCCAGACTCGTGGCCTTGTGTGAAACGTATTCGACATCAGCATTGCAGACATCGTGCAGCGCTGAATACAGGTCGATGTCACAGTTCGAGCCTGGGAATTGAATGACCGCAATCTTCATTTATTTCGCCTCCAGCACTTCAAACTTGTACGTTTCGATGTTGAAGTTAACCAGCAGCGATTCAGCTACTTCCTTAACCGTGTTTTCAACGGCTGCCTGATCGCCTTCAACCTGCAGATCAAAGAACTTGCCAACCGTCAGATCCTTGACTTCTTCATGCCCCAACTGGTGGATGGCATTTAAAACGGATTCGGCTTGGGGGTCAAAAACAGATTGCTTGTAGGTAACGTAAATACGAACGGTAGTCATTTGATTAGTCCTCCTTAACGGCTTCTTGCAGGCGTGCGTAAACTTCATCATAGGTCGTGGTCAGATCGGCCAGGTTCTTGCGGAAGACGTCCTTGTCCATGTGGGCGTTGGTCTTGATGTCCCACAGACGGCAGTTGTCAGGCGAAAATTCGTCAGCCAGCACCAATGAGCCATCCGAAAGCTTGCCGAATTCCAACTTGAAGTCAACCAGCTTCATGCCAGCCTTCTTAAACAATGGCGTCAAAAGCTTGTTGCAGCGCCGAGCCAATTCCCAGCATTGTTGGTATTCTTCATGCGTGCAGGCCTTAATGGCAACCGCGTCAGATTCATTGGCGAATGGGTCATCCAAGGCATCACTCTTGTAGAACGTTTCTTCAACTGGTTCGGCCAATTCCATGCCGTCTTCCAGGCCAAAGCGAGAAGCAAAGTGACCAGCACAGACATTGCGCGTAACGAATTCCAACGGGAACATGTGACACTTCTTAACCAATTCTTCCTTTTCAGAAAGGCGCTTGATGAAGTGGGTTGGAATGCCGTTATCAATCAGGTATTCAAAGACCAGCGTTGAGATGTCGTTGGCTGCTTCGCCCTTTCCGTCAAAGTGGTCCTTACGCTTACCGTTAAGCATCGTTGCCTGATCCAGGTAAACAACCCGTAAAACGTCAGGATCTTCGGTTTGCCACATTTGCTTTGCTTTGCCGGTATATAACAGCTTTTCCATTTTTGATTGCCCTCCTTATAGGCTAAAAACGAATTGATGAATTGGTTAACGGAAAATTGTTCGTTAAATCCTGCTATTATCGTACGCATAATTTTAAAAATCGTCAAGCGTACAACCGAACCTTTTTCAGTTTTTAATCATAAAATAATGGTTTTTCTAAGTTTAACGTTTAACTAAAGCTGGTTTTTAATTTTATAGTTCGTGTTTTAATCGATTTCAAGTCAAACAAAAAAGCACCGATCATTACAATCGATGCTTTGGTTTAATGATAATTAATCGTCCAAGCCAACCCGCTTGAAGATGTCGTCAACATGACGCAGGTGCCAGTGGTAGTCAAAGGCATCATCCAGATCTTCTTTGGTCAGCTGCTTTTGAATGGTTAGGTCAGCTTCCAGCAGTGGCCGGAATGGTACTTGTTCGGCCCAGCATTTAGCCGTGTATGGCTGAATCAGATCGTAGGCATTTTCCCGCGTCATACCGGACTTGACCAGCTTGAGCAGTACTCGGCCAGAGTAGATCAGGCCCAGCGTCTTGTCCATGTTCTTCTTCATGGTTTCAGGGAAGACGTCAAGGTTTGCCAAAATCCGGCCAAACCGGTGCAGCATGTAGTCCAACAGTGCCGTCGTGTCTGGCAATCATCCGTTCAGCGCTGGAATGCGAAATGTCGCGTTCATGCCACAGGGCCACGTTTTCATAGGCCGTAACGACATGGCCGCGCAATACCCGCGCGCAGCCACAGATGTTTTCGGAGCCGATTGGATTGCGCTTGTGCGGCATTGCTGAAGAACCTTTTTGACCCTTGGCAAAGTGTTCTTCAACTTCATGGATTTCCGTCCGCTGCAAGGAACGAATCTCAGTCGCCATTTCTTCCAGGCTGGTCCCGATCAAAGCCAAAGCGGCGATGTATTCAGCATGCAGATCCCGTGGCAGCACTTGGCTGGAAACTTCTTGGGCCCGCAGACCGAGCTTTTCGCAGACGTATTGTTCAACCCGTGGATCAACTTCAGCAAACGTTCCCACGGCCCCAGAGATCTTGCCAGCTTCAACGCCAGCCGCCGCGTGTTCGAAGCGTTCGTAGTTGCGTTTCATTTCAGAGTACCAGCGGGCAACCTTGAGGCCAAAAGTCGTTGGCTCAGCGTGAATCCCGTGCGTCCGACCCATGCAGACCGTGTACTTGTATTCATTGGCCATCTTTTTCAGGATTTCCATGAAGTCCTTGATGTCTTGACGCAGAATCTCGTTAACCTGCTTAAGCTGGTAGCCTTGCGCCGTATCAACGACATCAGTACTGGTCAGGCCATAGTGCACCCATTTGCGTTCGGGACCCAGCGACTTGGAAACGTCACGCGTAAAGGCGATCACGTCATGGTGCGTAACGGCTTCGATTTCTTGGATGCCTTCAACGGTGAACTTGGCATTCTGCTTAATTTTTTCAACGTCTTCGGCTGGAATCTTGCCCAGCTTGCTCCAAGCTTCATCAGCCGCGATTTCTACGGCCAGCCAACATTGGTAGCGGGTTTCATCGCTCCACAGCTTCTTCATTTCTGGACGGGTATAACGATCAATCATTAATCTTTTCTCCTATTCATCGTCCCAAACATGGGAATCTTTAATTTGCTTTAACGTTGCTTCAATATCATCGGTCAAAATGGTAACATGCCCCATCTTGCGGTTGTGGCGGCTCTCAGCCTTGCCGTAATCGTGAAAATGCCATTGCGGATATTCATGAATCAAGCGCCGCGTGCCGGCCACGTGCTGCCCCAAGACATTGACCATCACGACTGGACTCATCAATTTGATCTTAGGCAGCGGCCAATTGCAGATTGCCCGATTGTGAACCGCGAACTGCGAGAAGTTGCAGGCCTCGATCGTGTAGTGGCCAGAGTTGTGCGGCCGGGGTGCCAGTTCGTTAACGTAGAGCTGACCATCGGCACCGACAAACATCTCGACGCCCAAGATGCCTTTGAGATCAATCGCTTCGGCAATCTTTTCGGCCATCTGCTGAGCGCGCTGCTGCCATTCAACCGGCATGCGGGCGGGCACGATGCTCAAATGCAGAATTTCATGAGCATGAATGTTTTCACTGACTGGAAAGACGGTAATATCGCCATCGGTATTGCGCGCTACCATAACTGAGCATTCCATCTTAAATGGTACCCAGCCTTCCAAGATGTCATCACCATACTGCAGTACTTCTTCAGTAATCGGATCATCCAAGTCTTGCGCGCTCTTTAATACTATTTGACCATGACCATCGTACCCGCCTTCACAGGTCTTTAAGACACAGGGATAGCCAAGTTTTTCCACCGCGGCATTCAGATCAGCCCGATTTTTAACTGCCGCAAATGGCGCCGTCTGCAAGCCCGCGTCGCGCAAAAACGTTTTTTCGCGAATCCGATTCTTGGTCGTGTACAAAAGATTGGTCCCTTGAGTAATGGCGACTTGATCAGCAACGTCTTTTAAGGCCTGCAGATCAACGTTTTCAAACTCATAGGTCAAAACGTCAGCCCGCCGCGCCAGTTCCTTGATCGCCGCCACGTCAGCATAGGGCGCTACGATCTGATCATCGGCTGCCTGAGCGGCTGGACACTGTGGCGTGGGGTCCAAAATGATAACCTTCATCCCAGCTGCTTTGGCAGAAAAAGCCATCATCTGCCCCAACTGACCACCGCCGATAATGCCAATGGTCTTGCCTTGTTCAATGTAGGCTTCTGGATGCTTAGTCAAGTTCGGCATTGCTGGCCACCGCCTTGTCATGCATTTCTTTACGGAAAGCCACGATCTTGTCCTGCAGGGCTTGATCATTGATGCCTAAAATCTGAATGGCCAATAGGGCAGCGTTCTTAGCCCCAGCATTACCGATTGCCGTAGTGGCGACCGGAATTCCCGCTGGCATCTGCACGATGGAAAGCAGCGAGGCCATGCCGCCTCACGCCTTAGTCTGCCCCGGAATCCCAATCACTGGCAATGGCGTGTTGGCAGCAATCATCCCTGGCAGATGAGCGGCCCCGCCGGCACAGGCAATAATAACCTTAACGCCATTTTCTGCCGCGTGCTGGGCAAAATCGAACATTTCATTTGGCATCCGGTGCGCTGAGATAACCTGCTTATCGTACTTGACGCCAAACTGATCCAAAATATCACATGCTTGCTTAACTGTTGGCCAATCGGACTTACTGCCCATGACCACGCTGATTTCACTGCTCACAATGGCACCTCCTAAAAACTGTCTCTAGCATAGCAAAACTTTTCAGCAAAAACAAGATTTTTCACGAACCGGAAGAAATAAGATAATTATAATGTTCGTCTTTAATACAATAGCTCCAACACAAAAAAGAGCGCCCGCCGCGCCCTTTTCTTTAGTGATCTTAGAATAAACCAGTAATGTTGCCTTCACCGTCAATATGCATGTTAACGGCAGCTGGCTTCTTACCCAGACCAGGCATCGTCATCACGCTGCCGGACAGAGCTACGACAAAGCCCGCGCCCAGCTTAGGAACGAATTCACGAATATGGAACGTAAAGTCGGTTGGCGCACCCAGTTCCGTTTGATCATCGGTAAATGAGTACTGCGTCTTAGCAATGCAGACCGGCATGTTTTCCCAGCCCATTTCATGAAACTTCTTGAGCTGCTTTTGGGCCTTCTTGGAGAATTCAACATCCTTGGCACCGTAGATGGTCTTGGCAATCGTGTTGACCTTGTCTTCAATTGAGTCGCCCTCAACACTGTAGAGCTCATGGAATTCACTCGGCTGATCGGCCAGCTTAACGACTTCCTTAGCCAGGTCAATCGTACCTTCACCGCCTTTAGCCCAGGCATCAGCCAGAACCACGTTGACGCCTAATTCGTGGCAGTTGTCTTCAATGGCCTTAATCTCGGCTTCCGTGTCAAAGGTAAAGTGGTTGATGGCCACGGCAACCGGCAGACCATAGCGCTGGCCTATGAGGCTGGGGCAAATATAATTGTGGCCGGATCGGCCGTATTTCA
>ENA-ORML01002899-ORML01002899.1-human-gut-metagenome-genome-assembly--contig:-NODE-2899-length-10258-cov-13.501911_pt1 | contig 10258 bp, 8 predicted proteins | sample MGYA00242103_ERZ508995 | MGnify/ENA primary metagenome ERZ508995 (study PRJEB26280, sample SAMEA2338702) | human gut metagenome | biome: human gut; feature: human-associated habitat; material: faeces...
ACAGTATATGACCCTGATACCAATATCTTAATTAACGTTTTCAAGGAGCAGTTCGTACGGCTTAATCCTACCCACGCAGGAGAAGCGGAACAGACATTGAAAACTATTAGGCAGGAATTAGATAATGATGATATAGGACGTAGTTTTTACGAGCGTTTATCGTCTGTTTCGCCTGTTAGATTGGTGGATTTTGAAAATCCAAAGAATAATACATATCATTTTACCGCCGAGTTCACTTGTAAGCGTGACCAAGATGAATTTAGACCTGATATTACATTGTTTGTAAATGGACTTCCACTTGTATTTGTTGAAGTAAAGAAGCCGAATAATCACGGCGGTATGGTTGCAGAAAGCAAGAGAATGAACCAAAAGAGATTTCCTAATAAAAAATTTAGGAGATTTTTGAATATTACACAGTTGATGATTTTCTCTAATAATATGGAATATGACACTATGGGTGGTATTGTTCCGGTTCAGGGGGCATTCTATTGTACGACGGCAAAACAGTCTGCACCGTTCAACTGTTTCAGAGAAGAAAATCCTACAAATTTGGATATTGCACCTTATAATGCAGATTTCCCATATAAGGATATTGACCCGATTGTTGAAAAGAAGATATTGACTGACTTTAATTGTCAGGTTATTCATACTTCTTCGGAATATCAAACAAATTTAGATGCCTATACACCGACCAATCGAGTACTGACATCTATGTGCAGTCCTGAAAGATTGTTATTTATATTAAAATATGGAATTGCCTATGTTCGTTTTCATAAAGAAATAAATGGCAAGATAGAGTTTATTGAGCAGAAACATATAATGCGTTATCAACAGATGTTTGCTGCCTTAACAGTAAGAAGTAAGATTGATGAAGGTGTTAATTCAGGTGTTATATGGCATACTCAAGGTAGTGGAAAGACAGCCCTTTCTTATTATCTTACTTATGTTCTTTCTGACTATTTCAGCAAACAAAATAAAGTTGCAAAGTTTTATTTCATTGTTGACCGCCTTGATTTGCTGAAACAGGCTTCAGAAGAATTTGAAGCTCGTGGATTGGTTGTGAAAACGGCAAGTTCCCGTGCTGAACTTATGGAGCAGTTCCGTAACAATCAAGCACAAGAGGGAAATACGGGAAAACCTGAAATTACAGTAGTAAATATACAGCGTTTTGCTGAAGATAGGTCAAAAGTTGACCTTCCTGCATATGCAACGAATTTGCAGAGGGTGTTTATTATTGATGAAGCACATAGAGGGTATAAACCAGAAGGCTCATTCTTGGCTAATCTTCTTGATGCAGATAAAAATGCAATAAAGATTGCGTTGACAGGAACACCGCTTTTGAAAGAAGAAAGAGAATCTTGGAGAGTTTTTGGTAATTATATTCATACATACTATTATGACAAATCAATTTTAGATGGATATACGCTGAAAATTATCCGTGAGGACATAGAAACTCAGTATAAAGAGCGACTTTCTGAGATTTACGAAAAACTTGAAACTTTGGTAGAAAAGAAAGACGTAAAGAAAAGTCAGATTGTTGAACACGATAACTATGTCAAAGAGTTGCTTAGATATATTATTTCTGACCTAAAGAGATTTAGACAAATTCAGGGAGATAATACGCTCGGCGGTATGGTCATTTGTGAAACAAGTGAGCAGGCAAGGAAGCTGTTTGCGTATTTTGATGAAATTCAAGCAGAACTTAATAAAGACGCTTCTATGAAAAGTCATTTGCGAGCTGGACTTATACTTCACGATAGTGATGACAAAGATACAAGAGATAAGATTATTGATGACTTCAAAAATAATATGACAGTTGATATTCTTATCGTTTTCAATATGCTTCTTACCGGATTTGATGCACCAAGATTGAAACGCCTGTATTTTGGTCGAAAATTGAAAGACCATAATTTGTTGCAGGCAATTACAAGAGTCAACAGACCGTATAAAGAAAACCATTATGGTTATGTCATTGATTTTGCAAATATAAAAAGGAATTTTGAGGAAACAAATGAAGCATACCTCAAAGAGCTGAACCGTTTTAATGACCCGAATGAAGTTGGTGCGGGAAATGAAACAGATACATTCAAACAGGTTATTGAAGACCCGGCAGAACTCATTAAACAAATGCAGGAAGTGCAGCAGGTTCTTTTTAACTACACCACAGATAATGCAGAAGAATTTAGTTCGGAAATATCTACGATTGAGGATAAGCAGGAATTGCTTAAACTTAAAAAAATTCTTATTGCTGCTCGTGACTGTTGTAATTTGGTAAGAACCTTTGGCGATGATGAATTGAAGGAAACATTTGCAAAAATGGAATTAACAAAGTTGCCTTCATTGATTTCAGAGGTGCAACATCATATTGATAACATAAATCAGAAAGAACTTTTTGCAAGTGATGATACCACGAAATTGCTTGTCAATGAAGCAATGGAGGATATTACATTTAATTTCAGCAAAATCAGTGAAGAAGAATTAAAAATCGTCGGTGGTAAAGACGCAGTAACAGAAAAGTATAAAAAGACTGTTCGTGCCTTTACTCAGAATATCGACCCTGATGATCCTGAGTTTATTACTTTGCAGGAAGCATTTTTGCTTCGCTTCAAGCAACATGGTTTTGAACCTAAGAGTGTATCTGAGATTGAGGAGCAAGGAAAGGAATTGGAAGATATTCTGAAAAAGCTTGATGAATTGCAGAAGAAAAACACGGTTCTGCTGAGAAAATATAATGGCGATGCGAAATTCGCAAGGGTTCATAAAAGAATCAGGGAAGAAAATCTTGCTCGAAAAGCAGCAAATAAACAGCCGATTGTTTCAGAATATGATATGTCTATTATGAATGTTTTGCTTTCTATTAAGTCTGATATTGACCAGAAAGTGTATGACAGAAATGATATATTGAAGAAAGACGCATATTTTGAGAGAACGGTTATGACACAAATAAAAGCAGGCATTGATAAGTTGGGAATAGCGAGTGCTCGTGAGGATAGAGTATTTATACAGAGCAGGATTACAAAACAGTATCTTGACCAGTATAACCAGACTTATTCAGTGGCATAAAGGAGAACACAATGGAAGAAATAAAGACGATAAAAGAAAAAACCATAGAGTTGATAGATGCCTTAAAAGCAACTTGTCAGACCTATGGTATGGGAAACGATGGTAACGAATATAAAATTATCACACAGGTTTTCCTTTATAAGTTCCTTAATGATAAGTTCGGATATGAAGTAAAAAAAGTAAGTCCGGTTCTTAAAAATGCTGAAAAATGGGAACTTGCTTATGCAGAAATGTCAGAAGATGACCGCTTGGATATTTTTGATAGTTTACCGTCAGATATTCCATTACTTAATCCGGAACATCTTATTGCCAACTTATGGAATCAGCAGGCAAAGGGCGATTTTGATTTAATCTTTGACAGCACGATGACAGATATAGCAGATAAGAATATTGATATATTTTCAACTCAGACTGCTCAGAATACAAAAATACCGCTTTTTGAAAAGCTGACACAGTATGTAACGGACGATACAGCAAGAGCACCTTTTGCCCGTGCTTTGGTTGACAAGTTGGTAAACTTTTCTTTTGAAGAAGCATTTGAGAAGCATTATGATTTCTTTGCAGATATATTTGAATATCTGATAAAGGACTACAATACCGCAGGCGGTGGTAAGTATGCAGAGTATTATACTCCTCACGCTATTGCAACGATTATGGCAAGATTGCTTGTTGGTAATGCAACTGATTTACATAGCATTGAGTGTTATGACCCCTCTGCTGGAACAGGAACACTTTTGATGGCTCTTGCTCACAAAATTGGAGAAGATAAGTGTACGATTTTTGCTCAGGATATTTCACAGCGAAGTAATAAAATGTTAAAACTTAATCTTATCCTAAACAGCTTGGTATCTTCTCTTGACCACGCAATTCAAGGAGATACGCTGATTGCTCCATATCATAAGAGTGATAATGGACAGGAATTAAGAACTTTTGATTATGTAGTTTCAAATCCGCCTTTTAAGATGGATTTCTCAGATACAAGAGAACGTATAGCAGCAATGCCTGTTCGTTTTTGGGCGGGAGTTCCGAAAGTACCAGCCAAGAAGAAAGAGAGTATGGCAATTTATACGTTGTTCATTCAGCACGTTCTTAATTCATTGAAATCAACCGGAAAAGGTGCGATTGTAGTTCCTACCGGATTTATAACTGCAAAGTCGGGTGTAGAAAAGAAAATACTACAACATATTGTAGACGAACATATTGTTTATGGCTGTATTAGTATGCCGTCAAATGTATTTGCTAATACCGGAACGAATGTATCAGTATTATTTTTCGATAATTCAAGAAAAACAGACAAGGTTGTACTGATAGATGCTTCAAAACTGGGAGAAGAATATAAGGACGGTAATAATCAGAAACGCAGACTTCGTGATTTTGAGATTGATAAAATTGTTGATACATTCCTTAATAAAGAAGCTGTTGATGATTTTTCAGTTGCTGTTACCTATGATGAAATCAAAGAAAAGAAATATTCACTTTCAGCAGGACAGTATTTTGATGTGAAAATTGAATATGTTGAATTATCACAGGACGAATTTAATGCTCGTATGAGTGCTTATGCAGAGAAGTTACAGGAATATTTTGCAGAGGGCGATAAACTGAAAACAGAAATTATGGAGCAGTTAAAGAAGGTAAAATATGAATAAATGGACATATACAACACTTGGGAAAATATCAGAGATTATTACGGGACCATTTGGAAGTCAGTTACATCAATCGGATTATGTGGAACAAGGAATCCCAGTAGTTATGCCACAAGACATAGATAATAGGAAAGTAAATTATGCATCTATCAATTATGTGTCTAATGAAGATGCAATAAGACTTGAAAGATATAAAACCATAATTAACGACATATTATATGCTCGCCGAGGAGATGTAGAAAAACACGCTTTTATAAAGGAAAAGGATAATGGTGTTTTATGTGGGACAGGTTGTTTACGAGTGCGAATAACAACATCAGAAGTAGAACCAGAATTTATATCTTTTTTTCTCAATAGAGAAGAAACTAGAAAATGGCTTGTTACACACGCAGTAGGTACAAATATGCCTAATTTGAATACAGATATTTTATCTGATGTTCCAATAGCTTATCCATTGCTTGAAGAACAAAGAAGAATTGTTCAAGTTTTAAATAGCCTTGATGAGAAAATTGCTTTAAATAGTGCGGTAAACGATAATTTATCGTATCAGTCGCTGATGGTCGCCTGACCGTTCATTAGCATAGGTAGCAACCAGTCACGAAGTTTAACAAGTTCTTGATTTTCGCAAACATTTTTACTTATTTGTGCATATATAGCTTGAGTAGTTTCGTGATAAGCACGTAAAACTGTATCTTCAGGAATAATAATGTGAACGCCTGCTAAATCATCATTGTTTACAGCTTCTTGAGTCGCTCCGTGAGCAAGCATATCTTTATGAATTTCAAAATATGCATTTGAAACATAAGAAGCAATATATTCAAAACTGATTTCGTTGCATTGTAATCCGCAAAATCCTGTTGAAAGAATAGAACTTGAAATAATAGGTTGCATTTCTTTGTTTAGGTAAAGATGTTTAATACTATTTTTCATTTTAGCAAACCATACAGAATTTATACTTGGTTGCATATTAGCACGACTTTCTCTACCGTCGTAATCAACAATAGTCCCTGTTGAAATAGAAGTACCTTTAACATCGGCTGTTGCTAAGTATGTTTTTGTATTAAAGATTTCGACTCCGGGTTTTATTATGGAAGATAAACAGTTTGAAATTACAGATTGAACTTTCCAATTTTCAGGAATATTACGCTTCAAAGTATCATTCCAAACCATTTTCCCACCGGAAGTCTGATAAGGATTGCCGTCGTTATCAGGAAAATCAAATTGGGTAAACCAATAATCATATAAAAGCATAAGTTGCTGCTCTAAATTATCGTTTAACATACATCCCATAACTCTTGTGGGTGGCGAGAGTTAAATCAGGGGACTACCCACTCCGTAGTCGTTCTCTAAGTTAAATAAAAGGAGAATTGACTAATGAAACAAAATTTAATTACAGATGTTGTTCAGGCTATGTTACCTTTCTTGAATAACGCACAGACAGAACGCTTGCAAGAGGTATTGCAACATACACTTTTTGATTATGAGGTAACAAAAATTGAAAGTGAAAAAGAAATCTCGGAGCAGAACTATATGGAACTGTTCTTAGCGGCAAAGCGAATTGAGGGCTGTTCCGAGAAATCTCTTAAATACTACAAAACAACTATCGAGATGATGATTGCGACTGTCGGCAAAAGCGTAAAGCATATTGAAACTGACGACATAAGACGATACCTGACCAAGTATCAGGAAAAGAAAAAATCAAGCAAGGTTACGATTGATAATATCCGCCGCATTCTTTCAAGCTTCTTTTCGTGGCTTGAGGACGAGGATTATATACTGAAAAGTCCTGTCAGGCGAATACACAAGGTCAAAATCGGCACGAACATTAAAGAAACATACTCCGATGAAGCATTGGAGCTTATGAGAGATAACTGCACCGAGCCGAGAGATTTGGCGATGATTGATATGTTGGCTTCAACGGGTATGCGTGTTGGCGAAATGGTATTGCTCAACATAAATGATATTGATTTTAACGAGCGTGAATGCATCGTGTTCGGTAAAGGAAACAAGGAACGAGTGGTCTATTTTGACGCAAGAACAAAGATACATTTGCAAAATTACTTGAACAGCAGAACCGACGATAACCCGGCACTATTTGTATCGCTGAAAGCACCGCACGAAAGGTTGAAAATCGGCGGTATAGAAACAAGACTCAGAGAATTTGGAAAGCAATTAGGGTTGCACAAGGTACACCCACACAAGTTCAGGCGTACCCTTGCAACTATGGCGATAGACAAAGGAATGCCCATTGAGCAACTACAACAGCTCTTGGGGCATAGAAAGATAGATACGACCTTGCAGTATGCAATGGTAAAACAAAGCAATGTTAAAATTGCACATAGGAAATATATCGGATAAGGAGAAAAGGATGGAGACTAAGAAACCACGTCAGTTAGAGCAACACTCACAATTGACAAATTATAAGGAGAAAAGGATGGAGACTAAGAAACTGATAGATTGTTGTGAATTTATTTCTGATGGCGACCATTTACCACCACCTAAAAGTGATAGTGGCGTTCCTTTTATTACAATATCTAATATTACGGGACAAAACAAACTTTCTTTTGAAGACACAATGTTTGTGCCTGAAAGTTACTATAACGGATTGAATGAAAATAAGAAGGCAAAAAAGGACGATATTTTGTATTCGGTTGTTGGCTCTTTTGGTAAACCGGTATATGTAGATTTTGACAAACAAATGGTTTTTCAACGACATATTGCTATCTTGCGACCAAAAAGAAATGTTAATGCAAGATTTATTTACTATACAATGCTAAACCCGCAGTTTTATAAGTTGGTTGATAAACTTGCTATTGGCTGTTCTCAAAGAACGGTAACATTAGATACTTTGCGAAATATAGAAGTAAATTTACCAGATAAAGATATTCAAGATAAAATGGTTGGGATTTTATCATTGATTGATGAGAAAATAGACATCAATAATAATGTAAACGATAATTTATCAGCAATGGCTTATGATATTTATATGCATAATTTTTTCTCAAAAAAGCCTAATGCTAAACTAAAAGACATTTTGACCGAATCTGAAAAGTCAGCTATTCAGGTCGGAGAAGCAAAAACATCAAATGGCGAATATCCATTCTTTACAAGCGGTGCAACTATTTTGAAATGGAACGAACCATTTGTTGACGGTAGAAATTGCTTTTTAAATACCGGCGGTAACGCTGATGTTAAATTTTATGTTGGTAAAGCCGCCTATTCAACAGATACTTGGAGCATTTCTGCAAAATCAGAAATGTCGGATTATCTCTACCTAATGTTATTTTCAATCAAGCCTGAACTTGACCAAAAATTCTTCCAAGGAACGGGGTTGAAGCATTTGCAAAAGCCTTTACTTAAAGACAGACCTATCTATGTTCCTGAAAAGCTGGAATTAGAAGCATTTAACCGTCAAGTAATACCGATGTTTGATATTATTTCTGAGAACACAAGAGAAAATCAACAGCTAACATCTCTTAGAGATTGGCTTTTACCTATGTTGATGAACGGTCAGGCTACCATCAGTGATTGATGTGGTAAATTATCGTTTACAGTAGAAGGAGAACCTATATGATGAGTGTTTCAGATTGGATAAGTATTATTTGTGCGGGAGTTGCTTTAATAGTCACGGTTATTATTGCAGTCCTGCAAATAAGACAAAGCAACCGTATGGAGAGGTTTGAAAAAAGGCAGGACAAGCGTGATGAGCAACGTCATCAAGAAAGTGTAAAAGCACAAGCAGTATCATTCATTTCTAAATATTATAAGGACAGAGGGCTTATTCCGTTATGTGCAATAGCCACGATGTATAATGATTTGTTTTATTACAATAGAGAGATGTATAGAGAATTTTGCTGTTGTACTAAAGAGGTTCAAAATAGAATTTTGGAATATTGTGATTTGGATTTACGAGTCAGTGAGTACAATATTTATGAAAAGTGTTTGGTTGCAATAGAAAGTGTGCTAAATAAACGCTTCCCTGATGATAAAAGTGTTTTTTACGATGGAGGGAAGTATTTTACTCGTAGCTTAGAATACTATGCTGATAAACCAATTCCACATCAAGAGTTTGAATATCAAAATCATATTACAGATGTTTTGGCTAATGCGTTTAACAGCAATGACAAAAAGGAAACACCAATTCAGCAGTTGTCGGTGGAATATAGTTTTGGAAGTTGCAAAGAAATAGAGGCGTGCCAGTTGGTTACTGTTATAGCAGAGTTTGTTGCAATCTATGGGAATAAAAATAAAAACATTGATAAATCATACGGTTCTCCGGGCGGATACGATGGAGAAGTTATAGAAACAATGGAAGATTTATTCCTTTTAGCTTTATTTGAAATATATACAAATTGTGTTTTATAAATTGTAAGGTAAGTAAAATGATTTTTCAGAGAGGATAAACGAATGGCATTTGATTTTAAGAAAGAATATAAAGAGTTCTATATGCCGAAGAATAAGCCGCAGATTGTGACAATTCCAAAGGCAAATTATATAGCGGTAAGAGGTAAAGGAAATCCTAATGAAGAAGGCGGAGAATATAAAACTGCTATTGGTGTTTTGTATGCTGTTGCATATACTCTCAAGATGAGCTATAAGACGGATTACAAAATAGAAGGATTTTTTGAATATGTTGTACCACCGCTTGAGGGCTTTTGGTGGCAGGACAATGTTGAAAGTATAGATTATACTGATAAATCAGCTTTCAACTGGATTTCTGTTATTCGTCTGCCTGATTTTATTACAAAGAAAGATTTTGATTGGGCGGTGGAAACTGCTTCAAAAAAGAAAAAGATGGATTGCTCTGGTGCAGAGTTCTTGAGTATTGACGAAGGTTTGTGCGTACAGATAATGCATATAGGAGCTTTTGATGATGAACCTGCAACCGTGGCAATGATGGATAAATATCTTGAAGAAAACGGTTATGTAAATGATTTTACTGATGAGCGACGCCATCACGAAATTTATTTATCAGACCCAAGAAAAGTTGCACCGGAGAAATGCAAAACGGTAATAAGACACCCGATAAAGAAAGCATAAATTGAGTAAAATGAAATTAGGTCAGAGGACAACTAATGGCATCAAGTAAAGAATATTTGGAATTTGTATTAGAGCAGTTGGCAGAATTGGACAAGATTACTTACCGTGCGATGATGGGCGAATATATTATTTATTATCGTGGTAAAATTGTCGGCGGAATTTATGATGACAGATTACTTGTAAAACCGATAAAATCAGCAATTTCATATATGCCGACAACTACTTATGAATTGCCGTATGATGGGGCAAAGGAAATGCTGCTTGTAGAAGATGTGGATAATAAGAAATTTTTAACAGGACTATTTAATGCAATGTACGATGAATTACCAGCACCTAAGCCTAAAAAGAAAAAGTAGACAGATACTATTGATGGAGCGATAGGTATATAAAAATTATGGAAACAAAGCCAAGGATTTTATATTTACAAAAGATTTTACTGGAAAGAACCGATGAAGAAAATCCTCTTTCCACAACACAGTTAATCAATATATTGAATGATGAATACGGAATAT
>ENA-ORML01002901-ORML01002901.1-human-gut-metagenome-genome-assembly--contig:-NODE-2901-length-10254-cov-3.338661_pt1 | contig 10254 bp, 10 predicted proteins | sample MGYA00242103_ERZ508995 | MGnify/ENA primary metagenome ERZ508995 (study PRJEB26280, sample SAMEA2338702) | human gut metagenome | biome: human gut; feature: human-associated habitat; material: faeces...
TGTAAATTGTAATATAACTTTTTTTATTTTGCAATAGTTTTTGCAAAAATTTTTAAAAAATTTTGTTATTTTTTTATTATCCACAAACTAAAAATTAAATAAAATAAAAAGTTCTATATATAATCAATGAATTTTAACATTATTAAGTTTATTTTCTGCTACTATTACTATTATTAAATGACTATTTTCATACTATTAATTCATGTTGTTTTCAAACTTTAATTGATATACTCAAATTGGCTCGTTTAATACATATTTGGAATTATACTTTTAAAGAAATAAAAAATATTTTATTTCTTTGAACAACTTTGAATAAAGTAAGAAAGGAATGAAATTTTTTATGACAGAAAATGAAAAAAATTTAAGAAAAAATATTGGAAAAAAAATAAAACTAGCAAGAACTAATGCTAATTTCACTCAAGAACAATTAGCTGAAAAAATATCACTTTCTACTAGATATATAAGCCAATTAGAAAGAGGTATTGCTTTTGGTAGTGCTACTACTATAACTAATATTTGTAAAATCTTAAATATAAATCCTAACTTTTTATTTGAAGATTTACTTAATGAAGATTCTTGTGAATTTAATGATTTAATTGATGCTAAGTTTTTAAAAAGTTATTCAAAATTAAATAATTACAATAGAAATATTTTAAATTCTATGGCAAGTGAATTATTAAAACTTCAAGATGCAGAATCAATGAATTATAAAGATGCATAGTAATCAAGAACAAAAGTAATTTAATTATTTTTGTTCTTTTTTGACTTTTTTTATAAAAGTTATTGACAAATTATAAACAAAATATTATAATACTAATTGTCTTTAAAAAACAGTTCAAATATTTATGCAGATGTGGCGGAACTGGTAGACGCACAGGACTTAAAATCCTGCGGTTGAATAAACCGTGCCGGTTCGATTCCGGCCATCTGCACCATTAGAACCTCAAGTGTTTCGTAAGATGAACTTGAGGTTTTAATTTTAAAAATAGTGCAAAGTTCTAACAAAAGTTCTAACACTTTTCCAAAATTAGAATTTTTATAAATAGTTAGAAATGTATTTTGTAAAACAGATTACCTAAAGTGCAAGTTCGGTAATTTGTTCTTTTTTTGTATCTTTTGTATCTAATGCAAGTTTATCACTAATAACACTTGCAGAAATTCTTTTATTTTCTATATCAGCATGTGCATATCTTAATGTAGTCTGAAAATTAGAATGACCCAACCATATTTGTATATCTTTAACTGGTACTCCATTTTGAATTAACAAAGTACCACAACTATGTCTTAAGTCGTGTAACCTTATATGCCTTAGATTATTTTGTTCTAGTATTTTACTAAAAGTTTGAGTTACATATCCAGGTTTCATTAATTCTCCATTTTCCATTAAACAAATATAATCTTTATAATCATTACAATAAGTATTGCCATAAAACTTTTTATATTCTAAATATTTATCTTTATAGGTATTTAATAAATCAGCAATAAAATCAAATAAAGGTAAAGTTCTATAACCCGAATCGCTTTTGGCTCTATCTTTGAATATGAATTGTGTAACACCATCAATTTTTCCACGACCTACAGTATGTCTAATTGTTAATGTTTTAGCTTTGAAATCAATAGCATTCCATTTAATACCAATAACTTCTTCACGCCTTAATCCATATACACCAGCAATAATTACTGGTAGTTCAATAGGTGCAGTTTTTATAATTTCCATTAAATTTAGTAATTCATCTTGTGTATAATAATCAGCTGTATATTCTTTTGTTTTTATTGTTTCTAGTTTAGTAGCAGGGTTACTATCAATTATTTCATTGATAACTGCACTTTTTAAAGCTTTACTAATATTAGCTCTATAATGTTTTATAGTATTGCTAGATAGGCCTTCGCTAAAAAGTAAATCAAAGAAATCTTGAATATGTTTAGGTTTTAAATCTACTAATTTAATTTTCTTTGCTTTAAAGTATTTATACAATCTACCTTTAATTACTTGTTCATAACCAATATAAGTTGTTTGTTCCACTTTTCCTTTTTGTTTTTCTAGCCATTCCACCATATAATCACAAAAGAGAATGTTTTGGTATTTATCATAAATATTTGAATCTCTTAATTTTATTTTTGACTTTTGCTCATATTCAATTTTAAATTGTTCTAGTTTTTCTTCAGCTTTTTTCTTATTTCCTTTTATAGTATAACCAGTTGGAATCCATTTGGGTTTTCTTTTTCCATAGTCATCATATAAGTTTAAAACTGCATAATACAGTCCTTTCTTTTTTTGTAAGCTACCTGTTATCATTTTTCTCCTTTCCGTTGTAACAGTTTATATTTAACTTATCATTGATATTTTGTTTATTATACCATGATAATCAAAAAAATCCTACTGTTCTGTCATTACATATTTGATAACATTAACTTTAGGAATTTTATATTCTCTGCCAACTTTTTTACTTTTTATTTTCTTTTCTCTTAACATACGATACGCAAGAGAGTTACTAATTCCACCTAGCATTTTTCTCATTTGTGTAAGATTTACAATGTCTGGGTAGTCTGTAAACATTAAAGTATAAGATTCTTTCATATCAGCCATATTTAGCACCTCCTTTAAGATTTAAAATAAAAAAAGACCTATTTATCAATAGGACTAATTAAATACTATAACAATATTTTTTCTTATATTTCTGTGTTGGAATTTTAATATTCATATTTATTGATTTAGGAATATCTGCTCCAACTTTTAGTTTTCTATCTATAACTAAATTACCTTTACTATTCCTATGATAAGCACTTGCATTCCATTTTCTATATGCTAAATCACTCATTTCAGAAGAATAAGATAATTCTTTACTCGCTTCAATATGTTGCTGTTTAACAAATTCATATAATTGTTTATCAGTTTCACTTTGTCTTTTGTTTCTAATCCATTCTCTTTTTGCAAATTTACGATTTTCTTTACTTATTTGAGCTCTATATTCTTTTTCTTGAAAATATCTTGTATCGTTTTTAATTATCTTTGTTATATAAGAGGGATTAACATTCAATTTTTTTGCAATATTAGTTGGTTTATCATGTTCATTATAATACATCTCTAGTATATAGTTCTTGTTATCTATAATAATCACAACCTTTCAAACAATTTGGTAAAATTTCTGTCTACATATTTTTTATACAGTTGTAGCTCTTGACATTTTATATTAATTGTTGTAATATATTATTATATTTCAACTATTAATGTTTGACACTATTATAATGTAATAACTGTAATATGTCAATATATTACTTTAAAATTTTTTAAAAAAATTTAAGGAGATAAAAATTATGGAATTTAATTTTAAAAGCAATAGCCCATATTCATATATGAGATATGGTGGTTATCAAGGAAAATATAAGGAAAATGAATACTATCTTGTGCCAAAGCCAGAGGAATCTATCAACATTAGAGAAGTATATGATATGTTTAGTCAAATCGATTCAGCCCTAGTTGACTTATTAAATATGGGGAAAATATGTACTGATCTTGAAACAGATACAGCAAAATTCACTTGTGCTTATACATTTGCAGAAAAATATGGATTGTTAGGTTTTATGGTTGAAGCACCAATTAGTCCAGATTTTATGCTAAATGATGATGTAACATTAAAAGAAAATAATTTTATTAGTAAAAATCGTACAATGAGAATGAAAGATTATTTTGAATTATTCTTTCCATTTGCAACAAATGATGAGATGAGCTATACAATAACAAATAGTAAGGTCGTTATAGAAACAAATTCAGATTTACAAAGAATGTTAAACAGTTCTTCACTTAATAATCAATTAATTTATTCTAGTTTTTATTGTGAAAAAATTGATTGGATTATAGATTATGCAAAAAAGATGTATAATATATTTAAAAAAGCAATAGATTTATCAAACAATAATATGTATGATTTTGATGAATATGCAGCAAAAGAAACTATAAATAATTATTATTTCTCTGGTATACCTTATAAAATTAATATGTATGGGAATACTCCAGAGATATGTTGGCAACCTAATTCATTAAAACAAGCATTAGATATGTCATTTGGTTTTATGCTTTGTAGTAATCAAAATCCTTTAAAAATATGTAAGCATTGCGGCAAAGTATTTTATGCTAAAACCCCTAAAGCCGAATATGATAGTAGCCAATGTAGAAATCAAGCAAATGTATATAAAAGTAGAAATAAAAATAAAGTCGATTAAAAATAATTGTTGAAATTGTAGAAAAAGCATTGTTTTTAAAATAAAATTAAAGTATAATAAATCCATCCTTTTCCAAAGGAAATCTTTGAGAAAGGAGGTGAACGTCTTGAGTTCATTCGATTTAATTTGGCGATTAATTGTTTTATTATTACTTAGTAATAGTAAAAATGATGAAAACCAAAATTCTCAGGATTAGTACAAACTAATCAAAGGCAGTCTGGTCAACTGCCTTTATTTTTTGCAAAAAAAATGAGATATGTGGTCAACATATCTCTGTGAACATTCGAGTTCTTCGATTTATTCTCTTGCTTAAGCTAAATATAGTATACTATATTTTTTATTATATGTCAAATGATTTTTAAAAATTCATTTTTTAACCTATTTTTTTAAATTTTTTTGTATATATTAGTTAATTATTAATGTAAATTTTCAAAAATGGTATGTATAACCAGCAAGAGACTTGAAAATTATGTAAAATTGTTGTATAATGAAATCATATAAGTAATAACTTTTGTATTGCTTATTTCCTTAATTCACTAATTGAGTAAGGAATACTTACTCCTTTAGTTTTATCATATATAACAAGTAGACATCTAATTAAAAGGAGGAATTTTTATGTTACGGATGATCTTGTTATCATTAGTTTGGGCATTATGCTCTACCTGTCTGGTAAGACCTTGGTTTTGGAAAGGAGTTAAACATAAAGACCTTTTCAACAACCACGGAGAAAAGATTGGATTTGACAACGACAGTTGGAAAGGCACTTTAGCAATTGAAATTGTATGTTTTGTTGGAGTGTTTTTACTAAGTATGTTCCTATATGCTGTAGGTGGTGTTAGACAAAGCTTGTATGGATCTTTTCTACTTATTATGTTTTGCTTTCTTTTGCAGTGTTTATGGAGTTACCAGGGTAAAGTAAGATACACTATCATGCTAACCGTTGTTGTCATTAGTGCTATCTTATGGATACAAGATAGTATTGTTGGAAGTAAGATTAGTATACCATTAAATAAGGTAGATAGTGTGCCACTCACAACCTCAGATGTGCAAGAGGATAAGCAAGTTAAATTGTTTGTTTCATCAAGTGAAATTCAAAACCTATTTAAGGTAGATTCTGCATCAGGGCCAACCTACAATAATGGTAAATACATATTTACTGTTAGTGGAGGTGACAATGGAAAGGGTATTGTAATTATTGATAAAGACAATTATTCAGAAGCAAATTTTATACCCTGTTCGTATGGATTAGATGTAACAGACGTACGTTCTGAATATCCGACACAGAAGTTGAAAGAGTTGTACATTACAATTTCAGATGACAATACACCATATGCACTTTTCGCAGTTGCCGACAAAAGCTGGGTTCTTGGAACTTACAATGTAAATGGGTATGTAATGCTTAATTTAATAACAGGCGAATGTCAAAAGCTCACGCAAGAGCAGTTGCCAGACTTTGTAACTAATAACTAAAACGTAATATGAATGAGTGGGTGGGAGTTAAGAAACTAACTCCCACTTTACTTATATTTCAAATTCTTCTTCCTTTATATTTTCTTCATAATGTAATTGTTTTTCTGGATCAATAAAAATATGGGTATCTTCTTGAAATTTTTCAATTAATTCTTTTGACTCTCCAAGTCCAAATTTTTGGCAAATCCAATCAATAAATTTTTCAACAGTTTCATAGAATTTATTAAATATTTTGTGTAAATGACTATTTTCCTTTTCTAATGTTTTAATTTGATGTTTGTATTTATATTCTATGTTAAATTCTTTTTCTTTAAATTCATTTTCTAATTCATATTTTCTGTTATTATAGTCAAAATCAAGATTATTACTTTTCATTTTATAATCGTGTTCTAATTCTTGTACTCTATTATTCAAAGCCTTATTATCAGCAATAATTGAATCTCTTTCTCTTTGGTATTTTTCAACTTCATTAGTCACTTTGGCTTGCTTTGATAATTCTTTATGCAATGATAAATTTTCTGCATGTAATTCTTTAATTAAACCATCTTTAGGTTTTATAATTTTTTCTAAAATTATTTCATCTCTTTTTTTAGATAATCTGTTTACTTTAATATCAGTAATATCAGGAGTATCTGGTAACTCTAATTTTATATTATTCAATACTTTTTTAGTATTTTCGTAATTTGTAATTTGCTTATATTCTGCAATGGTATAATGTTTTCTATTTGTATCTTCAACAAACATTCCTCTTTCTAAATCAAAGCCTTTTAACTTAACATGATTAAAATAGGCATCTTGTAGCTTTCTATAACTATCACGACCCTTCCAAAAATCTCTGGCACATATTTTATCAATATTATTGCCTTCTTTATCTTTTGTATGAATAATAGGAACATACATTAAATGCATATGTGGTGCTCCCTCATCTAAATGCACTACTGCTGCTATTATATTCTTTTCTCCGAGATCTTTATAATTGCAAATAAATTTATAACATTCATCAAAATATCTTTTTGTTTCCTTTTCTCCAATTTTAGTCTGATGTAAATATCATTTGACACATTACAATACTATTGCTTTTAAGATGTCCTTGTGGATTATTCTCTTTCATATACTCATCAAATTCTTTTGTGTATGTGAACTCATTTTTCTTTATATAATAATTCAAATGTGTTCTAGTTGGATCAATATCCTTATTAGAGTGATTTTTTGCTTTTCTATCATTGTGGGTACATTTCCCATTTATTTCTGCTCTTGTTAATTTTTCATTTCTTACAATAGCGTAACTCATATCTCCTTGCACCTCCTTCTTTGCTCAAGATATTGTTTCAATGTCTAACACACTAGACAAACAAGTTTGTCGTGTGGCAGGGAAAATTAAATTTTTCCCCACACCCCTTTGCCTAAAAAATGCTAATTACATTTTTTAGGTTTTTTCATAAAAATGCTTGTCGCAATTTTTATGAAATCCTAGCAAGAAAAATAAATTTTTCTTACTAGGTTCACTTTAGCGACTACTAAGTAGAAACCAGAGGGAGAGAGCTAAAGTGAATTAGGTGTAATAATCCCATTTGTAGAAAATTGAATTATTACACCTATATAAGCTGAAACCGTCGGTCGTTCGCCTCGTTTCATAGGTAGTCTAGTAAGCAGTAATATTACTACTATAATTGCTGATACTTCTATAAAAGAAATATCTTTGTTCATACTTGCCCAAACTTTTTACAATTACAAATCCATTTCAAGTTTTGCCACCGAATACTCTTTAATTTATTGTGAGTTTTTGTTCTAAGATCTCACTTACGCATTTTGTATAATTAGACTGCTTATACAAATACGAATGGACTTTATAGCATCGGCTCATTACACCTATCACTTTTTAAGAGTTTGTGGCAATTCTCTTTGGCACGACAAAAAAGCCCATTTGTAGTTTTTTATTCTACAAACGGACTTTATCGTTTATATTATTATTTAATTTGCTCTCAAAATGGATTTATAGCCATTTAAAATTGAAGAGAGTGTAATTTTATAATATAATTTACTAAAATCGCAAAATTTGATTTTTAAATATCAGAGATAAGTTAGACTGTTATTCTATCAAAAGTTCTAACATAGTTCTAACACTTAATACTAGATTTTAGAAAAGAGAATTTTTATATTTACTTGCACATTTATCAATATTTGTGTTATAATCTGCTTACAGACAAGCAGTTTTGAAAGGTTATTAATTACGAGTAAAATTGGTTATCTAATGGTAAAAGATGGATTACGATAAATCCTTAAAATCCTGCGGTGGTTAAACACCGTGCCGGTTCGATTCCGGCCATCTGCACCATAAGAGCATCAAGGAGTTTGAGAGAATTAGCCTTGATGCTTTTATAATAAAATTGCTAGATTTTTCTAACAAATTTCTAACAATTTTGAAAAATACTTAATTATTTAGGTATATTAGAGTCCAGATCTAATATATCTTTTTTATTGCCATTAAAACTTAATGCATTTTCAATAGCTGTTGCAGATTTAATTTTTGTACTCGAATCCAAATGTGCATATCTTTCTGTTGTTTTAGAACTTGAATGCCCTAGCCAATCTTGTATTTCTCTTAAAGATATTCCCTTTTTAACAAGTAATGTTGCACAACTGTGTCTTAAATCATGAAATCTTATTTCTCTCAAACCATTATTCTTTAATATTTGTTTTAACTTATGACTAACATAATCGGGTTTTCTCAAATTTCCCAATTCATCTAAACAAACATAATCTTTATATTTTTTATTGTAACTATCTTTAAATATAGACATATAGTATTCTTGCATTTTTCTAGTGTATAGTAAAAGTTCTTCAATTTCTTTAAATAAAGGTAATGTTCTATAACTAGACTTATTCTTTGTTTTTCTTTTAGTAATTGTTTTAGTTTTTGTTTTACTATCTTCATTTTCATTTGTAACTGTTACTACTTTATGATTTATTGTAATTGTTTTATTTTCAAAATCTATTGCAGACCACCTAATACCTAAAACTTCACTTCTTCGTAATCCATAAAAAGCAGTTAAATAAACTATTAGTTCTAAAGTAGTGTCTTTTACAACTTTAAATAAATTGTTTAATTCTTCTTCATTGTAGTAATCAGCAATAAATTGCTGTTGCTGTGGTCTACCAACTTTTATGGCTGGATTACTTTGTATTAAGTCTGTTTGCACTGCATAATCTAATGCTTTTCTAATATTAGCATGATATTTTGTAACAGTAGTTCCTTTTAATCCTTGAGAATATAACCAATTATAAAAATCTAAAATATGTACTGGTTTTAAATCTTCAAGCATTACTGGATTTTTAGTAAAATATTCTTTTGTTCTGCCTTCGATTTGTCTTTTATAACCTGTATATGTAGATTCTTCAACTTGATGTTTTATCATATCAAGCCATTTGATCATAAAGTCTGCAAATGATATTTGTACTTTTTTATCTTCTGTTTTTGTAATTGTGATTGTTTCTAGTTTATTTTTAAATTCATCTCTTATTTGAATAAGTTTCCTTTCAGCTTTTTTCTTACTTTCATTTTCTTTAAATCCTGTAGATACCCATTTCATTTTTCTAATGCCATCTACATAGTAAGTTAATACTGTATAAAAGGTCTTATTCTTAATTGTTAAATATGCTGTAATGTTATACATTAAAATCTCCTTTCTTATTTTTAAACAGTATTTTTAGTTAAAAAAGCGATAACATTTATCTTAGGTATTCTGTATAGCTTTCCAACTTTAATTGCTTTAATAGTACCTTTTCGTACTAATTCGTATGCCGTTTGTCTGCCAATATTACCAAGCATTGATTGTAGTCCAGACACATCAACAACATCAGGATAATCAGCAAACATTTCCCCAGTGTAATTGTTATTTTGCATCGCATTCCTCCTTATCTTTCAAAATCAACATTTTGCATATGATTAGTAGATTATATTTACCCCGTCCCATCTACTTAAGGGAATATTATAGATAGTTTTACCTACATAGGAATTTCACCTCTCCGCTATCAGCCGAGCAACTCCTCAACATCATGTTAAGCCAAGCCGAAGTATCATTATTGTGTTCCATAATACTTTCATATAACACTATTTTTTAGTGTGTTTTTCAATGTACTTTTTCTTGTTTGCAATTTTTATTTGCAAAACTATTGTAATAACGATAACATTATAGTATAATAATTATAAGATGTCAATAACAAATTATAAAAAAATAAAAATTGTTAACATTAAATCGGAGGAATATTGAAATGAAAGCAAATTTGCCAGAGAAAAATTTTTTTGATAGTTTTTATATTTGGTTTAATAAAGAAAAAAGAGAAGAATATTATTCAACACCTCTTTATTTATATGGTGTTACAAGAAAAGAACATAAAGATGATGAAACAAGGCTATATTTGAACTTAGAAAAAGATATTACAAAAATAAAATGCACAAATAAAAAAGAAATTCGTAAACAACCATCTACTATATATATTCATTATGCAGAAAGTATAGGGATGATTTTATTAAAATTATTAAATGCTGATTTTTCTACATTT
>ENA-ORML01002903-ORML01002903.1-human-gut-metagenome-genome-assembly--contig:-NODE-2903-length-10249-cov-2.827644_pt1 | contig 10249 bp, 7 predicted proteins | sample MGYA00242103_ERZ508995 | MGnify/ENA primary metagenome ERZ508995 (study PRJEB26280, sample SAMEA2338702) | human gut metagenome | biome: human gut; feature: human-associated habitat; material: faeces...
CTATACTAATATTCCTGAAATAAGAAAGGTTGCAGGAGATAGAGCCGTACTTCGTGCAATGCACTGGTTTGAGGAAACAGATCGTGTTATTGACCAGGTAAATGCATTAGAAGAAGAGAATTTTGAGGAATTCAAGAAGTTAATTAAATCTTCCGGAGATTCTTCATTTAAATATCTTCAGAATGTATATACTAACCGTGACGTGCAGAACCAGGCAGTATCCATTGCCCTTGCAGTCAGCGAAAATGTACTCGGAAACCATGGAGTATGCCGTGTGCATGGAGGCGGATTTGCCGGAACCATTCAGGCATTCGTTCCCGTTGAGCTTGCCGCAAATTACAGCGAGTACATGGACGGAATCTTCGGCGCGGGTTCGTGCTACACGCTTTCCGTCCGTATGTCCGGCGCGATAAAGATAAGCTGAAACATTACACGTTCCGCAGATCGGACGCGCCCGGCGGCATTCGTCGGCTGATCCGGATCGAGACGAAGCGCGTCGGTCCGATCGAAAACATAATAAAAAACGGGGAGAGCGGCATACACCGCTCTCCCCGTCTGCACAGTAAGGTTGAAAATTTTATCGGGCGAAGGTCAGACGGAAAGGCAAACGGACGGCTTTGTACGTCCGCCGAAGAAGGCAAAGCAGGGAGGCTCATTTGAGCCTCCCTGCTTTCGTATGAAGGTTTAGTCTGATACGCGAGTCGAAGCGCCGCGGGAATTTACCGCTCCGCATCTTGAACACGCCGAGCGCGTTCGTATGACTGCCGATGCGCGGATCACTGCAAAATTACTCCGTGATATTCTTGTCGAATCCGAATTCCTTCAGTATCTTCCCCGCGATGAGCATCGAGCCGACGGGGCCGGGATGTACACGATCCCACATCAGATATGCTGAGTGACGGTTGGCGAGATACTCGCTGAACACGGGCTGAAGATCGATGCACGGCAGAGAGTATTCCTTTGCGAGACGCTTTACGATCGCGCCGTATTCGTCCATGCGAGCGCGCATCGTGTCGGCTGCATTCGGCTCCATGTAGTACGGCGTGAGAAGAAGTATCTCCGGAACGCTTTCCTTCGCGCTCTCGATCAGCTTTCTCATGTTTGCTTCATATTCCTCCGGGAGCACATGACGGTCGGGATTGCACGGATAGTCGAACTGTCTCCATACATCGTTTATTCCGATGCATATAACGAGACGGTCGGGCTTGAGCGCCATTACGTCGCGGTCCCAGCGTTCGAGAAGGTCGCGAGTGGTGTTCCCGCTTATCCCGGCATTTATGATGTCGAACATATACTGCGGATAGAATGCGTTCAGCATTGTGTCCACCGCACGGACAAATCCGTTTCCGAGTCCGTTCGGACCGTCTCCGACGGGGTATGCGCGTCCCGCGTCCGTAACGCTGTCTCCCGCAAAAACTATTCTTTCTCTGTCCTTGAACCTGAGCATTTGCTTTACCTCCGTTTAACGGTTAAATCTGTGCGAGAGCCTGATCTATATCGTCGATTATGTCGCCGACATTTTCAAGACCGACCGAGAAGCGTACCATGCCTGCGTTGATGCCCGCCGCCGCAAGCTGCTCGTCGGTGAGCTGACGGTGGGTTTCGCTTGCGGGATGAAGCACGCAGGTGCGGATGTCCGCGACGTGGACTTCGTTCGACGCAAGCTTCAGCGAATCCATGAACTTCGTTGCACGCTCGCGTCCGCCCGCGATGACGAACGATATAACGCCCGACGCTCCGGAGAGATACTTCTGTGCGAGAGCGTAATTCGCATCGCCCTCAAGACCGGGGTATGTGACGCTTTCGATCTTGTCGGATTCGCTCAGGTGACGCGCCACGCACAGCGCGTTTTCGCAGTACTGCTTCATGCGTACCGCGAGAGTTTCAAGCCCGAGATTGAGAAGGAATGCGGAATGCGCGGCAGGGTATACGCCGAAATCGCGCATGAGCTGCATTCTCGCCTTGAGGATGTACGCGGCTTTTCCGTAGGTGTCGGTGTATGTGATTCCGTGATACGATTCGTCGGGAGTGCAGAGCCCGGGGAAATTGCCCTTCGTCCAGTCGAATTTGCCCGAATCAACGATGACGCCGCCGTTCTGCACGGCGTGACCGTCCATGTATTTGCTCGTCGAATGGATAACGATGTCTGCGCCGAATTCGATCGGACGGCAGAGTATCGGGGTGGCAAAGGTGTTGTCGATGATAAGCGGCAGATTGTGACGGTGGGCGATATTTGCAAAGCGCTCGATATCGAATACGGTGAGCGCGGGGTTTGCGATCGTCTCACCGAAGAACAGCTTCGTGTTCGGCTTTATCGCCGCCTCGATCTCCTCGTCGGTCCAGTCCTGGCTGACATAGATGCATTCAATGCCGAAGCGCTTCAGCGTGAACGAAAAAAGATTGATCGTTCCGCCGTAGATCTCGGGGGTCGATATGAGGCTGTCTCCCGCCTCGCAGATGTTGAGTATCGCAAGAAGCGTCGCCGCCTGACCTGACGTCGTACACATCGCGCCGATGCCGCCCTCAAGCGCGGCGATCTTGTCCTCGACCGCCATGACGGTCGGATTTGCGAAGCGCGAATATATCAGGCTCTTTGTGGGATCGTCGAATACCGCCGCGACGTCCGCGGTGGAATCGTATACATAGGTCGTGCTCTGTACTATGGGAAGAACGCGCGGCTCCGAATTCTTCGGCGTGTATCCCGCATGCAGGCATTTTGTCTCGATTTTCTGTTCTGACATGGTAGTTCTCCTTTATGCTTTCACCGCGGCAATGCGCGGCGGATGTTTATTTTATCTGGTTCCAAAGCTTGTAGTACATTCCGCCTCCGGCAAGAAGCGTTTCGTGAGTTCCCGTTTCCTCGATGCCGTCCGCGCCGAGGACAATTATCCTGTCGTAGTCCTTTATCGTGGTCAGACGGTGCGCAATGGTCAGCGTGGTTCGCCCGTGAGCGAGCTTTTCGAGGCTCTCTCCCACGACGATCTCGCTTTCATTGTCGAGCGCGCTCGTTGCCTCGTCGAGAATCAGTATCTTCGGATTCTTGAGAAATACGCGGGAGATCGCAATGCGCTGCTTCTGCCCGCCGGAGAGCTTGACTCCGCGCTCTCCGACATATGTGTCGTATCCGTCGGGAAGATTGCGGATGAATTCGTCCGCTCCCGCAAGGGTCGCCGCCTCGCGTATCTCCTCTTCGGTCGCGTTCACCTTGCCGTAGGCAATGTTCTGCGATACCGAGCCGCTGAAAAGGTATACATCCTGCTGGACTATGCCGATCGCGTCGCGCAGGCTTTTCAGAGTGACGTCGCGGACGTCCTGCCCGTCGATCAGCACCGCTCCGCCCGTGACGTCGAAGAAGCGCGGCACAAGATTGCACAGTGTGGTCTTTCCGCCGCCGGATGAGCCGACGAGCGCCACTCGCTCGCCCGCGCCGATCTTCAGATTGATGTGGCTGAGCACCGGAGTGCTGTCGTCCTCATACTCGAAGCTTACGTCGCGAAATTCAATCTCGCCCTTCGTGACCTCAAGCTCCTTCGCGTCCGGCTTGTCGGTGACCTCAACCGGCGCGTCCATGATCTCGAAGAAACGCTCGATTCCGGTCATGCCGCGCTGGAACTGCTCGGCGAATTCGACGATTCGGCGGATCGTTGCGATAAGGGTCGAAACGTAAAGCACATAAGCTACAAGATCGCCGGGGGTGATACCGCCGTAGATCACGAAAAGTCCGCCGCCGAGAATGACGACAAGATACATAAGTCCGTCGAAAAGGCGGGTCGAAGCCTGAAACAGCGCCATGAATCTGTACGATGTTTTCTTGATCGCTTCAAATTTGTGGTTTCCCCGGGAGAATTTTTCCTCTTCCGCTTTTTCGGAGGAAAATGCCTTTACGACGCGCTCGCCGAGAAGACTGTCCTCGATCTGCGCGTTCAGCTCGCCGATCTGCACGCGCTGACTGCGGAACGCATCGCGCATACGGTGATTGAGCATTCCCGAAACGAAAGCCATAAGCGGCACGCACAGGAAGATCATGACGGTCAGCGGGACATTGTAGGTGCACAGGATTATAAAGCTTACCGTGATCTTAAGGAACGCAATGAAGAATTCCTCGGGGCAGTGGTGCGCAAACTCGGTCACTTCGAAAAGATCGTTCGTTATACGCCCCATTATCTGACCGATCTTGGTGTTCGAATAATAGTTGTGCCCGAGAAGCTGAAGATGCGAGAAAGCGTCCTCGCGCATCTTCGTTTCTATGTAGACGCCCATTACATGACCCATGTCAGCCATGTAATACTGCGCCGCCGCGTCGATGATGCGCAGCACGAAGTAAAGAAGTGCCATCTTCAGTACAAGCGATACCGTGAGCGACGCAAGATCGGTCGACGCGGTGTTTGTGATCGTCCTCAGAATAAGAGGCAGGACGAGATCGCAAAGACAGGTGAGAGATGCACAGAGCAGATCGATCGCAATCGTTTGTCGGTGCGGCTTCATGTAGGGAAGAAAGCGACGGAGAAGCCCTTTCTTCCGTTTTTTCTGTTTTTCTGATTCCATATTGAAACGCTTCCTCCGCATGCGGAGGTCTCCTTTCGGAAAAACTGTTTTTTCGGACGGCGTGCGGCGTGAATCGACGCGCCGGGATGATCGGTTCAATCGATCGGTTCGGTCGCCGCAGCAAGGAGCGCGCGGCTTTCTACATATTTTATCACATTTTTTCGGCTCTTCCAAGAGGCGAGGCGAAAAAACGGCAAAAATTTTTGCCGTTTCCTGAGATATTTTCACCCGAAGCCGACCGGGACCCTTCGGACGGCACTGCTGCGACCGTATCGGGATATCATTTTCAGCGTCAAAATCAACCGACTGAAAAAATAATTTTTTTGACGCCGCTGACGGAGCAAAAAAATTCGGAAACAGAGAAAAAAATTCTGAAAAACAGCTCTTATTCGCAAAAAAATCGCTTTGTTAAAAATTTATAAACGGTTTTTTGCAAAAACTGTTGATTATTGTGCGTAAATCGAGTATAATAACAGTAAAAAAATGTGCAGTATATTCCCGGAACGATTCGCAAAGGCGCGCTCCGTCCGGGGATATGCCTTTTGAAGTGCGTTTCGATGCGGTCGGGACGGTGCTTCAAAGAGGCGTGCATGATTTGGACGCACCTTACCGAAAGGTGCCGCACATACGCTGCCTGCGCCATTACGCGAACCCGACAGAACCGGGAAGAGGCGTATCACACCGCTCGGCATCAGCCGCTCTCGATGCGCTTTGCGCGGATGGGACATATTCGGGCGGTCAAACGGAGGACCGATATGAAATTTTGCGAAATGCCCTATACCAGACCCGATATCGATGAAACTAAGAAAAGCTTCGACAGCCTCACCGAGCGCCTTGCTTCGGCGAAAAGCTACGCGGATGCCAAAGAGGTATTCCTCGAGGAGCAGAAGCTCGAAAAACATATCGACACCCTTGTAAACCTCGTTTCCATACGTCATTCCGTGAATACGCGGGATAAGTTCTACGATGAGGAAAAGAATTTCTGGAACGGAGCAATGCCCGAGCTTCAGGAGTATATGCAGAAGTGGACCGGGGCTATGCTTGCAACACCGTTCCGCGAAGATTTCTCGGCTGAATACGGCGATCTCATGTTCGTGAATGCCGAGATAAGCCTCAAGGCATTCTCTCCCGAGATAATCCCCGAGCTTCAGCGCGAGAACGAACTCGTTCAGGAGTACGAAAAGCTCCTCGCGTCCGCGCAGATACCGTTTGAAGGCGGAGCTTACACTCTGTCTCAGCTCTCGCCCTTCAAGACCGGCGCGGACGACAAGCGCCGCCTTGCCGCATGGAAGGCGGAGGGTCGGTGGTATAAGGAGCACGGCGGAAAGCTTGACTCGATATACGACGAGCTCGTGCATCTTCGCGACAAGATGGGCAAAAAGCTCGGCTACGGCGGATACACCAAGCTCGGCTACTACCGCATGATGCGCAATTGCTACGGGAAGGACGACGTGGAGAAATTCCGCGCCGCCGTTTGCAAGTACCTCGTTCCCGTCGCGGATAAGATCTACCGCGCACAGGCGCAGCGCCTCGGCAAGAGCTATCCGATGAGCTTTGCCGACAATGCGCTCGAATTCCGCAGCGGAAATCCCCGTCCGGCGGGCGACGCCGATGAGATTCTCGCTCAGGGACTCAAATTTTATACAGATCTTTCGCCAGAGACGGAAAAGTTCTTCCGCGCGATGCTTGACGGCGGACTTATGGACGTTCTTTCGACCGAGGGCAAGGAAGCGGGCGGCTACTGCACCGGAATTCTCGATTACGGAGTGCCGTTCATATTTGCAAACTTTAACGGAACGCAGCACGATGTCGAGGTCATAACCCATGAGGCGGGTCATGCGTTCGCCTGCTACACGAACCGAGACCGCGTCCCGATCGAGAGTATCTGGCCGAGCCTCGAGGCATGCGAGGTTCACTCAATGAGTATGGAATTCTTTGCATGGCGCAATGCCGAAGGATTCTTCGGCTCCGATGCGCGCAAATTCCGCTACAGCCATCTGTCCGGTGCGCTTACATTTATCCCCTACGGAACCATGGTCGATCACTTCCAGCACAAGGTGTATGAGAAGCCGGATATGACGCCGGCTCAGCGCCATGCCGTATGGAAGGAGCTTCTCGGCATCTATATGCCGTGGGTGAAGCTTGACGGCGATATCCCGTTCTACGCCGACGGCGAGGGATGGCAGCGTCAGACACATATTTACGTGAACCCGTTCTATTACATAGATTACTGCCTTGCGCAGACCGTTGCACTTGAATTCTGGAATATGCTTCAGAAGGATCGCGACGACGCATGGAAGCACTACATGGCGTATACCGTTCAGGGCGGAAGCCGCACCTTCACAAAGCTTCTCGAGAATGCGGGACTTGAAAGTCCGTTTGACGAGAACTGCCTGCGCGGCGTCTGCGAGACTGCCTCCGCGTGGCTCGACGCTTACGACCTGACGGGTATCTCCTGACATGTCCGACCGCAGGAAAGGACGCGGGAGACGCTCCCGACTCGGAAATTTCCGACAGGGCGCGGACGGAAAATATGTTTACGCCGGTGCGCATTACGTCTGTCGATCCGACCGTCCGTTCGGGCGGTATCTCGCGTATGTCTGGATCGCGTCGGCGATATCCTTTCTGTCGGCGGTCGCCGGCGGATGTATCGGCGTGCCGGGAATGCGCGGATGCGCGTACCTTATAATCCCGTATCTTGTCGAGCTTGCGCTTGCGGGAAGCATCGTGTGGGCATCATTCCGCCTGAGCGAAGGCGGCGCACGTCTGCGCGATTACGAATACCGCAGTGCGGTCGAGTCCGTGCCGAGAAGGTGTATCGCATTTCTTGTGCTTGCCGCAGTCGGCGCACTGTCCGAGACCGTGTACCTGATCCTGTCGGGGAACGAAGGCAGAGTTATATCGGCGATCCTTTTCTTCGTTCTGAAGGCGCTCGAAATACTGTCTGCGCTTGCGCTGAGAGACATTGTTCGGAAAACGCAGTGGGAAAGAGAAGCGCCGCGCAGCCTCTGCTCGGATGACGAATCCCGCACGAAAAAATGAAAATCTGCGATTTTCGCACAAATGCTTCTTGGAAAAGTCCCCGGATGATGAACGGCGGTGCTGCACGCGACCGCTTCGTGATGCGATCGGATCGCATCTCCGCACGTCCCGGATGTCACGGAGAATCGGCATTCAGATGCCGAGTCCGCCTCGGGCGGACACTGAAAATGTGCCACACGGATAACATCCGTTTAAGCAAAAAATAAAAAAAGGAGTATGTATCCATGAAAAGAACACTCGCATTGCTTCTTGCTGCAATCATGTGTCTCGGAATGTTCGCCGGCTGCAAAGGCAACGGCGACAAGGATCCCGCAAGCACCGATAACGGTACGGGAACCACGGCACCTGTAGAACAGCGTGAGCAGAATCTTACCCCGTTGGTTGTCGGTTATTCCGCATTCAACGAAAAGTTTTCTCCCTTCTTTGCGGAGAGCGCTTATGACCAGGACGTTATGGAGCTGACCCAGATCGGTCTTCTCGGAAATGACCGTCAGGGCGCTATCATCATGAAAGGCATCGAAGGCGAGACCAGGGAGTACAACGGTCACTCCTATACCTATACCGGTGCATCCGACTGCAAGATCACCGAGAACACCGACGGAACCGTTACATACGCTTTCAAGCTCCGTGAGGGAATGACCTTCTCCGACGGCAAGCCTGTTACCGTTGATGACGTAATCTTCAGCATGTACGTACTTTGCGATCCTACCTACGACGGCAGCTCCACTCTGTTTGCTGTTCCGATCAAGGGCATGGATGAGTACCGTGCAGGTATGACCACTCTTTCGAAGTACTTCCCGATGGTCGGCAGAGACAAGGCTGATCTCTCCATCGTTACCGCTGAGCAGCAGACTGCTTTCTGGAAGGCATTCGACGAGGGTCTCGTTCCCTTCGCTCAGGCTATCGTTGACTACTGTGTAGAAGCCGGTGCCAATGAAGCGGGCGACATTGCCGGTGCAGCAGCTAACTGGGGATTTGACGGTCTCAAGGAAGACGCTACCGTTGAAGACTTCGCAATGGCTATCGGTGAGAAGTACAGCTGGGTATTCTCCGCTATGGAGGCTGAGACCGCAGGCGTAGTTCTCTCCGAGGTTATGGACAAGGAAGTTTATAACAACTATCCTACCACCGCTGTAAAATACGGTGATTCCGCAGCAAGCATTTCCGGTATCGAGAAGCAGGATGACTACAACATGACTGTTACTCTTACCCAGGTTGACGCTACCGCTATCTATCAGCTCGGCGTTACCGTCGCTCCCATGCACTACTACGGCGACGAGGCTCAGTTCGACTATGCGAACAACAAGTTCGGATTCCCGAAGGGCGACCTCAGCGTTGTCCGTACAAAGACCACCACTCCTATGGGCGCAGGTCCTTACAAGTTTATCAAGTATGAGAACGGTGTTGTTTCCTTCGAGTCCAACGACACTTACTACAAGGGCAGACCCGTTTCCAAGTATATAAACTTCAAAGAGTGCATCTCCGATGACGATAAGCTCAACGGTGTTACCACCGGTACTATCGACATCACCGATCCCGCATTCTCCGGAGATACCGTTGAAGCTGTAGAAAAAGAAAACAGCAACAAGAGCCTCACCGGCGACAAGATCACCACCAGCACCGTTGATAACCTCGGTTACGGTTATCTCGGAATGAGCGCAAACCGCATCAACGTAGCCGGCAAGCCCGGAAGCGATGCTTCCAAGTATCTCCGCAAGGCTCTTGCAACCGTACTCGCGGTTTACCGTGACGTTGCTGTTGAGTCTTACTACGGTGAGAGAGCAAGCGTTATCAACTATCCTATCTCCAACACCTCCTGGGCAGCTCCTCAGCCGACCGATGACGGCTACAAGGTTGCATTCTCCGTTGATGCTGACGGAAAGGATATCTACACCTCCGGCATGACCGCAGAGCAGAAGTACGACGCAGCTCTCAAGGCAGCTCTCGGATTCTTCGAGAAGGCAGGCTACACCGTTACCGACGGTAAGCTTACCGCTGCTCCCGAAGGCGCAAAGCTTGAGTACGAAGTACAGATCCCCGCAGACGGTAAGGGTAACCACCCGTCATTCATGATGCTCACCGAGGCTGAAAAGGCATTCGCTAAGATCGGCATGAAGCTTATCGTCACCGACCTTACCGACTCCAGCCAGCTTTGGACGGACATCGAGGCTGAGAACGTTGATATGTGGTGCGCTGCATGGCAGGCAACTATCGATCCCGATATGTACCAGATCTACTACGCAGACGTTGCAAACAACGGCGCAGCAGCCGGCGGTTCCAACTACATGTACGATATCGCCGACGCAGAGCTTGATAAGCTCGTCATGGACGCTCGCAAGAGCCTCGATCAGAACTACCGCAAGACCGTATACAAGGCTTGCCTCGACATCGTTGTCGATTGGGCAGTTGAAGTACCTGTATATCAGCGTCAGAACGCGATCATCTTCTCGACCGAGCGTGTTGACATCAGCTCCGTTACTCCCGACATCACGACCTTCTACGGCTGGGATGCTGAGATCGAGAACGTACAGGCAAAAGCAAAATAATCATCTCGGATTTATCTGAATCTGATATCTGAGGTAACACCGCACAATTAAAGGCGATTGCCCCGACGGCGCACTCGCACCGTCGGAATTGTGCGGTATTGCCTTAATAGTCGAAA
>ENA-ORML01002909-ORML01002909.1-human-gut-metagenome-genome-assembly--contig:-NODE-2909-length-10236-cov-2.985365_pt1 | contig 10236 bp, 5 predicted proteins | sample MGYA00242103_ERZ508995 | MGnify/ENA primary metagenome ERZ508995 (study PRJEB26280, sample SAMEA2338702) | human gut metagenome | biome: human gut; feature: human-associated habitat; material: faeces...
CGTGCCGGATTCGAGGTTCGTGACGTTCACTACTCACATTACGGAAGAATGTGTCCGATCGAGACACCTGAAGGACCGAACATCGGTCTGATCAACTCACTGGCATCTTATGCAAAGATCAACGAATATGGTTTCATCGAAGCACCATATCGTAAAATCGATAAAACAGATCCTAAGAACCCGCGTGTCACAGATGAAGTAGTATATATGACTGCGGACGAAGAGGATAATTACCATGTAGCACAGGCGAATGAGGCTCTGGACGAAGAAGGACACTTCATCAGCAAGAACGTTTCCGGTCGTTACCGTGAAGAGACACAGGCATACGAAAGACACATGTTTGATTACATGGACGTGTCTCCTAAGATGGTATTTTCCGTTGCTACTGCACTGATTCCGTTCTTGCAGAACGACGACGCAAACCGAGCTCTGATGGGATCTAACATGCAGCGTCAGGCTGTACCGCTTCTGACAACCGAAGCTCCTGTAGTAGGAACCGGTATGGAAGAAAAGACAGCGGTTGACTCCGGTGTATGTGTGGTTGCAAAGAAAAATGGTACGATCGAGTCTTCTGAATCCAAACGTATCGTGGTTCGCAACGATGATGGTACAAGAGATGAGTATCGTTTGACTAAGTTTTCACGAAGCAACCAGAGTAACTGCTACAATCAGCGTCCGATCGTTTTCAAGGGCGACAGAGTTGCTGCCGGACAGGTTATCGCAGACGGTCCTTCCACATCCAACGGCGAAATCGCTCTTGGTAAGAACCCTCTGATCGGATTCATGACCTGGGAAGGTTACAACTACGAGGATGCCGTTCTGCTGAGTGAGAGACTGGTTATGAACGATGTATACACATCTGTCCATATCGAGGAATACGAAGCAGAAGCACGTGATACCAAACTGGGACCGGAAGAGATCACACGTGACGTTCCTGGTGTCGGTGATGAAGCACTGAAAGATCTGGATGAGCGTGGTATTATCCGTATCGGTGCAGAGGTTCGTGCTGGTGATATCTTAGTCGGAAAAGTTACTCCTAAGGGAGAGACAGAACTGACAGCAGAAGAGAGACTTCTTCGTGCGATCTTCGGTGAAAAAGCACGTGAAGTACGTGATACTTCCCTGAAAGTACCGCATGGTGAATATGGTATTGTCGTAGATGCAAAAGTCTTCACAAGAGAAAATGGTGACGAGCTGGCACCGGGTGTAAATCAGTCCGTAAGAATTTACATTGCACAGAAGAGAAAGATCTCTGTAGGTGACAAGATGGCCGGTCGTCATGGTAACAAGGGTGTTGTTTCCCGTGTACTTCCGGTAGAAGATATGCCGTTCCTGCCAAATGGCCGTCCGCTGGATATCGTACTGAATCCGCTGGGTGTGCCGTCTCGTATGAACATCGGTCAGGTCCTGGAGATCCATCTGAGCCTGGCTGCAAAAGCACTTGGATTCAATATCTCAACACCGGTATTTGACGGTGCAAACGAGGTAGACATTATGGACACACTGGATCTGGCAAACGATTATGTCAATCTGGAGTGGGAAGAATTCGAAAAGAAACATGGCGATGAGCTTCTGCCGGAAGTTCTGCAGTATCTGTATGACAACCGTGACCACAGAGCACTCTGGAAAGGCGTACCGCTGTCAAGAGACGGTAAAGTAAGACTGCGTGACGGACGTACCGGAGAATATTTCGACAGCCCGGTAACCATCGGACACATGCATTATCTGAAACTGCATCACCTGGTAGACGATAAGATCCATGCACGTTCCACAGGCCCGTACTCCCTGGTAACACAGCAGCCTCTGGGTGGTAAAGCTCAGTTCGGCGGACAGCGTTTCGGAGAGATGGAGGTTTGGGCTCTGGAAGCATATGGTGCTTCTTATACACTGCAGGAGATCCTGACTGTTAAATCGGATGATGTTGTCGGACGTGTTAAGACTTATGAAGCGATCATCAAGGGTGAAAACATCCCTGAACCTGGTATTCCGGAGTCCTTCAAAGTTCTGATCAAAGAGCTTCAGTCTCTTGGTCTGGATGTCAAAGTGCTCAAGGAGGACCAGACAGAAGTAGAACTTATGGAAACTGTTGACTATGGAGACACAGACTTACGTTCTGTCATCGAGGGCGACAACAAAGATTACAACAGAAAAGAGGAGTCCTCTTTCGGCGAGTACGGCTATACCAAACAGGAGTTTGAAGGCGACGAGCTGGTTGATGTACAGGAAGAGTCCGCACCGGATGAAGCAATCTTCAGCCCGGATGAAGTTTTCGAGGAAGAGTAAGCCGGAAGTGAAAGGAGAAACCATACATGCCAGAAACAACAAATAATGAAACGTATCAGCCAATTACGTTTGATGCCATTAAAATCGGTTTAGCATCTCCTGATAAGATCAGAGAATGGTCACATGGTGAAGTCCTGAAACCGGAAACCATCAACTACCGTACGCTGAAACCGGAAAAAGATGGTCTGTTCTGCGAAAGAATCTTCGGACCAAGCAAAGACTGGGAATGTCACTGTGGTAAATATAAAAAAATCCGCTACAAAGGTGTTATCTGTGACCGATGCGGAGTTGAAGTAACAAAATCAAGTGTACGCCGTGAGCGTATGGGACATATCGAGCTGGCAGCTCCGGTATCTCATATCTGGTACTTTAAGGGTATCCCTTCCAGAATGGGACTGATGCTGGATCTGTCACCGAGAGTACTGGAAAAAGTACTGTATTTTGCCAACTACATCGTTCTGGATAAAGGAACCAGCGAACTGCAGTACAAACAGGTACTGACTGAGAGAGAGTTCCAGGAAGCCAGAGAAAAATACGGTATGACATTCCGTGTCGGCATGGGTGCAGAAGCTGTCAAAGAGCTTCTGGAAGCCATCGACATGGAAAAAGAATCCGAAGAGCTGAAAAGAGGCTTAAAAGAAGCTACCGGACAGAAACGTGCAAGAATCATCAAGAGACTGGAAGTTGTAGAAGCATTCCGTGAGTCCGGCAACCGTCCGGAGTGGATGATCATGACTGTTATCCCGGTTATTCCGCCGGATCTGCGTCCTATGGTACAGTTGGACGGAGGAAGATTTGCAACTTCTGACCTGAACGACCTGTACAGAAGAATCATCAACCGTAACAACCGTCTGAAGAGACTGCTGGAGCTTGGAGCACCGGATATTATCGTCAGAAACGAAAAACGTATGCTTCAGGAAGCAGTAGATGCCCTGATCGATAACGGTCGAAGAGGAAGACCGGTAACCGGACCTGGTAACCGTGCTCTGAAATCTCTGTCCGATATGCTGAAAGGTAAATCCGGACGTTTCCGTCAGAACCTGCTCGGAAAACGAGTTGACTATTCCGGACGTTCCGTTATCGTCGTAGGACCGGAACTGAAAATTTATCAGTGCGGTCTGCCGAAAGAAATGGCAATCGAGCTGTTTAAACCTTTCGTTATGAAAGAGCTGGTAGCAAACGGAACATCACATAATATTAAAAACGCAAAGAAAATGGTAGAGAGACTTCAGCCGGAAGTATGGGACGTTCTGGAAGAAGTAATCAAAGAGCATCCGGTTATGCTGAACCGTGCTCCTACACTGCATCGTCTGGGTATTCAGGCATTTGAGCCGATCCTGGTAGAAGGTAAAGCGATCAAACTGCATCCGCTGGTTTGTACCGCATTCAACGCCGACTTCGACGGTGACCAGATGGCTGTACATCTGCCGCTGTCCGTAGAGGCTCAGGCAGAGTGCCGTTTCCTGCTTCTCTCACCGAACAACCTGCTGAAACCGTCCGACGGCGGTCCTGTAGCCGTTCCTTCACAGGATATGGTTCTTGGTATTTACTACCTGACACAGGAAAGACCGGGTTCGATCGGAGAAGGCAAGTACTTCAAGAGCGTGAACGAAGCAATACTTGCTTATGAAAACAAAGCACTGACTCTGCAGACCAGAATCAAAGTGCGTATGACAAAGACCATGCCGGACGGTACAACAAAGACCGGTACGGTAGAGTCTACACTGGGACGTTTCCTGTTCAACGAGATCCTGCCTCAGGATCTGGGCTTTGTAAACAGAAGCATTCCGGAAAACGAAATGAAGCTGGAAGTAGATTTCCATGTAGGAAAGAAACAGCTGAAACAGATTCTGGAAAAAGTTATCAATACACACGGAGCTACCAAGACAGCAGAAGTGCTGGATGATATCAAAGCAACAGGATATAAATTCTCCACAAGAGCAGCTATGACCGTATCCATTTCCGATATGACCGTTCCGCCTGAAAAACCGGAACTGATCAAGCAGGCTCAGGAGACTGTAGACCACATCACAAAGAACTACAAACGTGGTCTGATCACAGAAGAAGAACGTTACAAAGAAGTTGTAGAGACCTGGAAAGAAACCGATGATGTTCTGACCAGAAAGCTGCTGGACGGACTGGATAAGTACAACAACATCTTCATGATGGCTGACTCCGGTGCCCGTGGTTCTGATAAACAGATCAAACAGCTGGCAGGTATGCGAGGACTGATGGCAGATACAACCGGTCATACGATCGAGTTGCCTATCAAGTCAAACTTCCGTGAAGGTCTTGACGTACTGGAATATTTCATGTCTGCACATGGAGCTCGAAAAGGTATGTCCGATACCGCTCTTCGTACAGCCGATTCCGGTTACCTGACAAGACGACTGGTTGATGTATCACAGGATCTGATCATCCGTGAGATGGACTGCTGCGAAGGCAAAGAAATTCCGGGTATGTATGTAAAAGCATTTACAGACGGCAAGGAAGAGATCGAAAGCCTGCAGGAGCGTATCACAGGAAGATTCTCCTGCGAGACCATTAAGAATAAAGACGGCGAAATCCTTGTAAAAGCAAACCATATGATCACTCCGAAACGTGCAGCACGTATCATGAGTGAAGGTGTGGACGCAAACGGCAAACCATTTGAACAGATCAAGATCCGTACGATCCTGAACTGTAAATCACATGTTGGTGTTTGTGCGAAATGTTACGGTTCCAACATGGCAACCGGTGAGCCGGTACAGGTTGGTGAATCCGTAGGTATCATCGCAGCACAGTCTATCGGTGAGCCGGGTACACAGCTGACCATGCGTACCTTCCATAACGGTGGTGTTGCCGGCGGCGATATCACACAGGGTCTTCCTCGTGTCGAGGAGCTTTTCGAGGCACGTAAGCCTAAGGGACTTGCTATCATCACTGAGATTTCCGGTGTGGCAACTCTCAAAGATACCAAGAAAAAACGTGAGATTATTGTGACAAACAGTGAGACAGGTGAGTCCAAGACTTATCTGATCCCTTACGGATCACGTATCAAAGTACAGGATGGAGTTTATCTGGATGCTGGTGATGAACTGACAGAAGGTAGTGTAAATCCGCATGACATTCTGCGAATCAAGGGCGTAAACGCTGTTCAGGATTACATGCTGCGTGAAGTACAGCGTGTATACCGTCTGCAGGGTGTAGAGATCAACGATAAACATATCGAAGTAATCGTTCGTCAGATGATGAAGAAGATCCGTATCGAGGATAACGGAGACACGGAACTTCTGCCGGGAACCATGGTAGACATCCTTGATTTCGAGGATATCAATGAAGAGATGATCGCTCAGGGCAAAGAGCCTGCAGAAGGAAAACAGGTAATGCTTGGTATTACAAAAGCATCCCTGGCAACCAACTCCTTCCTGTCAGCAGCATCCTTCCAGGAAACTACAAAAGTTCTGACAGAAGCAGCTATCAAAGGTAAAGTCGATCCGCTGATCGGTCTGAAAGAGAACGTTATCATCGGTAAACTGATCCCGGCCGGAACCGGTATGAAACGTTACCGCAACGTAAAACTGGATACCGGTGAGGATGAATATGAAATGGAAGATGACGATCTGATGCTGGATGAAACAGAAATGTCGGAAGAGCAAACAGAGATCACTTCGAAAGAAACAGCAGCAGATGAAGAAACTGCCGCAGCAGAGAATGCAGATGAGAATGTTGCAGACGATTTCGATGAAGTCGATTTGACAGCGGAAGATTCGGATTCTACCGAAGAATAAAGAGAATAACAAAACCCGTACAGGGTGTGGATTTTTTAAGAAAGTTCTTTTTTCGCCACATAGCTATCGAAAGGTAGTTATGTGGCGTTTTTTTGTTGCCATGTTGAGAAAAATACAGCATGCTGGTATTTGGCGATTGCTAATCAGCTGATAAAGTCTGTAAAGCACGTTGTATTATTAGATGGAGGAAATATATGGATCAAAGTTTTATGAAAGAGCGAAAAATACTGCCGCTGGTGTTATCCATGTCGCTGCCGATGGTCATCTCCATGGCAGTGAATGCACTGTATAACATCGTAGACAGCTATTTTGTTGCAAAATTAAGTGAAGAAGCGATGACGGCACTGGCACTTGTATATCCGATACAGAATCTGATTACAGCCATCGGTGTTGGTATTGGAATCGGGATCAATGCCGGGATCGCTTATTATCTGGGAGCAAAAAAACAGACCACAGCAAATCAGATAGCAACGCAGGGCATTGCCTTAAGTGTTTTGCATGGAATATTGCTGACAGTCCTGTGTACAGCAGGTCTGTGGAAGTTTTTGAAAGGATTTTCCGCTGATTTGGAAGTCAACCTGATGGCAATCACATACGGAAATCGTGTGTTGCTCTTCTCCGTTGTGATCACACTGGGGATAACCTTTGAAAAAATCTTTCAGTCGGTGGGTAAAATGAAAGTTTCCATGTTCAGCATGATCTGTGGGTGTCTGATCAACATTCTGCTCGATCCGCTGATGATCTTTGGAATCGGCCCATTTCCGGCTATGGGGATTGCCGGTGCCGCCTATGCGACCGGAATCGGACAGACGGCGACACTGCTGATCTATCTCATCTTTTATTTTGCAGATCCGATCCCGGTCAAGATCCAGTTAAAATATTTAAAACCGGAGAAACATGTAATTTCCCGTATTTATGCTGTCGGCATTCCGGCGACTTTAAATATGGCACTTCCGTCTCTGTTGATTTCATCTTTAAATGGTATCCTGTCAGGATTCTCGGAGAAATATGTGCTGGTGCTTGGCGTATATTATAAACTTCAGACCTTTATTTATCTGAGTGCAAACGGAATCATCCAGGGCATCCGTCCGCTGATCGGCTACAATTATGGAGCGGGAGAGAAAAAACGGGTAGAAAAAATATTCCGGACGGCACTGGGACTGGTGCTTGGCGTGATGGCAGCCGGAATGCTGATATCCTGGCTCATCCCGGGAAAATTGATCGGGCTGTTCACCGTGAACGAAGAGACCATCCGGATCGGAATCACTGCACTTCATATCATCAGCTTTGGCTTTATCGTGTCCGGCGTGTCTGTGACCTGTTCCGGAGCACTGGAAGGACTCGGAAAGGGTACACCATCTTTTTGTATTGCGTTGCTGCGATATGTCATTGTCATTATTCCGGCAGCATTTCTGTTTGGAAAAATACTGGGAGCAAACGGCGTATGGCTGGCATTTCCGGTGACAGAGGCATTGACAGCGGTGTTTGCAATCATACTATATCAGAGGTGAGATGATTCTCGACTGTAGGCCTCTTCTGTTTCATGCATTATTTTCTGTAAATGATCACAAAACGGAACAAAATTTCTCGAATTTTTGATTTGACCATCTGGCGATTTTTTGATAAGATATGTAATATAGCATTGTATTATATTACAAACGATTAGGAGGATAAAGTATGGCTTTTTACAGTTTATCAGAAGCGGAACAGCACATTATGGACTACATGTGGGCACATGCAGATCAGGAGGAGATTCATCTGAATGAAATCATGGAGTACATGGAGACAAAAGGATATGTATGGAAACAGCAGACGGCCTATAGTTTTGTGATACGTCTGAAGAATAAGAAAATCCTGTCTTCTACCAAAAGAGGTAAACGTCGCTATTATTCTGTGAACATGTCAAGAAAAGAATTTATAGCAAAAGGTGTTCAGGAATACCTGAATCTTGCCTATGATGGTTCTCTGCTGGTGTTTTTACGTTCTCTTGAGGGCGATCATGGTCTCAGTGAAGAGCACAAACAGGAATTACAGCAATTTGTGAAAGAACAGCAGGAGAAGGAAGAAGAGAGACAGAAGCAGGAAGAAAGCAGCGAAAAAACAGAGTAACAGGGAACAGAATAATAAGCAAAAAACGAAAAATGATAAAACAAAAAATGCAAGTATTTTTGTCGGATGACGAAAGTACATGCATTTTTTCGTTTAGTTTTAATCGAAACTCAATTTCCGATTTTATCTCAGTCGAGAAGAGTCTCACTTCTGCAAGTGGTGAGCAACAAACCTTTACAGATCAAAGAACCAGTCTTTTTCATGTTTCTTTTTTCTTCGGTGCTGTACCGGAGGAGTCTGTCTTGGATCTTCCGCAGGTTCGTCTGGAACGGTACTTTCCGGATTCTCATATGGAGCCTGTTCTTTTTCTGGTGAATAAGATGGCTGTCGGGAAACATTTTCGGAACGGTCAAATCCCCAGTCATGATCATATGGATCATTTGTTTCCTGATAATTTCGCTCGGCATATTCCGGTTTGGCATTGAAGTCGATTTCCTGTTCTGGAGACCAGAAAGGATCGTTTGGATTAGTAGCCTTTTTGTCGGAAGTACGTGATGTATGCTCCGGATGAAGTCCGGCTTCTACTTCTTCCCTTGACCAGGTTCTGGTACTCTGCTGTGACTGCGACTCCCTGACGGGCTGCTCATAGTAATCGCGGTTACTGCGGTCAGGAGTCTGTGATTCGCAGTAATTCTGCTCGCAGTTGTCATATCCGTAACCGGTTTCCGGATTTTTGCCGCTCTGTTCATAATAATCACGATGTCCATGATTATCATAACCATAATTCGGATTGCCGCTGCGGTTATCATAGCCATAATTCGGATTGCTGCTGCGACCGTCATAACCATAATTCGGATTACCGCCGCGGTTGTCATAGCCATAATTTGGATTATTGCTGCGGTTGTCATAGCCGTAATTTGGGTTACCTTCCGGCTGACCATAATAATCGCGGCCGCTGCGGTTATCGTAACCATAATTCGGATTGTCGCCCGGCTGTTCGTAATAATTACGCCCGCTGCGGCTGTCATAGCGACTATCATAACCATAATCCTGCCCACGGTTGTCATAACCATATCCAGATCCTGGATTCTGGTAATAGCGGTCATCCGGCTGTGGTGGCTGGTAATTGCCGTATTTATCATAGTAAGTTGTTTTTGACTTACCGCCAAAGAGCTTTTTCTTTGGCTTTTTCTGTTTTACTTTGACTTTTTCTTTAAAGACCGTCTTCCGTCCGGTCCAACCGATGATGCGGACGACGATGATCCCAAAAAACACGCCGACACTGTCGATACAGACATCTCTTGCCGAAGGACTTCGTCCGGCGATAAACGATTGGTGGAATTCATCTCCGCAGGCGAACCCGACGCAGATCAGCCCCGCCAGAAACATCAGAAGGATGCCGTGCAGTCCATATACATATAATGGAAAGGATACTGCGATGGCAAGAGCGAAATATTCGGTCATATGTGCCAGTTTGCGGGTGATAAAATCGATTTTATTTGCCCACTCATCGATTTGATCGTAACTGAGATTGGCGTTAAAAACATAGTCAGCTGTTTCGATGATCTTCACACTTGCCTGGTAGCTGAGCTGACCGGACATATCTCCGTCCTGAGCGGAGAAGGAGAAGATAATATACATCATAATGAGGGCAGGTACGAAAGAAAGTGGTTTCAATATTGTCCTCAACATAGCGATTCACCTCCATAATTATAAATAGCGAAAATGCCAGCATAAAGAGCATGCTGGTAAGCTAATTGCTTACGCGATATAATATCACTTTTAAAAGAAAAAGTCCAGCAAAGCCAGCCAGGTTTTCACTTTCACGGTCAGTAAAACAGCGGAGCGTTTATTGTCGGGTGAACAGTAACTATGGATTTTTCATGTACAATACGGTAAAATAGAAGCAGTGAAAGCAAACGGAAGTTGTGGAATGTAACTTTTGTAATGGAAATGGAGATGAAATATATGAGTGAAAAAATTTTGATCGTGGATGATGAAGAGTCGATGGCAGATTTGCTGGAGATTTTTCTGAAAAATGATGGGTACACGGTGTATAAGTTTTATAACGGACAGGACGTTTTGAAATAAGGCTACCGCAATCCCACTGGCTTTAGACGGTGGGTTAAGGTAG
>ENA-ORML01002910-ORML01002910.1-human-gut-metagenome-genome-assembly--contig:-NODE-2910-length-10228-cov-2.987614_pt1 | contig 10228 bp, 9 predicted proteins | sample MGYA00242103_ERZ508995 | MGnify/ENA primary metagenome ERZ508995 (study PRJEB26280, sample SAMEA2338702) | human gut metagenome | biome: human gut; feature: human-associated habitat; material: faeces...
CGCCGGATCGGCCGTGGCCTACTGCCTCGGCATCACGCAGATCGACCCCATCGCCTACGACCTGCTGTTCGAGCGTTTCCTGAACCCCGACCGTATTTCGCTCCCCGATATTGACGTCGACTTCGATGACGACGGCCGCGGAAGGGTCCTGAACTGGGTGACGCAGAAATACGGCAAGGAGAAGGTGGCGCACATCATCACCTACGGCACGATGGCCACCAAACTGGCCATCAAGGACGTGGCGCGCGTGCAGAAACTGATGCTCTCGGAGTCGGACCGCCTCTGCAAACTCGTGCCGGACAAGATTCCCGACAAGAAGCTCAACCTGCAGAACGCCATCGACTACGTCCCCGAACTGAAAGCCGCCGAACAGTCGGACAACCCGATTCTGCGCGATACGATCCGTTACGCCAAGATGCTCGAAGGAAACGTCCGCAACACGGGCGTGCACGCCTGCGGCACGATCATCTGCCGCGACGACATCACGGACTGGGTCCCCGTCTCGACGGCCGACGACAAGGAGACCGGCGAGAAGATGCTCGTCACGCAGTACGAGGGTTCGGTGATCGAGGACACGGGACTGATCAAGATGGACTTCCTGGGGCTGAAGACCCTTTCGATCATCAAGGACGCCGTGGAGAACATCCGCCTGACCAAGGGCGTGAAGATCGACATCGACGACTTCACGATCATCAACGACCCCGCGACCTACCGCCTCTACGGCGAGGGCCGCACCGTCGGGACGTTCCAGTTCGAGTCCGCGGGCATGCAGAAGTACCTGCGCGAGCTGCAACCCTCGACCTTCGAGGACCTGATCGCGATGAACGCCCTCTACCGGCCCGGCCCGATGGACTACATCCCGGACTTCATCGCCCGCAAGCACGGCCGCAGCCCCATCGAGTACGACATCCCCGTGATGGAGAAGTACCTCAAGGACACCTACGGCATCACGGTCTACCAGGAGCAGGTCATGTTGCTGTCGCGTCTTCTGGCCAACTTCACCCGCGGCGAGTCGGACACGCTCCGCAAGGCCATGGGCAAGAAACTCAAGGACAAGCTGGACCACCTGAAACCCAAGTTCATCGAGGGCGGCAGGAAGAACGGACACGATCCGAAGGTGCTCGAAAAGATCTGGGGCGACTGGGAGAAATTCGCCTCCTACGCGTTCAACAAGTCGCACGCCACGTGCTACTCGTGGGTGGCTTACCAGACGGCCTACCTCAAGGCCAACTACCCTTCGGAGTACATGGCTGCCGTGTTGAGCCGAAACCTCACGAACATCGAGCAGCTGACGCTCTACATGAACGAGTGCAAGCGCATGGGCATCAGCGTCATGGGACCCGACATCAACGAGTCGATGCGGACCTTCTCGTCCAACGCCGCCGGGGACGTGCGCTTCGGCCTCGCGGCAGTGAAGGGCGTCGGTGCGGCGGCCGTGGAGAGCATCATCGCCGAACGCAAGGCCAACGGGCCTTTCAAGGACATATACGACTTCGTCGAGCGCGTGAACTACTCGCTCGTCAACCGCAAATGCCTCGAAAACCTGGCTTACGCCGGGGCGTTCGACTCGATCTCGGATTTCGCACGCTGCAAGTATTTCGGCGTCGACCTGCGCGATTCGAGCGGCATCACCTTCATCGAGCAGCTGATGCGCTACGGGCAGCGGTTCCAGACCGAGCAGAACAACGCCCAGCAGAGTCTGTTCGGCGGCGGCGAGCACGTGGACATCCAGCGCCCGGTGCTTCCGGCCTGCGCCGACTGGAGCCAGTTGGAAAAACTCACGAAGGAGCGCGAAATGGTGGGCCTTTACCTCTCGGCGCATCCGCTCGACGATTACAAAATCATCATCGACCACATGTGCAAGACCCAGCTTTCGGAGCTGGAGAACCTCGACGCCCTCAAGGGGCAGGAGATCGCCGTGGCGGGCATGGTCGTGGGCGTGCAGAACCTGATGCCCAAGACCGGCAAGCCGTGGGGCAAGTTCAAACTCGAGGACTACAACGGAGGCCACGAGTTCGCCCTCTTCGGCAAGGACTACGAGAACTTCCGCAAATACCTTTTCCCGGACTATTTCCTCTTCGTCCGGGGCCGCGTGCAGGCCAAGCCCTACAACGACAAGGAGCTGGAATTCAAGATCATTTCGATGGTTCAGTTGCAGGAGATGCGCGACACGATCAAGGAGATGATCGTGCAGCTGCCGATCGAGGAGGTGACCGAAGCGTTCATTCACGACCTGACGGAGAGGGTCCGCGAGTCGAAGGGCGACACGCTGCTGCGCCTGAACGTCTACGACCGCGGAGCGCAGGTCTCGCTGCGCCTCTTCTCGAAAAGCCACAAGGTGAGCCTCTCGCAATCTCTGGTCGGATATTTGGACGACAACAGCATCCACTACTCAATCGCATAAGCATACTTTAATTGATAATCAACAAAAAACTCAAAGCTATGGCATTGGCAATCAACAAAGACAATTTCGAAGCGCTGGTCGCAGGCGATCAGCCGGTGGTCATCGACTTCTGGGCCGAATGGTGCGGTCCCTGCCGCACGATGTCGCCCATCGTGGACGAACTGGCTGCGGAATACGAAGGCAAGGTCGTCATCGGCAAGTGCGACGTCGAGGAGAACGACGACATCACGATGAAGTACGGCGTGAGGAACATCCCGACGATCGTCTTCCTCAAGGGCGGCGAGCTGGTCGACAAGCAGGTAGGCGCCGCGTCGAAGGCCGCACTCGCGGAGAAGATCGAAAAACTGCTCTAAAATGCTCCGCAGTACCGACTGGCATGGGATGCAGGCCGTCGAGTTCTCGAAAGGCGACTATACGGCCCTGCTGATTCCGGGCATGGGCGCAAACCTCATCCGGCTGACCAATACGCGGCTGGGCGCCGAGATTTTGCGGGCACCGGCCGACGACGAGGTCGAAACGTTCAAGGGACGGCCGCATGTCTTCGGACTGCCGATCCTGTTTCCGCCCAACCGGATCGAGGACGGGCGCTATACGTTCGGCGGCCGGACTTACCGCTTTCCCATCACGAATGCCAAAGAGCACCATTACCACCACGGCATCCTCAAGAGCCAGCCTTTCGCCGTGTCGAAGGCTTGGGAGACCGGGGAGGAGGTGCTGGTGGAGTGCCGCTACTATTCGAACGCCGGAAACGACGCGATTTTCCGCGACTTTCCGCACGAGTTCAAATGCAAGATCACTTTCCGCCTTACGACCCAAGGGCTGGAGCAGGAGGTGATGTTCGCCAACCGCAGTGCGGAGTCGATGCCCGTGGGCGTCGGGTTTCATACGCCGATGCAGATTCCCTTTGCGGGCGGTGAGGCGGCGGATTATGTGATGCGCGTCGCAGTTGGAGAACAAGTTGAGATGAGCGGGCGTAATATCCCGACAGGGCGTAAGTTGCCGTTGTCGGAACAGTTCGCCAGACTGCGCGAAGGCGGATTGCGGGTAACGGACTGCGAACCGATCGAAGCGGGCTTCACGCTGCGCGAAATCGAGGTGGACGGCAAGCCTTTCCGGGGTGCGCTGGTCGAGAATCTCCGTACGGGCGTCCGCACTTTCTACGAGGTCGATCGGCAGACGACCTATTGGACGATCTGGAACAACGGCGGCCGGGTGCCCTACTGCTGTCCCGAACCGCAGTCGTGGACGACGAACGCCCCGAACGCCGCGGACCCTGCGGCCGAAGGTTTTCAGGCGATCGCTCCGGGCGAAAGCTGGCGCATGAAGTTCCGGCTGTATGCCAAGTGACCTGCCTTTACGAAACGGGGAATCCGTACGGATTCTTCAAGGCAGACAGCGGGCCTTTCGGGGTGTGGGATTAAAGTGATGTAACGACCTGATTCATCGGGTCGTTACATTTTTGTATAAGATAGTAGGTAACGAAAAGGCAACGGTTTGTTTTCAGTCTGTTGCGCTGAAATACCGCGTTTCAAATAACCTTTTGCAAGATACGGAAAATTTTCGCGATAGGCAAATTATACTGAAAAGCATCAAGGGTAATAAAATTAGATAATATTCTTTATAACAATATAACAGCTGGACGATTACAAAGTGCTGAACCTTGTACTCGTCTTCTGTTTTTATTTAAGATGAATAAAATATATCGATGATAAAATGGCAAGTCAATATATTATCAAATTTAAGAATTTTTCGATATAATTTTCTTTCAGAAATAGATGTCAAAAAATATATGTATTTTTATGATTAGATTTGACAATTATGAAATACTTATTACCCGTTGGCGGAATTAAAATAGCGCATATTTAACTCTGCCAATAGGCTTTTCATTTTTGTAATTAATATATTGGAGGATTGTAAGTGCGCTAATCTTCCCGATAATCCGGGCAAACAATCCATCTGTATCTTTCGCATAATTCCTTATAATCATAAACTGGTCACACAATTGCGAGAATAGGGTTTCAATTCTTTTTCTCGCTTTGGCAAAAGCTGGGAATGTTGGCTTCCATTCTTTTTGATTACATCTGTATGGTACCTCCAATCTGATATTGGCAGTTTCAAACAGATCCAATTGCACTTGGGCACTTATATATCCTCTGTCCCCTATGACTGTACAATTACTATAATCCACTTTCACATCCTTCAGGTAATGAATGTCATGCACACTTGCCTTAGTGAGGTCAAAGGAGTGGATGACACCACTTAACCCACAGACTGCATGGAGTTTATACCCATAGTAATACATGCTTTGTGATGCGCAGTAGCCTACCCCAGGTGCTTTACTAAAATCCTTCTTTCCCATACTGCAACGTTTGGAACGGGCAATACGACATACTTCTATCGGTTTCGAATCAATACAGAAATAGTCTTCACCACCATCCATTTTAGCAACCATTCTTTCTCGGATTGCATTACATAGGGAGGAAGTTATTTTACGTCTGTCATTGTATTGTCGGCGGGAAATAAGGTTGGGTATTTCAACTCTATATTCCTGTAGATTTGCAAATAACAGCGACTCACTGTCAATACCAACAGCCTCTGATGCCATGTTCAAAGCCACTACTTCAAGGTCTGAGAATTTAGGGACGACTCCTCGTCTTGGCACATTCCCAGATTCATTGACTAAATTGCCGGCAATTTGTTTGCATATGTTCAGTAATTTTGCGAATATTGCATATAAGTTGTGCATACGATATTTGTCTATTAAATGTTTGATCTCATTTAATTTACTAAATATCAATAATATGCACAACTTTTTAAACATAAATCTTTTATAATTTAATTCCGCCAATAGGTAATTTAATATTTGTTTTATAAAAGAATTAATACGCTAAAAAGGCGCATTAAGGCAAATAGGACTGTTTGTATTACCTTTGTGACTAAATAGATTATTGTAATGTTGCAATGTAGACCGACGCGGCCAGCAGAATCAGGTAAACGGGCAGTGCGATTCTGCGGTCTATCCGCACGAAAAACACCGGGAAAAGCAGGGCGGCGGGAACCGCCGTCAGGGTGAATGCTTCGGGGGTGACCGACGGGGTGCAGAGCAGGGCGAGAGTCATCGCCAGTATACCTGTATTGAAAATAAGGATGAAGCGGGGTTTGGTTCCGGCGGCATAAATGTCCGAGAGAAAGAAAAGGAGCGCCGTCAGGGCAAGCGCCGCGATGACGCACAACATGACGAGCGACGGGAGCGGAAGGCCCTTAAAGATCCACAGCGGAACGCCCGATACGAGCGCATCGGCCAGCGTCATGACCGGAGCCGTAAATTCGTCACCCATGCCCCAGCTGACATAGCAGGCGGTCAGGAGGGGCAGTATCAGCCCTGCGGCGGCGACTACCGCTTCGCGGAAGGTACGCTTGAAAAGCAGTATCGCCAGCGGAAGGATCAGCACCAGCGGCGTCGCGGGAGCATAGACCAGCGGCAGCAATCCCAGATACAGGGACGCGCGGAAAATGGCGTCGAATCCGTAGCCGTTGCAGTACGAACGGCAGTAGTTCTTGGCGGCGAGCGCCAGCAGCATCGAAGCGGCGAATGCCGTCAGGTAGTTCCCGCCGGAGAAGATTCCGCAGGCGACGACGGCGTAGAGCGGAATCGGCAGGCATGTGCTGACGCCATAGAGGTTGTAGCGGATGGCGATCCGCCCCGTGCACATTCCCGTGAAGAGGATCATGAATCCGGCGGCCAGACGTGCCCACACCGGATATGCTGCCTGAAACCGGGTCAGCGCTCCGCCCAGCAGGGGCATTGTCTCCGGCGCATCGGCGGACACGCCGTCTCCCGCCCCGCCCCACATGGCCGTGACTGCGAGTGCGAAGAGAGTGACGAAGGCCGGAACCAGCGGTTGTCGGGCGATATCTATCTTCATGCGGCGATTTCTGCTTTCGGCAAAAATACGGAAAAAAGCTGTACGGGACTAAATAATTGCTAACTTTGTTGTAGCCGGAATCCTGCGGAGGGTGTTTCTTTTCCAGTCTTGCGTATGGTTGCGGCCCGTTCGCAGGAGCAACACGGCATGTTTCGGCTGTCCGGCTGTTCGGTTGTTCGGTTGCTCGGCTGCTCGGCTGTTCAGTTGCTCGGCCGCTGGGCGGAATTGGTGGGGCGGCCGCTGGGCGGATCGACGTCTCCGGAGATGCCGGTTGCATTCCGGCGGTTCTGTCCGGAATTGGGTTCCGACTCGCTTTTCGGACCAGCTTTCCGGGCCTGTTTCGGGATTTGCTTTTCCGGTCGCAGGATTCGTCTGTGCAATTTTTGCCGCAGCAGCTTCCGGCGGCGGGCGTGTAATAGTTTGTTGCCGGTTTTCCTTGATTTGTGTCGGGTGCCGATGATTTAATGTTTTTGGCTATGCTTGAAAATTGCTTTCAATACGATCTTCCCGAAGCGGGATGCGACGAGGCCGGGCGGGGGTGTCTCGCCGGGCCGGTCTTTGCAGCGGCCGTGATGCTGCCGCCCGATTTCCACGACCCCTTGCTCAACGATTCGAAGCAGATGACCGAGCGCAACCGCGAGAAGCTTCGGACGATTATCGAACGCGAAGCCGTGGCATGGGCCGTCGAAGCGGTCTCCGCCGAGCGGATCGACGAGATCAACATTCTGAATGCGTCGTTCGAGGGAATGTCGCTGGCCGCGGCGCGGCTCCCGGCTTTCTGGCCATCGACGGCAACCGCTTCCGGACCCGGCTCGAACTGCCTTACCGCTGCATCGTCAAAGGCGACGGCAAGTATGCCGACATCGCCGCCGCTTCGGTGTTGGCCAAAACGCACCGCGACGAGTACATGCTGCGTCTGGCCGAGGAGTTTCCCCAGTACGGCTGGCGGAAGAACAAAGGTTATCCGACGCGCGAACACCGCCTTGCAATCCGCGAGTACGGTCTCACTCCACACCACCGGCTGACCTTCAACCACGAAATCGGCCAGCTGGAATTGGCGTTCTGATCCGGCGGCGTATCATTCGTATTCGAAACGCCGAAATCCCTCTTCATACGGCAAAACAAAAAGAGCTGAAGTCTTGACTTCAGCTCTTTTTCAAACAATTTTCCTCGGATTTTAGTATCCCAGCGACTTGGAAGCGGCGTAGGAGACTTTCAGTGCGTTGGCACGGCGAAGCTCCTGCTTCACGTCGGTTACGATACCCATTTTCGTGGTCTGGTCTGCCTTGAGACAGATCGTCATCGAAGCACGGTCGGCCTCGCTGAGGTTATCGCGCTCTGCGGCGACGAAATCCAGAATATCCTTGGTCGTTTTGTACGAGTCGTTCAGCTGGATACGGGGTGCAGTGCCGAATTTGGCCTGCATCACCAGCGAAGGCTGTCCGATGTGGATATAGCTTACGAGCGATTTCTTCTCGAGCTTCTGCACCTCGGTTGCCTCGGGGAGTTTGTATCTCACGAGCAGTTCCTGATCGCGCATGGTCGTCGATACCATAAAGAAGAAGAGGATCATGAAGATCACGTCAGGAAGCGATGCGGTCGAGATAGGGGGCAAACCTTTGTTGCCCTTCTTTTTCATTACTGCCATAGCTTACTTCTTTATATTACGCGGTTCTGCCTCCGAGATCTTCAGCGGAACGGCTTTTGATACTGCGTTGCGGTTCTCTTCGGGAAGGTCGGCGAATTTCGAGCCGAATTTCCGCATGGCGACCTCGTCGCGTACTTCGTTGAATGCGCGGGTGAGTTCGTTCTGCACCATGATGTACGACTGATAGCCGGTATCACGGGTGGTCTGAAGCGAAACGACGCCCTGACTTTCGGGATATACCCACTTGCTGCCGTCAGCCAATTCGATTTCCTTATCGGCTTTTTCAGGAAGGTTTTCATCATCCATCGGATTGAGGATGAATTCCTTCGTTCTGTCCTTGAGCTGGTGCAGGTCGATGATCTCCTGCTTGCCCGCGGGGCCTGCCATGATGTTGCCGCTGCCCGAAATAAGCACGAGGAAGAGGTTGCGTTCCTTGACCTTGATGTCCTCCTGCTGTTTCTCATCGGGGGGCATAGGCGGGAGCATACGCACCAGACCTGTATCGACATTCATCGTAGTGGCCACAAGGAAGAAAATCAGCAGCAGGAAGGCGATGTCGGCCATCGAGCCGGCATTGATTTCCTGTATTTTCCTTTTATCTGTTGCCATTGTTGTTCACTCCATTATTTGAAAGCGCCCCAGATTTCGGTTACTACGGCCGTCAGGAAAGCGGCGACGAAAGCAACGTACGTCACGAGAATGCTCGTTTCGGTAATTACGGTTTCACCGTGGCCGAAGAAACCATTGGTCTGGAGATCGACGATGTTCACCGTGTGGCCGGCAGCGTAGAAGTACGACACGCCGACGACGATGATTATCAGCGCCAGAGAGAGGATGGTTCCCTTGATGCCTGCCGGGTTCTGAATCATTCCGAAAACGGCGCAGAAAATGGCCGCAGCGACAGCGAACACGAAGAGGAAGTAACCCCACATCAGGTTCACGCTGATCGATGCGTCCGAGCCGCCGGTAGCGATCGCGTAGACCATGAGGACTACGGTGATAGCCATCAGAATACCCAGCAATATGTTTAAAATCTTTTTCATAATTGCTTTTGACTATTTCAGCGTTCGATTATTTCTTGTTGTAAGCCGTCAGAATATCCATCAGCGTGATGGACGAATCCTCCATATCGTTCACGAGCGAGTCGATCTTCGAAACGATATAGTTGTAGAACAGCTGAAGAATAACCGCAGCGATAAGACCCATGAGGGTCGTCAGAAGGGCGACCTTGATACCGCCTGCAACGAGGGTCGGGCTGATATCGCCGGCAGCCTGAATGGCGTCGAACGCCGCGATCATGCCGACAACGGTACCCATGAAGCCCAACATAGGCGAAAGGGCGATGAACAGGCCGATCCACGAAAGACCCGACTCCATCTGGCCGGTCTGAACCGAACCGTAGGAAACGACAGCCTTCTCGACCGAATCCAGACCCTGATCGTAACGGTCGAGACCCTGGTAGTAGATCGAAGCGATCGGGCCGCGCGTGTTGCGGCAAACTTCCTTGGCAGCTTCGATGCCGCCGTTCTTCAGGGCTTCTTCAACCTTGGTGATGAGTTTCTTCGAGTTGATCGTCGACAGCGAGAGATAGAGGATACGCTCGATGGCAACGGCCAGACCGATAATCAGGAAGATAAGGATCGGGAGCATCCATGCCCAACCACCCTCGAGGAACTTCTGCATCATCACGTGGTGCAGGCTATCGCCGGCGAGTTGGGTTTCGGCAGCTGCAGCAGCCTCCTGCGCGAAAGCGTTAACAGTACCCAGTGCGAACAGGGCCACTGACAGAATCAAAAAAAGTTTTTTCATAGTTGTGTTGGATAAAATTAAATTTGATTAGTTGTTTATTTGTTTGTGTCTTTTTTGGTTTATTCCATATCTCGGTTTCCCGACTTCTTCAATTTCTTATTTTTCCCTAAAAAAATCCTAAAAAAATCTTTTTTTTCACGCTTCCGGAATTTATCCGGCGTTTTTTGGTCGCTGTCCGCATATTTTCCGTACCGGTTTCACGCAGGCAGCCGAATCCCGAATCTTTCATTCTGAACTCATGCAATTTCCTGCCGATCAACTTGTTGCGATGTTCGCATCTTTCCGTCCGCCGTCACCGGGGGCCTTCTAAGGATACATTAGCAGTGCGAAATATAGAAAAAAAAATCGTTCCGTGCAATGGCTTAGGCCGTAAATTCTCCGCGCAGGGGGCGGCGCAGCAGCGCGCGCGTCCGGTCGTCCGGCAGGTCGAGTCCCAGCACG
>ENA-ORML01002920-ORML01002920.1-human-gut-metagenome-genome-assembly--contig:-NODE-2920-length-10190-cov-3.246571_pt1 | contig 10190 bp, 14 predicted proteins | sample MGYA00242103_ERZ508995 | MGnify/ENA primary metagenome ERZ508995 (study PRJEB26280, sample SAMEA2338702) | human gut metagenome | biome: human gut; feature: human-associated habitat; material: faeces...
TCGGCAAAATGGAATTTCATCGTCATCGCTCCTTCAATATTTTATCCTAATGTATCTATTATAGACCAATCATCCATCCTTTTCAAGCACAACGCCGTGGGCAATCCCCGGAATACTCAGCCCTTCATTGAAACTGATTTTAGAAAGAAGGGCCCCTGTCGGCACAAATAAAACTCTTTTCCACACACCGCTTTCCATCTGATTCATTACATAACTGCAGAGTGTTACTGCGGCTCTGACTGAGAGACCCATGTCCGACAGCTCCGCCGGCATGGGTATCCTGGGTTTCATGGTCAAAAATTTCAATTCCACAGTCCATATGGTTGGCTTCGATATCGTACCCTTCCTCCCGCATCAACTCGAATAAAATTTTCTGTCCCACAAAACCCAAATCTCCGGTGATGATTTTATCATAATCTTCCGGCGTCCGATTCATATCTTTCAGGTGACTGGCAATGACAAATGCCGCCGCCGGAGCCATGCAGGCCCCCATATTCTGTGAGTCCTTAATGCCGTAATCAATAATTTTCCCCGTCGTCGCCGCCTTGACTCGCACACATTTTTCCGCCGCTTTCTCCGAACACTCCTCTGCGCTCTCCAAAACAAGGGCGCCGCTGCCTGTCACTGTCCAGGTGGCCGCCAGAGAACGCTGATTCCCATAGCTGAGGGGAAAACGGAACTGCTTTTCTGCGCTGGCAAAATGGCTGGAGGTCACGGCAACGGCCCGGCTGGCAAACCCCGCCGTCAACGGCCATAGCCGCAAGGCTAAGGGATTCGCCCATCGTTGAACAGGCGCCGTACAGGCCAAAATGGGGAATCTGAAGCTCCTTAAGCCCAAAAGAGGTGGCAATAGTCTGTCCGAGCAAATCTCCCGCAAAGAGATAATGAATATTCTCCGGCTGTATAAACGCCTTGTCCAATGCCTTGAGAACCGCCGTATACTGAAGCTGTCCTTCGGCTTCCTCCCAACTGTCCTGGCCCATCATCGGGTCCTGGCATATTGTATCAAAATACATTCCCAGAGGCCCCTCCGCCTCTTTCTCTCCGACAACCGCCGCATAGCTTCGGATTAACGGAGGATTTTCAAATTCTACCGTATATCTGCCTTGTCTTTTTCTTCCCATAACGACGCCCCCTACACTAAACCGATACTTATCAGTATCCAGTATATAAATCCAAAAAACCAACTGGTCACTATGCCGTATAAAATGACCGGCCCGGCAATATTAAAAATCTGGCTGCCAACCCCGAAAACCTGGCCCTCCCGTTTAAACTCGATGGCGCAGGAAGCCACCGAATTGGCAAAACCTGTAATCGGCACCAGATATCCGGCCCCCGCAAATTTCGTGATTGGTCCCACCAGATTAAATCCCGTCAAAAGGACACTGGCTAAAATCAACAGAAGAGTCGCATAATTATTGGCCAGCGTGTGCATCATTCCCTGGGCCTTAAACCAATTATACAGGCACTGTCCAATGACACAGATAATGCCTCCGCTGACATAGGCTTTGCAAAAAGACAGCCATCCGTTGACCTTTGGAGTCACCTGCTCCACATAGGCCTGATATTCCTTTTCATTCATTTAAAAACCGCCTCCTTAAATAAAAAAATCGACAATTCCCCCAACGGCCTTTCCAAAAGCAATGGCCCAGATAAAGGCTTTCATTCCTTCCCTCAGCCGAAGCCGGTGAAACAAAATCGGAAATACGTTGACAACCTCCGCCAACGCGCCGATAAAACAGCCCACATAAATTCCTGTGAAAATGCCAAAGAGGGCCGGTCCCGGCCATAAACCTCCCGGAATTTGCCATTGATAAACAGAAAACAGATTTCCCAACATTCCGCCCGCCATAAAACAGACTTCATACCACCGGATGGAATCCGCGCTGTGAGTCACCTGGGCCAGACGGTTTAAAACGCCGATGGTCGCAATCAGGGCAAACAAAGCCGCAGCCACTGTAAACCCGGATGCCAGGCCGATCAACGCCACTGCTGCATTTCCCATAAACTAATCCTCCACATCCAAAGACTTTCCCCGGCGGTCAGAGGATTTTACATAGGCATCCACCATATCCTGTTCATACTTATCCATTTGAATTTCCATCGCCGTTGGATTTCTCCGGCCCTTTTTCTCAAAATGATTAAAAAACACAAGGATACCAAGTCCGATTCCCAGGGAATAAGTAAACTCCAAAACGCCATTGCCGCTGTCGAAACCGAGAAAGATTTTATACACGGTTTGAAACACATCGTCCACACCCGCATCTTCATTATAAGTCATAATGGAAAAGGCCGCTCCAAAAAAGGTCACCAGGCTGACAAGAATAACCTGTATGTGACTCCAGAATTTTGACGGCTTCTTTTCTGAAATCAAATCCACCAGACAGTCCTCACTGCCTATCGAGTGAATCTGTAAATCCTCCCCCAGAGATTTATAAATCGCTGCATATACGTAAAGAATAGAAATAACCTCTTTCTCTCCGTCTTTCTCTTCAAAGGTAAACACAGGCACATCCTCCAGCCGATGCATCAGCGCCGCATCACTGCAATAAACGCTGGCCATATCCTTCAGCCGCACCTCTCTCTGGTCCACCCGGACATGTCCGTCCAGCTTAATATAAATATCCGATTTTAAACTGCCCAAAGGCCGCTCTCCCCTTCCCTCGGAGAACCCTCCTCCATTTTCACAAAAACAGCGTCCTCATAGGCCGTCTGCCCCACATCTGAAGTCAGACTGCTCCACACGTCGGCCCAGAGTACCAATGCCAGGACTGTCAATATCAGGTATATAAAAATCTTCAAATCCCGTGTTTCGTGCATTTTTATCACTCCTTTGAGCCTTATTATTCCTTTAAGCCACAAAAAAATACATCTTTTGAAAAAAATGCTTGTTTTTTCAAAAGATGTATTCATAAAAACAAAATTTAATTATTTACATACATTCACCGGATTACCATCCAGATAAGCGTAAACATTGTCAAAGACAATCTTCGCACGGCGAATCATGGATTCTTCGGAAATAAATGCCTGATGCGGTGTCAGCAATGTGTTCTTTGCATGAAGGATTGGATAGTCTTCCGGAATCGGAGGTTCCATATCGAATACATCCAGACACGCAAAGCCCAATTTATCCTCATTCAATGCTTTTGCAAGCGCTTCATTATCCACAATCGGGCCGCGGGCACAGTTGATAAATACCGTATCCGGTTTCATAAGGGCAATCTTATCCGCACTGATAAAGCCCCGTGTGCTGTCATTGAGCGGCATATTCAAAGAAACAATATCACTTTCGGATAATACTTCTTCCAGAGATTTATATTCAATTCCGAGAGCCTTTGCTTCCTCAGACTGACTCCGATTGTAAGCGATAACCTTTGCCCCAAAAGCAAGGAATAATTTTGCAGCAACCATACCGATCTTTCCGAGGCCGATAATACCTACGGTGCGTCCGCAAATTTCACGGCCGCCAATTCCTGCGCTTGTACCGCCCTTACGAACAACATCATTCGCCTTTGCCACATTTCTCAAACCGTCAATCGCCATACCGATAACCAGCTCGGCGACTGTCTGATTGGAATAACCGGCCGCATTGCAAATCATAATATCTTTATCTTTGCAGGCTTTCACGCCGATATGGTCAATCCCTGTAAAAGCTACGGAAATCATCTTTAAAGCATCGGCAGATTCCACTACTTCTGCCGGATATGGATTATTTGCAATCATGACAATATCGCAGCCGGCTGTACGTCTTTTCAGTTCCTCTACATCCGTTGTTTTTGTATCATAATAACAAAATTCATGACCCCTGTCTTTTAACCCCTGTGAAAGTTCATCCAATACAGCCTGCGATACCCCAATCGGCTCTAATAAACTGATTTTCATACTAAAATTCCTCCTCGATGTAAGCTTTAAATATAATCCTTCCGGGCATTTTCCCATGTCTTTATAATACACCTAAATACAGGTAAAATGCAATCCCAATTCTGTGGTTTCCATAAGTTTGAACCAGCTCACTGGCCGACAATCTCCCTCATCCGTTTTAAAACCCGCTTTTCCATTCGGGAGACCTGCACCTGGGAAACCCCGAAATGTTCGGCAATCTTACTCTGGGTTTCATTGCAGTAATAACGCAGAATAATCAGCTCCCTCTCCCGTTTATCCAGATTTTTCAGAAGTTCCTCAATGAGCAGGTGGTCGAGGAGTTCTCCATGGCTGTCCCTTTTTTCCACCAGCTTGTCCGACAGGCATACCGGCTGCCCGTCACTCTGGAATATGACTTTATTCAGGGATTCCACCTCGCATCCGGCTTCCATCGCCGAGATGACATCCTCCGGCTCCAGCCCGGTGCAGGCGCACAGCTCGCTTAAGGACGCCTCCCTGCCGTTTTTATGATTCAGCTCCTCTCTGGCCTTCTGGATTTTCCATGAATGTTCCTTGAGAGAACGGCTCACTTTAATCATCCCGTCATCCCGCAAAAACCGCTTGATCTCCCCGGAAATCATCGGCACGGCATAGGTGGAAAAACGAACGTCATAGCTCGTATCAAAATAGTCGATGGCCTTTATCAGCCCTATGACCCCAATCTGGAATAAATCTTCCGGCTCATATCCCCTGTGGGAAAAGCGGCGCACCACGCTCCACACAAGTCCCATATTTTTCTCTACAAGTAAATCTCTTGATTCTTTATCCCCTGATTTTGCGGCTAAAAGCAATTCAAGAAATTCCATAAATTTTCAGACCACTCCCAGTCTCTTTTTCATAATGATCCGGGTTCCCTTTCCCGGCTCTGACTCAACCTTCAAATCGTCCATAAAGGCTTCCATAAAGGCAAATCCCATCCCTGACCGGTCTATATCCGGCCGGGTCGTAAACATGGGCTCCATGGCCTTCTCGATATCTTCAATGCCCACGCCAAAATCAAGGATTTCCACCGACACTTCTCTCCCGTCAATGCGGCCCCGCATCTCGATATTTCCCGAAGCCCTCCCATAACCGTGTATAATGCTGTTTGTGACCGCCTCAGAGACGGCGGTCTTAATATCCGCCAGTTCCTCCAGTGTCGGGTCCAGCCGGGCTACGAAAGCTGAAATCACCATCCGGGCAAAACTTTCATTTTCTGAACAACTGTCAAATATCACTTTCATTTCATTCTTGTCCATTAAAAACATCCTCCACTTCCGAATACACCCGAATGATTTTATGCAGGCCGGACACATAAAACAGCTTCTCCACCGCCGGTCCCACTCCCGCCGCGCAGACTGTGCCTCCGCACATGGAAAGGTCCCTATACCGGCTGATGAGCATACCCACGCCGGAGCTGTCCATAAATGTGGTTTCAGAGAAATCAAAAATAATATGGCGTATCTCCCTTTCTCTGCTGATTTTTTCCATGGTACGGCGTATACGCTCCGCCTGATGATGGTCCAGCTCCCGGCCCACACGAATAATCAGATAGGGGCCCTTCAACTGATATTCCATTTCCATTGTCATACCTCCCAAATAAAAAAAGATGAGATACCCATAAGTCTGAGTTTCTCATCTTTTGTTTCGTCAATTATTTTATTCACTTTCCGGCGTTCCGCTCTCCGCTGACCGGCTCTCAATCTGATTCAGATAAGTCTGAGCATCATAGGCATACTCGCTGTCGCCGTAATTATTGATAATCGTATTATAACAGTTTCTGGCCTGCTCAAAATCTGTCAGATACTGATAAGAGCGTCCCATATTATACCAGGCTTCCACAGAATCCGGATTCAGATTCAATACCTTGCGGAAATAAGTGACCGCATTCATATAATCCTTCTGGTCATAATACTCATAGGCCTCCGCATAGAGCTGATTGACAACCGTATCCCGTGTTTTAGCCAGCAGGAAGTCATAAACATCCTGAGCCTCCTGACCATCCAGAAGGGTTTTATCCACATCTGCCAGAACTGTACCCGCTGTGACAAAATCATTATCCAGATAGGATTTCATCGCCTGAATCAAACGTTTTTCATTCTGCTCGCTGTCGGCCTGACTGCCCACCGTATCCATGTTATTTTTTAATTTGTCATTTTCATCCGTCAGCGCATCCACCTGGTTTTGAAGCGTCGTAATCTCCTTATTTCTCTCGGAAATCTGACTGCTGTATTCGACCACGGCCTGATTATATTCCGACGCCTTCGTCTTCTGAATCGAAGGTACGAGCAAAAGACCGACAACCGCCGCGCCGATGATAATGCCAATCAGAATATTGACAAAGGAAAGGGTGCTCGTATTAAAATCCGTATAACTTCCCGATGTCCGCTCAATGACAATCGGATTCGGGTCTTTAATCTGAACATAAGCCGCCTTTTCCCGTTCTACTTCTCTGCCCTTACGCCTTTGATGGGAATAATCGACAAGCTCATTCATATAGCGAACCGTCGTAATATTATTCCGGTCCAGCTTCAATGCCCTGGATAAAATCTTCCGCGCCGCAGAATACTGCTTATGCTGAATATATAAAAGACCCAGAAGCTGATAGGCCCGAATATAATTCGGATTCAGATTCACAACCTTTTTCAGCTCGATAATGGCAAGGTCGCCATTCCCCTCTTCCAGATATTTCAATGCCAGATTGTAATTCTGGATGGTGCTGTTAATAACCTGAAGCTGTCCCTGATTATTCTGAACCTTCTTAATATAATTCCGGGCAACATTTCCCTTACTCTGAAAATGGACGCTGATGACCCATTCACTCAGGGCCGCAACCGTTTCGCCCATCTGGAAATACACCAGTCCCAGAAGGTTTCTCGCATTGGTATTGCGCTTATTATATTTCAGACTCATCTGAAGCGATGTTATCGCACCGCTCAAATCCCGTATTCTGGCTTTGCTCAGGCCGACATTATAGTGATAATTCGACGACTGAATAATCCGCTTCATTGTTGGTTCTTCAAATTCGCATTTCGGACAACGGTATGTATTTTCAAGGGGCGTACCGCATTTTGGACAATTCATACACGTCCCTCCTAAAACTGCTTAAAACGCTTTGAATCATTGCGGAATTCCTTCATCATCTCCTCAACAATGTCGATGACATCTCTGAGGTCATTGCGCTGAATCGCCTCTTCCGCCTGATCCACTTCAAGACTCGGTTTGTATTTTTTAAGTTCTTCATCAAAGTTAATCATCTAAATTCCTCCCAGAAGCTCCTTCACATGGCCAACCAGATAAAGTGAGCCTGTACATATAAGCACACCATCTTTGCCCTTCCACTGCTTACCGGTCATAATGGCCTCACTTACATTATATGTGCCCTGAATATTTCCATGCCAGTTTTTCTCAAAATCTTTCATAACTTCATGAAAATCCCGGCGCCTTCCATTATCAATCTCCGTGACAATAACACCTTTCAAATGTTTCATGCTGCACACATGCCGCACCATCTGCTGGTAATCCTTATCCTCTGCCACGGCGAATACGAGATAAATATCTTTTCCCGGCAAAGTACTCTCCGCGGAGCGAACCATTTCCCGGATTCCATCATCATTATGGGCGCCATCCACATAGATATTATCTCCCACCAATTCCATCCGGCCGGGCCAGACCATGGATGCCAGTCCTTTCAGAACCTTTTCCCGAAAGACTTCTTCCGGCAGACTCCACCGGGAATCGCTCAACTTCCGCGCCCTGGCCTGCGATGTCTCCGACGGGCTCTGCACCGCAGCCGCAGCCTGACGGTTCATAAATTTTCTTAAAATTTCCATGCCTGTCAGCGCCAGCATCCCATTCTCCGCCTGATATATGCCATTGGTATTAAGCATTATATCATACTTTTTAAAATATGGACACACCAAAGAAAACCGAATCTGTCCATGCGCTGCGGAAATATTTTCCACCCAGTCCGAGGTCACCGGATAAGAAAGCCGGTACTCCGAAGTTTTTTTATCCTCTTCTGACAATTTATCCTCTTCCGACAATTTATCCCCTTCCGGCAAGTCTTCCAGCCCCAGAACTTCTTCAGCCCGGGCTTTAATCACGCCGGCCGCCTCCGGCCGGTCCGCCAAATATACAAGGGGCGTTCCCGCTTTGATAATTCCCGCCTTCTCACCCGCAATTTTTTCGATAGTATCGCCGAGAATCGCCGTGTGGTCCAAACCGATGGACGTAATCAGGGTCAAATCCGGCATCTCCACCACATTCGTCAAATCCAGCCGGCCGCCGAGGCCCGTCTCAATAACGCCGTACTCAATCCCGGCTTTCTGAAAGGCACACATGGCCATGAGATAAATAAATTCAAAAAATGTCGGATGGGGAATTCCCCGGGCTGTCTGGGAATCCACCAGGGCTTTCACTTTATAAAAGGCTTCGGAGAAATCTTCATCGCTGATTTCCTCGTTATTAATGCGCATCCGCTCATTAATCCGAACAAGGTGGGGCGACGTAAAAAGCCCGGTTTTAAATCCCATCTCCCGCAGACAGGATTCCATATAGGCGCAGACGGAGCCCTTGCCGTTGGTTCCTGCCACATGGATGTAGTGAAAACTTTTTTCCGGGCTTCCAAGGAGTTTTAAACGTTCCCTGGTCTTCTCAAGACCCCCGGTCCTTGCGAACCGGGGGATATTATACAGATATTCAACAATTTCATTCATCATCCGTTTAAGGCTTCCAATCGTTCCTCAACCTGCTTTAACATCTGAGTATATTTTTCCAGTTTGTCCCGCTCTGCCTGAATCTTTGCCTCCGGCGCTTTGCTGACAAAGTTTGGATTATTCAGCATACCCGATGCTCTTGCAATCTCCTTGTGAAGCTTCTCTTCTTCTTTTGCCAGACGGGCCTTTTCCTCAGCAATATCTACCAGCTCGGCAAACGGCATATAGATAACCGCCTGATGAATCACTGCAGATACGGCGTCCTTTTCTATTCCCGTTTCATCTGCCTGGATGACCACATCGCTGGCATGGGCCAGAGTGGCAAAAAATACTCTGCCGTCCTCAAAAATCTGACGGACATCTTCATTGTCAGAGACAATAATAACCTTTGCTTTTTTGCTCGGCGGTACATTCATGCCTGTACGCACATTTCGGATGCCCCGGACTGCTTCTTTGATAGTCTCTACCGCATTTTCATCTGCCTCAAAATTCCATTCATCTTTATATACCGGCCAGGAAGAAATCATAATGGACTCTTCTTCCTCCTGAACATTGCAGAAGATTTCCTCCGTAATAAACGGCATATACGGATGGAGCAGCTTCAGTGCCTGAATCAATACGGTCTTTAATGTCCAGAGGGCCGCCGCTTTGGTTGTATCCCCGTTATTATAGAGACGAGGTTTAACCATTTCAATATACCAGTCACAGAATTCTTCCCAGATAAAATCATAAAGCTTCTGAACCGCAATGCCGAGCTCATATTTATCCATATTGGCAGTGACATCCTTCGCCAGAGTATTGGCTTTCGATAAAATCCATTTATCTGCCTGGGTTAAATCATCCAGAGTTACATTATCAATAGAAATACCCGCTTCCTCAGCCTGCTCAAAATTCATCAGCATAAACCGGGATGCATTCCATACTTTATTGGCAAAGTTACGGCTGGCTTCCACCCGCTCCCAATAGAAACGCATGTCATTTCCAGGGGCATTGCCTGTGACAAGGGTAAAACGGAGCGCATCCGCGCCGTATTTATCAATAACCTCCAGAGGGTCGATACCATTTCCGAGGGATTTACTCATCTTCCGCCCCTGGGAATCCCTCACAAGGCCGTGAATCAGCACTGTGTCAAACGGTACTTCACCCATATGCTCAAGGCCCGAGAATACCATTCGGATAACCCAGAAGAAAATAATATCATATCCGGTAACGAGGACATTTGTCGGATAAAAATAATCCAAATCTTCTGTCTTATCCGGCCATCCCAATGTGGAGAACGGCCAAAGAGCTGAACTAAACCATGTATCCAGCGTATCTTCATCCTGAACCCATTCTGTTCCACCACATGCCTCACAGGGTCCTTCCGGCATGGTCCGGTCCACCACCATATGGCCGCACTTTGTACAATAGTAAGCGGGTATCCGATGGCCCCACCAGAGCTGCCTTGAGATACACCAGTCCCGGATATTCTCTAGCCAGTGGAGATATACCTTGCCAAACCGCTCTGGAATAAAGGTCAACTCCCCCTTCTTTAGGACCTCGATGGCGGGTTTCGCCAATTCCTCCATCTTC
>ENA-ORML01002924-ORML01002924.1-human-gut-metagenome-genome-assembly--contig:-NODE-2924-length-10174-cov-3.336002_pt1 | contig 10174 bp, 7 predicted proteins | sample MGYA00242103_ERZ508995 | MGnify/ENA primary metagenome ERZ508995 (study PRJEB26280, sample SAMEA2338702) | human gut metagenome | biome: human gut; feature: human-associated habitat; material: faeces...
TTCCACTACGAAGTGACCGGCGCAAAGGTCAAGCCGGAGGAGGACAACAGCAATGACCTGATAGCAATGTTCATAGCCGCCAAGCGAATCGAGGGTTGCTCGGAAAAGACGTTGAAGTATTACCGAACAACGATCGATGCGATGGTTTCCTCACTCGGCAAAAGTGTCCGCCATATTCTCACGGAGGATCTGCGAACATACCTTACCGAGTACCAGAGCAAGAATCAGTCGAGCCGGGTCACGATTGATAATATCCGCCGCATTCTGTCCAGCTTCTTTTCGTGGCTGGAGGATGAGGATTATATCGTCAAAAGCCCTGTTCGCCGCATTCATAAGGTGAAAACCGCAAGCAGCATCAAGGAAACCTACTCTGACGAGGAATTAGAACGGATGCGTGATAACTGCGAGGAACTACGGGATCTGGCAATGATCGATATGCTGGCTTCGACGGGAATGCGTGTCGGCGAGATGGTTCTTCTGAACCGTGACGACATCAATTTTGCGGAGCGTGAATGTGTGGTTTTCGGCAAGGGAGACAAGGAACGGATCGTGTACTTTGACGCCAGAGCCAAACTGCATCTGCAGGAATATCTCGACAGCCGGACGGATGAAAACCCCGCTCTGTTCGTAACGCTGCGGTCGCCGCATGAACGGATGCAGATCGGCGGCATTGAGCATCGGCTTCGCGAGATGGGCAGACGGCTGAATATTCAGAAAGTGCATCCGCACAAGTTTAGGCGGACATTGGCGACAATGGCCATTGATAAGGGAATGCCGATAGAGCAGCTCCAGCGGCTCCTTGGGCATCAACGGATAGATACGACCTTGCAGTACGCAATGGTCAAGCAAAGCAATGTAAAAACGGCGCATAGAAAATATATAGGTTAGGACGGTGATTTTGGTGGGAGAATGGCTCGAAAAGAGAATGGATGAGATTGCAGATTTCAATCCGCGTGAATCCATACAAAAGGGGGCTACTGCAAAGAAAATCGCAATGGATAAACTTCAACCTTTCTGCAGAGATGTTCCGGGTTATGAAATGGAGGCTTTTTCTGGCGGCACTAAGTTTAGAAACGGTGACACCATAATGGCTCGTATTACTCCCTGCCTTGAAAATGGTAAGACTGCGAAAGTTGATGTGCTTGATGAGGAGGAAGTCGGATTTGGCTCAACAGAGTACATCGTTTTCAGAGCTAAGGAAGGAAATGATCCTGATTTCATATACTATCTGGTTACAAGCCCTGTAGTTAGAGAGCCAGCTATAAAATCTATGGTTGGCTCATCCGGCAGACAGAGAGTTCAAACTGATGTTGTTCAGGGACTAAAAGTTAGAGTCCCTGACTTAGAAGGACAACAAGCCATAGCCAGCGTGTTGAAGGTGCTGGATGATAAAATTGCCGCCAATCGTAAGGTAAACGAGAATTTACTTCAGCAGGCACAGGCTCTTTATAAGGATCGTTTTGTTGATTTGAACCCCTTCGACGGCGAGATACCCATGGATTGGCATCTTGGCACAGTTTCAGAAATCATAGAGCTACACGATTCCAAACGAATACCCCTTTCGAGCCGTGAACGCGCCAATCTCGCAAAGATTTATCCATACTATGGTGCTACATCAGTAATGGACTATGTGGATAGGTATCTTTTTGACGGAATCTATCTACTCCTTGCTGAAGATGGCACTGTTGTAGATAGCAAAGGATTTCCAATCCTGCAATATGTGGAAGGAAAGTTCTGGGTGAACAATCATGCCCACATTATCACGGGCAAGAATGGCTTTACTGTCGAAACGCTTTATTTGCTGTTCAGTTTAACCAATGTCCAGTCAATTGTTACTGGAGCCGTTCAGCTAAAGATTAGCCAAGCCAATCTGAACAAAGTATCTGTCGTCATACCATCGGAAGCGGAATTGAGTGCGTTCAACTCAATCGTACAACCGATTTTTGCACAGATTCGCAATCTTCGTGCTGAAAATGATAGGCTTGCCGCCACTCGTGATACCCTGCTACCTCGATTGATGTCTGGAGAATTGGATGTTTCCAGCATCGACTTCTAAGCCGCTAAATTCTCGTTTGCAGGAGGAGAAATGGGTATTTTTGATAATGAAATTGAAATAATTGAATTCTTTCGCACAGCAAGAAAGAACGAAGTCCTTTTGCTTCCCGAAAAAGATAAGATTGCGGAGAAAATATATTTGTCCATAGTGGAAGAGTGGGATAAATGGACGAACAGCTCCGGAAAGTCTGACCCTCCACCGGATTTCTTTAGTGATGAACTCGGTCTTATGATGGATGTTATGAGAGTGGATGACCACGGCTATATTGGTCGCAACGGAAAGACGACAGTAAACCCAACCTTACGAAGAGAATCTGAGGTTATGCGGGAACTACAGGGAAAAGGCATCTTTGATATGTTCCCAAATGCCAAGCCACATCTTATTGTTGATACAAAGCTGCCCACGGACGAGGATCACAATTATGTTTTTTATCGAGATAATTTTAACAGAACGGTTGGTTCGCATATCAAGAAAATTACAAATTACAGAGCAAATCACCCTGGGCTGAAAACCATTTTCATGATTTTCGATGAATCCTCACCATACTTTGAATGCTTAGAATCACATCCAGTTAGGAGAATTGGAGATATTCAATCCGGACAACCACACTTGTGGTTTTGGGACAGTGCCTTTATGGACGTAGTCAAGGCCTCTGATATCGACTATTTGGTATGGTTTACTCCATATAAGCACTGCGATATGTTTTCTTCTATTGGCGAACGGGTTGAGCTTCCAAAAGCAGTAGTTATGAATATCAAAAACATACAGGAACTATTTAGATGCTATAAGTCATCAAATATGGTGAGTGCTGAACTGTAGCCAGCATAAAAAGCTGTGTATCATGTAGAAACAACGAAAAGGAGTGAATGCGATGTCAGGATTTTATACGGAAGCGGACTATGAAAATTCCATCGTAGAACTGTTCCGGAATATGGGGTACCGTCATGTCTACGGTCCCAATATTGAACGGGATTTTAGCAGTCCTCTGTACGAGGAGGAACTGGATGCAGCGCTGCGGCGGCTCAATCCGACCATGCCGGAGGACGCCATTGCGGATGCGTTGTATAAACTGAAAAACTTTGAAAATGCCGAACTCGTCCAGAAGAACGCCGTCTTTATGGACTATATTCAGCACGGAATCGAAGTGCGCTGTTTCGTCAAGGGCGAGGAACGCTCCGGCCTCGTGTATCTTGTAGACTATAAAAATTCTGACAAAAACTCCTTCGTAGTGGCCAATCAGTGGACATTCATTGAGAATAGTAATAAGCGTCCTGATGTGCTGCTGTTCCTCAACGGTCTGCCTGTCGTGCTTGTAGAGCTGAAGTCTCCGTCAAGAGAAGAAACGGACGCATCGGAGGCTTATACACAGATACGCAACTATATGCACGAGATTCCGTCCATGTTCATTTATAACTGCATCTGCGTTATGAGCGACCACCTGACCTCCAAGGCGGGGACGATCACCTCCGGCGAAGACCGATTCATGGAGTGGAAAACAAAGGACGGCAACTATGAAAACACGCAGTACGCACAGTTTGACACCTTCTTTGAGGGTATCTTTGAGCGGGAGCGTCTACTCGACATTATCAAAAACTTCATCTGCTTCTCCAATGAAGGATTGAAGCAGTTTAAGATACTTGCTGGCTACCACCAGTATTTCGCTGTCAAGAAAGCCGTGGAGTCGACAAAACACGCAACTGTTACCGACGGTAAGGGTGGCGTGTTCTGGCATACCCAGGGCAGTGGCAAATCTCTGTCAATGGTCTTTTACGCTCACCTTCTGCAGGAGGCTCTGGACAGCCCGACTATCGTTGTGCTGACTGACCGCAACGATCTTGATGATCAGCTTTTTGGGCAGTTTGCTAAATGCAAGGATTTCCTGCGTCAGGAACCGATGCACGCCGAAAGCCGGGAACATCTGAAATCCCTGCTTGACGGTAGACAAGCAAACGGCATCATCTTTACCACGATGCAGAAGTTCGAGGAGTCCCATGAGCCATTATCCGTGCGTAGAAACATTGTCGTTATGGCGGACGAGGCACACCGCGGGCAGTACGGATTGAAAGAAAAAGTCGATGTAGAGACAGGTAAAATCAAGATCGGTACAGCCCGTATCATCCGCAACAGCCTCCCGAACGCTACATATATAGGATTCACGGGAACACCGATTTCCATGAAGGACAGAAGCACCCGCGAGGTCTTCGGAGATTATATTGATGTCTACGATATGACGCAGGCGGTTGAGGACGGTGCCACCCGCCCGGTTTACTACGAAAGCCGTGTCATTAAGCTGAATTTGGATGCAGATACTCTGCGCATGATCGATACAGAGTACGACATCATGGCAAATAACGCCGACCCCGAGGTGGTGGCGAGAAGCAAAAAAGAACTCGGCCAAATGGAAGCGATCCTTGGAAACGAGCAGACTATCGCTTCTCTGGTCGATGATATTCTTGACCACTACGAAAACTACCGTGCGGATTTGCTGACCGGTAAGGCTATGATCGTAGCCTATTCCCGCGCCATCGCAATGAAGATTTACAATCGCATTCTTCAGCTACGCCCGTCTTGGACGGAAAAGGTCGCTGTTGTTATGACGGAGAGCAACAAAGACCCTGAGGAATGGCGTGCAGTCATAGGAAATAAGCGTCACAAGGACGAGCTCGCAAAAAAATTTAAAGACAACAGCAGCCCTCTGAAAATCGCCATCGTAGTCGATATGTGGCTGACGGGCTTTGATGTTCCGTCCCTTGCGACCATGTATGTTTATAAGCCGATGCAGGGATATAACCTGATGCAGGCTATCGCCCGTGTAAACCGCGTCTTTGGAGACAAGGAAGGCGGTCTTGTTGTCGATTATGTCGGCATCGCCTCTGCGCTCAAGCAGGCAATGAATGATTACACCGCCCGCGATAAAAAGAACTACGGAGACACCGACATTGCAAAGGTGGCATATCCGAAGTTCTTAGAGAAGTTATCCATCTGCCGCGATATATTCCACGGATACGATTACTCCAAGTTCACAACAGGAACAGACCTTGAGCGATCCAAGGCTATCAGTGGTGCGGTCAACTTTATCGTCGGTGTTGATAAGGAACGGGAGCGCGAGGATTTCCTGAAAGAAGCCCTGCTTCTGCGTCAGGCTCTATCGCTGTGTTCTTCTCTTGCCGAGGAGTCCATGCGCATCGAAGCGGCATTTTTTGAATCCGTCCGTGTTCTTGTTATGCGGCTGATGAACCAGGGCGAAGGCAAGAAAATCTCGCTACCCGAGATGAACGCCAGAATCAATGCGCTGCTGGAGCAGAGTATAAAGTCGAGCGGCGTAATTAATCTGTTCTCCGATGTGAATGGTGATTTCTCCCTGTTCGATCCAAAATTCCTTGAGGAAATCGGAAAAATGAAGGAGAAGAACCTTGCTGTAGAACTTCTGAAAAAGCTGATCTCGGAGCAGGTCATCATTTACAAGAGAACGAATGTGGTAAAGTCACAAAAGTTCAGTGAGATAATCCAGCAGGCCATGAATCGCTATCTTAACGGAATGCTCACTAATGAGCAGGTCATAGAGGAACTGCTGAATCTGGCAAAACAGATACAGGCAGCTCAAAAGGAAGGCGAACAGCTTGGCCTGACTGCCGACGAGTTGGCCTTCTATGATGCGTTGACAAAACCGCAGGCAATCAAGGATTTTTATGAAAACGAGGAGCTTATTGCCATTACAAAGGAATTGGCCGAGACTCTTCGCAAAAATAAAACAATCGACTGGCAAAAACGCGACTCTGCAAGAGCCAAAATGAGGATGCTCATCAAGAAGCTCCTCAAGAAACATCGCTATCCACCGGAGGGCATGGACGATGCCGTTCAAACTGTTATGACGCAGTGTGAACTGTGGACGGATAATAACGATATGAGTGCTTAACAGCGATTGCAGAACGGGAGAAGGCTATGAATACTGATAATTTGCACGAACTGATCAATCGATACGAAGAACACATCGATACGATCTACAACGAAGAACACGATGAGCTTTTCAAATGGAAGGCGATGAAAGTCTGGCGGGACGAATGGTTCAAGCCGGACGATGCGTTTGCGTCCTTTGCCGATCGGTTCAGTGCAGCAAAAAAGGAGTTCTCGCTATTCATTGACAACAGCAGGATGCATCCGAGCTCCGGCGTGATCAAGCTGTGGGAGAAAGAACCGGAAACGGTCGAATGTCTTTTCCGCGATGTTCTGTTCGCCGACGCACATGGTGACGTTTCAGCCGTGCAGGATAATATGGACAGGTTCCTCGACAAATATGAAAACCTGCGCGGCAAATACTTCCCCGGCAACTGGTCGTTCAAGCAGGATCGGCACTCCGCGTCCGTATTCCTTGCCATGAATAACCCCGATTTCAATTACGTGTTCAAAGCAAGCGAAGCGCAGACAATGGCAAAATACCTCGATTTCGGTTTCAGCATTGGGGCGGGTATGAGCTTCAGCCTGCCGAACTACTACCGGCTTTGCGAAGAGATCGTTGCAGCACTCAAAGAACACGAAAGCCTGCTCGCCGCACACTTTACCAGACTGACCCCGGAGCATTACAACGATCAGTCGCTACACCTTCTGGCGTTTGACCTCATGTACTGTTGCCGGACATACAATTACTACAGAGGGCTGACGGTACCGTCCACAGGCAAAACTGTGCGGAAGAAAAGCGGATTCTCGGCGCTCACGCCGGAAGAACTTGCCCAGAACGAAACAGAACGGCTCGCAAAGATCGGTGCTCTGGAGCGGCAGATTGCGGATTTGGAGCGCAGCTGCGACGAATTCATAGATATTTCCCTGATCGGCGTTCAGGTGACGACCGCGCAATACGGCGTGGGAATCGTTATCGAGCAGGACGTGAACAAGATCAAAGTTCGTTTCGCAGAGGTTGAGAAATCCTTCATTTTGGACAAGAAATACTTTTCGCGCCCCCGTTTTGAGGATGACGATGAAATCGTCTCGGCATTCACAGAATACGGTCAGGCGCAGGAGCAGATAAAACGCCTTCAGCGGGAGCTGGCAGCTCTGCAGGCATGATATAGGAGGAAGCCATGGCAATCAACATTGCACCGAAGTCGTTGGATACGGATTTGAGCGAACTGATGCGTGACGTTGCATCCGGAAAAGCGCAGCTCCCGGAATTTCAACGCAGCTGGACTTGGGACGATAACCGCATTATCGGCATACTGGCCAGCCTGTCGCAGGGCTATCCGATGGGTGCTATCATGCGCCTGACATACGGAAATGAGAACGTGAAGTTCAAATACAGAACGATCGAGGGTGTTACCGCACACGGTGTCGTGCCCGATTATCTCGTGCTCGACGGCCAGCAGCGCCTCACCTCCATGTTCCGTGCCACGTGCTGCAAAGATCCGGTTAATACGACAACGGAAAAGGGCAAAAACATCAAACGGTACTATTACCTCGATATCAATAAGTGCCTCGATGACGGCGAAGACCGTGAGGATGCCGTGTTTTCCGTTCCGGCAGACCGAAGAATAAAAGCGAATTTTGACAGGGATGTCGTTCTTGATCTGTCCACCAGAGAGCTGGAATACGAGCACGAAATGTTCCCGCTGAACATCGTATTCGACAGCAGCATACGCGAAGACTGGGCTGATGGGTATAAAGAATACCATGGCTACAGCAAAGAGTTCATGGAAAAGTATAAGCGCTTCCGCGCAGACGTGCTCGACACGATCACTGGATATAAGCTTCCCGTAATCACGCTCGGCAGAGAGACGCCCAGAGAGGCCGTCTGCAAGGTGTTTGAAAACGTCAATACCGGCGGCGTTCCGCTGACAGTATTCGAGCTCGTTACAGCGACCTTCGCCACTTACGAATTTGACCTTCGCAAGGATTGGGAGGCCTGCCGAGAAGTCATCTGGGGCCAGAACGAACCGCTGAACACGGACGTTATGTACGGCGTGGATGAAACGGCGTTCCTGACGGCGGTCACGCTCTTCACCACCTACCACGCGGAGACGATGACGACTTGCAAAAAGAAGGACGTTCTGTCACTTGCTTTTGAGGATTATCAGGCAAACAAAGCCGCGCTGCTTGAAGGCTACAAAATGGCACGTAAATTCTTGTTCAGCCAGTACGTTTTCAGAATGCGTGACCTGCCTTATACCACACAACTTATCCCACTGCCTGCTATCTGCGCGGAGATCGGAAGATCCGCCGCAGACGCAGAACATTTTGAGCCGGTGGTTCTGGTGCGGTATCATGGGAGAGATGTACGGCGGCGCGAATGAAACGCGCTATGCCAATGATATGGAAGACGTAGTCGCCGCGATCCGTGGCAACGAAAGCCAGAATCGAACCATCAACGCAGCATACTTCTCTGCAACCCGCTTGATCTCGCTACAAACGCGAAACAGCGCAGCGTATAAGGGTATCATGGCGCTCGTATACAGAGGCCGCTGCCACGATTTCGTACAGGGCACCACGATCGACATCGTTAAGAGCATGGACGAAGCGCCGGACATCCACCACATTTTCCCAGAGGCCTACTGCGTCAAGATGGGCTATAAAAAGGAAAAGTGGAATTCCATCGTAAACAAAACTCCGCTCCTGCCTGAATCGAACCGGCAGATCGGCGGTGAAGCGCCGAGCGTGTACAGCAAGCGTGTTATGCGTAAGGCAGAGATCGACGAAGCAGCATGGAGATCACGCGTTGAATCCCACCTTGTGGATTACGACACCTTTATCTCTGATGATTTTAACGGGTACTTCATTGCACGCGCCAAATCCATAATGAAGGTGATCGAAGCTGCGATGGGAAAAACCATCGCCGATAAAGGATCAGAACAGACTATCAACATTTATGGCTTTTCCCTGGAAGATCAAGCTGAGGCATGATTATGGATAAGTGCGACTCGGAGGCAGCACACCGCTGCTTAGACAGCCACAAACCCGATGGTTTAGCTAATGCCAACAAGAACCTAAAAGTCCCTCGTACTCCTCCAAAGGTACGAGGGATTTCTTTTTGCGTAGTTGCGTAACGAAATCATTACTTCAAAGCTGCAAACCGGGAATTCTGTCTCAAACCCCTTGACGCGCTCTACCGACGTGAGTATAATTTAGTTGTAAATGAGACACAGGTTTCATTTAGGAGGAATTTCGCATGAGAAGCAAAGATAAGACCCTGATGGCGGCTATCGAGAAGTTCGTGAGTGACTACACGGACAGTAACGGTATCTCGCCCACTATGCAGGAAGTCGCAGACGGGGTCGGATCGTCAAAGGCCACGGTGCAGCGCTACATCGCCCAGCTGTGTGATGATGGCATTCTTGACTACTCCGGCTACCGCACGATGACCTCTACGAAAACGAAGGCAGCAGCAATCCGAGTCCCCGTTCTCGGCACCATTGCCTGCGGCATTCCGAAATTTGCAGAGGAAAACATCGAGGAATACGTCCGCCTTCCTGTCGCACTATTCGGCAAAGGCAATTTCTTCATTCTCCGCGCCTACGGCGATTCAATGATCGAAGCAGGTATCGAAAACGGTGATCTTGTCCTGATTCGGCAGCAAAACTACGCAGACGAAGGTCAGATTGTCGTTGCCCTCATGGAGGATGAAGCGACACTCAAAAGATTTTATCCAGAACCCAAAAAGCATCGCATCCGTCTACACCCGGAGAATTCTCGTATGGACGACATCTACGTTGATAACTGTGAGATTCAAGGCGTTGCGGTTAAAGTGCTCAAGGATCTGGAGTGAACGGAGGGATGGCAGATGGAACGTGTATTAGGGCATGTTGATGTAGATGAAATGTATCTGGACGTTGATCCGGAAAACCTGCCTGACAAGGGAGAAATCGTTGAAACAGCGCACTTCTTTGTTGGGCAGGCATACAATGCACACATCCATGTCGTCGAAAAAGAATCCGGTGACATGGTGATGCACATCAACTGCACGATCATGTATTCGAAAGAGCGGCTGCAGGCATTTGCTGACCTTATTGAAAGGGACGGCGGCCCCAGCATTGAGGCAGTGCGAGCACTATTATGCAATTTATGCCGAGGTTCGTGTCGGCAATCAGTGGTACAATCTGAATCCGCTATTTCAGCGCACTGACGGAAATATCG
>ENA-ORML01002927-ORML01002927.1-human-gut-metagenome-genome-assembly--contig:-NODE-2927-length-10164-cov-3.043130_pt1 | contig 10164 bp, 10 predicted proteins | sample MGYA00242103_ERZ508995 | MGnify/ENA primary metagenome ERZ508995 (study PRJEB26280, sample SAMEA2338702) | human gut metagenome | biome: human gut; feature: human-associated habitat; material: faeces...
GGGGGGTACAAGGGGGCATTCTCTCACGCGAGAGAATGCCCCCTCTTTTTCTGCGTCCCTGCGCGGCCACAGGGGGAGAACCTCAGCGTTCCCCCTTGCGCAGCAAGCCCCTTTCATGCTATGATATTTTCACAGAAAAAGAGAAAGTGAGGAGATCATCATGACTCTCGATGAAGCGATCAAGTCCCTGATGGCTTTGCAGGCCAAGCTCGCGGCCTACGGCCACGCCATGGGCCTGCTCTTTTACGACGGCGCGACCACCGCGCCCAAGGGCACGGCGGCGAACCGCGGCCAGACCATGAGTATTTTGAGCGAGGAGCACTACAAGCTCACGACCGGTGAAGAGACCGTCGCGCTGCTCGAATTCCTCGACGCGCGCAAATCTGAGCTCGACGAAAAGCAGCAGCGCATGGTGTTTTTGCTCATCAAGGACATCCGCAATATGCAGAAGATCCCGATGGACGAGTACGTCGCCTACCAGCAGCTTTTGGTCGAGGCGGACGACGTCTGGCACCGCGCGAAGGAGACGAGCGACTTTGCTCTCTTTGAGCCCGTGCTTGAGAAAATTTTCGAGACCAACATCCGCTTCGCACACTACTGCGCACCGGAAAAGGACCCCTATGACTACTGGCTCAGCGAGTATGAGGATGGGCTGACGATGGCGCAGTGCGACGAATTCTTCGCGACGCTGCGCGAGCACATCGTGCCGCTCCTGAAGAAGATCAAGGCGCAGCCGCAGCTCGATGACGCGATGCTGCACGGCCATTTTCCTGAGGAGAAGCAGGCGCAGCTTTCCGACTACCTGATGCGCACGATGGGCCTCGATTTGGACCATGTCGGCCTGTCCACGACCGAGCATCCGTTTACGACGTCGCTCGGTTCGCACTTCGACGAGCGCATCACGACGCACTATCTTGAGGGCAACTTTGCTTCCTCCATGTTCTCCGTTATCCACGAGGGCGGCCACGCGCTCTACGATACCGGCAGCGCGGACGAGCTTGCCTACACGGTGCTCGACGGCGGCGTTTCCATGGGCATCCACGAGAGCCAGAGCCGCTTCTATGAGAACCTGCTCGGCCGCTCCCGCGCCTTCACGGCCTTCGTCTTCCCGAAGCTCTGCGAGTTGTTCCCCGAGCTGAGCGGCCACACGGCGGAGGAATTCTACCGCGCCATCAATAAGGCGGAGCCGTCCCTCATCCGCACCGAGGCCGACGAGGTCACCTACAGCCTGCACGTCATGGTGCGCTACGAGCTCGAAAAGCGCGTGATGCACGGCGAGCTCAAGGTACACGACCTGCCGGGCGAGTGGAACCGCCTTTACAAGGAATACCTCGGCGTCGACGTGCCGGACGACAAGCACGGCGTTTTGCAGGACAGCCATTGGTCGGGCGGCAGCATCGGCTACTTCCCCTCCTATGCCCTTGGCAGCGCCTACGGCGCACAGCTGCTTCGCAAGATGAGAGAGACGGTCGACGTGGACGAGTGCCTCAAGACCGGCAATTTCGCGCCCATCAACGCGTGGAACCGCGAGCACATCTGGCAGTACGGCTGCCTCAAAAAGCCCGGCGCGCTCTTAGAGCAGGCGCTCGGCGAAAAGTTCGACCCGACGGTCTACACGCAGTACCTTGAGGAGAAGTACGGCGAAATTTACGGTTTGTAAGAGCGGAATAGCATCAAAAAGGCGGTATCCGACCGGATATCGCCTTTTTGTGCGTGAAACGTGGAAAGTCCATTGCATTGTAACCGTATTTCCGATACAATGGGCGGAGAGAGAAGCGGGTAACGAGCGGAGGAGAGACCGCACGCCCGCAATGAGAGATGGGAGAGCAAAAATGAATACTGCGCTGTATGAGACCTACGTTCAGATTTTGCATGAGGAGCTTGTACCCGCGATGGGCTGCACTGAGCCCATCGCCGTCGCCTACGCGGGTGCGCTTGCGCGCCAAACGCTCGGGACACTTCCCGAGCGCATCGAGCTGACCGTGAGCGGCAATATCATCAAAAACGTCAAGAGCGTCATCGTGCCGCACACCGGCGGGCGAAAGGGTCTTCCCGTCGCGGTCGTGGCGGGTGTACGCGTCGGCGACGCCGACGCGCAGTTAGAGGTATTGGCGAATGTGACGGAGAAGCAGCTTGCGCTGCTGGACGAGTACCTTTCCGCGGCGGAAATCACGGTGAGCAAATCGCCGCTGCGCTGCCCATTCGACATTCAGGTGCGTGTTTTCGCAGGCGGGGATACGGCCTTCGTCCAGATCGTCGGCAGCCACACAAACGTCGTGCGCATCGAGAAAAACGGCGAAGTGCTGCTCAACAAGCCCTTTTCCGAGGAGGCGGCCCAGCCACCCGAGAGCCGCAGGAGCCTGACGGTCAAGGACATTATCGCCTTTGCCGACGAGGTCGATTTAGACGACGTCCGCGTGCCCATCGCGCGCCAGATCGAATATAACACGGCCATCGCTGAGGCAGGATTGACAGGGCAGTACGGCGCGGCCATCGGAAAAATCTTGCTCGATTCCTATGGCGACAGCGTGCAGAACCGCGCCAAGGCCTGGGCTGCCGCGGGCTCGGACGCGCGCATGAACGGCTGCGAAAAGCCCGTCGTCATCAACTCCGGCAGCGGCAATCAGGGCATGACGGCTTCGCTGCCCGTCATTGTCTACGCGCGCGAGCTGAAAGCGAGCGAGGAGCAGCTCTGCCGCGCGCTCGTCGTGTCGAATCTTGTCACCATCCATCTGAAAACGGGCATCGGCAGCCTTTCTGCCTACTGCGGCGCGACCAGCGCGGGCGCAGGAGCGGGAGCGGGCATCTGCTACTTGTACGGCGGACGCTATGATGAGATCGCCCACACGATCGTCAACGCGCTCGCCATCAACTCCGGCATGCTCTGTGACGGGGCGAAGGCGAGCTGCGCGGCGAAGATCGCCTCGGCGGTCGAGGCGGGGCTTCTGGGTATGCAGATGCAGATGCACGAGAGCCAGTTCTACGGCGGCGACGGCATCGTCGTCAAGGGTGTGGAGAACACCATCCGCGCCGTCAGCAGCATCGCGCGCGACGGCATGCGCGAGACCGACAACGAGATCATCCGCCTGATGATCGGGGAGGAAACTGTCAAATGAAGATACTTGTCACAGGCTTCACGCCGTTTGGCGGGGAGCAGATCAACCCCTCGTGGGAGGCGGCACGCCGGCTTCCTGACCGCATCGGGGGAGCAGAGCTCATCAAGCATGAAATTCCGACGGAGTTTGACGCCTCCGGTGCTGCGCTGCACAAGCTTTTGACGGAGCTGCGTCCCGACGCGGTGCTCTGCGTCGGCCAGTACGGCGGCGCAAATTGCATACGCGTCGAGCGCGTGGCCATCAACCTGCGCGACGCGCGTATCGCCGACAATGCGGGTAAGCAGCCGACGGACGAGCCGGTCGTGGCCGGAGGTCCGGACGCCTATTTTGCGACGATCCCGACGCGCGAGATCGTCGACGCTCTGCGTGAGCAGAATATCCCTGCCCAGCTCTCGTACTCCGCGGGCACATTCGTGTGCAACAATCTCCTTTACTGCGCCCTGCACGAGAGCACGCAGCACGATCCCGCCCTGCGCTGCGGCTTTGTCCACGTCCCCTACCTGCCCGAGCAGGCAAAGGACGGCAATGCGCCGAGCGTGAGCTTGGAGCTGATGGTCAAAGCACTGGAAACCGCGGCGGAAGTGATCGTCGAAGCATAGAATTCAAAAGAAAAAGAACCGTCTGACTCCACGGTAGTTCAGATGGCTCTTTTGCATAGTTCATTCGATGTGGGAGCCTGTAACCGTACTTCGGCCCCCAGAAAGTTTTCTCGCCCCACCGATGCCTTAATCAATTGTCCCCCAAACCTTGAACACGGGGCGGCATAACAAATAACCATCAAAATAACCGATGCTCGCACCGAACCCTAAACACTTACGGAGATCGTAACTCTGTTATCAAAATAGTCTGGCATTCGTATGGAAACGACGGAGAATCTCATTCACCAAATTCGAAGGTCTCCCGCCCGTTCACCGCGTCGAGCGCGAGCTGCGCGCGGGAGAGCTCGTCGGCGGTCTTTTCATAGTCCGCCTCCACAGCGGCAATGTCGTAGTTTGCGTAGCGGTAGTCGATGATGTTCGACGGCCGGCCGTACTGCTCCTCAACGCGCTCCTTGGGAAGGCGGCTCTTCATCTCGAGCAACTTATTCTTGCGTCTCGTGAGCTGCGGGATATAGACCAGCATCTCGTCGATGGTCATGTCAAAGCCATCGACAAAATGCGTCGTGTTGAAGCAGTTGATCGCGTGCTTAAGACGGCGGATCTTTTCTTCGAGCGCTGCAAGGCGCGCCTGCGTCTCGGCGTAATCATAGACCGGGCGCACGGACGCTACGTCCTCGCCCATCGCGGCGCGGAAGTCACGGCTGCGCGTTTCCTTGTCGAGCAGCGCGGTATATTCGTCGTTGAGCTTCTTCAAGAGCTTATTTGCCTCGGCGGAAGTGTAATTCATATTGTTCTGACCTTCTTTCTTATGCTTCAAAAATGACAGGGAATGGCAGCGTGGATCGGACTTGCGGTGGGAGATCAGAAACCGGACAATGCTCAAGCATATCCTCTGGCATAAAGGCCGATTCTTGCAGTAGAAAGCTGATCTCTGCTTAAAAACCGGAGAGGGATTCACCGCCCCTCCTAAAAACATTGACCTCAGGCTGTACGCTGCTGCAAAGGGCTGATTTTCTAAGAACATGATAAGGCAAGCGGGCGGAAAATGTCAAGATGCGGAGAGGTAACCGGCAGGATAGAAAATTGGCAAGAACGAAGAGTTTATGATAATTGGCGTATGACAAAAAAGAGCTACCTGACTTCATTTGAAATCAGATAGCTTTTTTTCCTGTGAATAATGAAATTCTGTTGCCAAATCGTTGCCACGAGGGGCATCAAGACTCAAAAAGTCCGGTGTTTACGGGCTTTTTTCGACCTTTGAAATCATTCCCACTCGACAAAGCCTAATCAATTTTGTTTAAGAGTTATTCTCTGTCGTATTCGTGGTACTTTTGATTATTTGATGTATCCATATTATCCTGCCTATACAGGCTAATGTTATCAGTTTGTTATCGGGATTGATAACACTTGCCATAGCTATAGATAATACTATTGCACCATGTAATTATGTTAATTAACTGGATTTCCGGTAATCTTTGAACTCTTAATCCGCCTTTCGTTCTCCGCAAAAAACTGACATTGAAGTTCTAAATAACTACATAACTTTTCCCAAGTAACATTAGCATCAGAAAGCGATGGGGGATATATACATATTGTCATCTTTCTTGATACAAATTCATCTTGCGATTTGGTTGCAAATGAGAAAATTGTTTCATGAACGACATCTTCAAATGTTCCATCACATAATCCAGCTCGTCCTGTTCCAATTACAGGTATTGTTATAGGTTCAGTATGACCTTCTTTTGATAGATATTCCCACATTCCAACAAGCGCTTTTGTCATGTTTTGCATAGTTACATTTTGGGGTTTTCCTGTTTTACTAACATCTGCAACAGCAAGAAAATAGTAATGTTGTCCATTGTGAGTAATTTTAGCAACCGTTCCAATATCATACCTATTTTTATTCGTTTTTGTTCTATCTTCCAGAACTTCATAGCAATTAGGGTAGTATTCATCAAGGGAGTTTTTTAAAGCCATATCTAATGACGAGAAATCAACACCATATATTTTCTTTTGAAACTTTCCTTGCAAACTTTGTGCGCTAATAAAGTCACCACTCATAGTTGTATCAAAGGTTGTATTTGTTGGAATCACGATTGCTGAACCTTTTATATTTAACAAATCTGCCATCTTCAGTGATATAATAATATCTTTTGTCCCTAAATATGCTGTTTTTTCCGCCCTTTCCTTGCGTAATAATAATACAAGCGTCACCGAAATTATGGAAACCATCAATGTATAATTTCTAAATATATCAATCAGTATTTGAGTTTTGAATACTGCTTGCTCAATTTCACAAAGCGTAAAGTAACCACCAATTAAGGCGAAAAAAGTTGATATATATTCAACTGGTTTTTTTGAAACAGGAAAAAGTATTTGTATGTACATTTTATATGCCAAGCTTTTCATAAACTCTTTCATTATAGTAATAAGCTCCTGTTTTTCCCTCTTTACGGTATTTTTCATCAGATGCCGGCCAATTTTCTAAAGCATACTGCAGTATCTTAGCATTAAAACTAATATGTACGGCTAAATTATCTCTCATTAAAGCAGGACAAAGTTCTTGATCAACACTTCTCTTTCCATTTAAATTAACAACAATACAAGGAATTTCTCTTTTAATTGCTTGTTCAATTTCCCATCTTACATATTTGTATAAATATTTTGTGTGTTCTCCTACCAACAGTACAAATACCTTTGTATTTCTAAATCTTTCTTGAAGTCCTGCTTTTATAGATACCTCACTTTTATCATAAATATTGTTAATATCGTGAGCATCATAAAAATTAAAAGATGTATTGTCGCTTTGTTTCCAAGCTTTCATCAAATAATAGTATCTTAAATCGTTATCTGCATCCATAGAAACATATACTTTATTTTTATATGCCATTTTAATCTCTCTCCTTGATTTGTTATTTTTTGTTAAATTCTCTGTTCAATATCTGCCAGCCTTTTTTCGTCCTGCTGGATTTTATATCCCAACGAAGTCAGATTTTCGGCTGTACTCCCTCGCTCACCACGGTCAAATCCTTCAAAGCCTGCTTCCTGCATATGTTCATAAAACTTGTCCTGCAATATGCTGTAGGAAGCGTGATAGACTTGCTTCCCCTTGCTGTTCAGAATCGGATTTCCGTTTTCATCAAGAGCCTTTTCTGACTTCCATTTCTTTGAATGACTCACTTGATGAATGACCTCTTTCACCTTTCCAACCAGCTCAGGATCTTTACATCGTTTCGTCCAGCGCACCTCTTTATCTACCACCGGCAGCGCCATAATATGCAGATGGTAGTGGTAAATTGGTCTGCCGTACTTTTCAGTCATTGCTGTATTCAGTTCGTCAGCGTGCATTACAGCAGATACAATATTGTCTTTACCGTAAAGCTTTTCTGCAAAATGGAAAGCTTCTTCATAGAATCTGCAAGCAAAATCATAGCCGCCGTTCTTCTCAAAATACTCGGTGTTGACATCCATAATCATCTCGTCAAAGACCGTCGCATCAGGTTTTAATCCTTTCAGTGATACCGTTCCTGCGCCAATCATTTTGTCAAGATGTTCGTTATAAGTCAACTCTCCGCAGCTCTTAAAGCTTACATTCATAGGAGTACGGGAGAGGTCAACATTCATATTTTCATAGCTGTCATTTTTACGCTCGATGTGTCGCTCAAACTTGCCAACTGTCGCTCTTGTACGGGTTTCGATACGGGCGACACTGAAGTTTTGTTTTGCCATTTTCTCACTCCTTTTCGTAGGTGTATTTTCGGGGAGCCGCAGTTACACAACTTTTTCAAAGTGTGTAACCCACTATGACACTTTCAGCACTTCGGCTGCAAAGATGTCGTGGGCTCTCCGAGGGGCAAAGAACACCTTTGAAAAGGTGCTCTCTGCACTCTCCACCAAACTTTATTACTTCCCGAAAAAGGAAGATTGCAAGGTTGCAGATGTGCCTGTCTTTGCAATGTTGCAACCTTGAAAAGATTTACTCTGTTTTTTCGGAAAGCTGCCAGTACCACTGATTACCCTCTTTAACAGATTGGACATTCAGTGATTTCTTCGCTTCATCCAGCACACGCTTTGAGATACCTATCGCCTGTGCTTTCTTAACCAATTCTTTCTGCGGGTATTTGCCCTTTGAAAGATACTCAAGGATTAAATTTTCAGCCTGCTCTGATTTCTTTTCTTTCGGAATACCGCTTAACAAATCATCAACTGAGATATCGTAATGACCGAGCCAACTAAATCCGTTTTCTTTGTCCAGTTCAAAGGCAATCGCTTCACCTTCGGGTGCAAGGGAAGACTTGTCCTGCACCATCACTCGCACCTGCGGATTGTCTTTGATTCTCCCGACAATCAGAACACTTCTTGCCGAAGCCTGAAAATCGATTGAGCCAAGTCCACGATAGGAAGATTTATTTCCGCTGCCTTTATTCATATGCCCCACAAGCAAAACTGCACAGTCATATTTTTCTGCAATCTTTCCAAGCTGCGCCATCACGCTGCGCACTTCGTTGGCATTGTTCATATTGATATTTGCGCCGACATACGCCTGAATCGGATCAAGGATTACCACCCTTGCACCGACTTCTATAATTGCTTTTTCAATGCGATCATCCAGCATACTGAGCGCCGCCTCCGATTCGTCTATCACTTTGATTTGCGTACAGTCTGCCTCAGCCGCTTCCAATCTCGGCTTGATGGTATCTTCCAGTCCGTCCTCGGCAGTTTGATAGATAATTTTTACAGGTTCACGCTCGGTAGTGTCATAGGGCAGCGGCTCTCCTTTTGAGAGAAGCGCCGCCAGTCTTAACGCCAAAGTTGTTTTGCCCTCGCCGGGATCGCCCTGAATGATTGTGATTTTCCCATATGGGATATATGGATACCAGAGCCAATTTACTTCCTTGCTCTGTACTTCGTCCATACTGATAATTTTCAGTTCAGCCATTCCTGTCGCCGCCTTTCAGAAGAAAAGCATTGCTATTTCCGTTTTGATTGGTTATGCTGTAATTAGTTACATAGAGTGACTGCCTTTCATCTGCGCCAACAGATGTGTTATGGGCGGTCATTTCTTTTTGCTTATTCATCCTGTTCCTCTCCTTTCAAGCCGCCGAGAATAACGGCGATCAGTTCAATGACATTCAGCAGTTCCTCGTCCGCACTGTTTCCAGATTCAATACGCTGCAACTCCGCAAGGACGGCGGCAAGCTCCTGTTTCAGAGCCTTATACACCCTCGGATTGCCTTGCACGACCACATCCTGATTGAGACAGCGGCGGTAGCAGTATTCCTGCTTCGGCAACCCCGATAAGGCGACTGCCTTGTTAATGCGTTCGTTTTCTTCGGGCGATACCCGAAATCCCACCGTGATATTTCTCCAACGGTTTTTATTGTCTCTGTTCTTAGCTGACATTTTCAAAATCTCCTTTCCCTAAATCGTCTAATCGCTCCGCCATTTCCGTCTGTTTGGACGGGAACAGGTGGGCGTACTGATAAGTGATTTCAATGCTCTCGTGTCCTACACGGTCTGCAATCGCCACCGCTGAAAATCCCATATCAATCAGCAAACTGATGTGGCTGTGGCGTAAGTCGTGAATGCGGATTCGCTTCACGCCTGCGGCTTTCGCCCCTCTGTCCATCTCGTGATGAAGATAGCTTTTTGTTACTGTAAAGATACGGTCTTTCTTTTTGAGTCCGTAGAGCATACCGAGATACTCCCGCATTTCCTCACAGAGAAAATGCGGCATTTTAATGGTGCGGTTGCTTTTCTTTGTTTTCGGTGTGGTAATCACATCTTCTCCGTGCAGACGCTGATAGGACTTGTTGATCGTGACCGTTTCCTTGTCAAAGTCGAAGTCCGCAGGAGTCAGCGCCAACAGTTCGCCCTCACGGATACCGCACCAGTAGAGCATTTCAAAGGCGTAAAAGGAAACGGGCTTATCCATCATCTCAAAGGCAAACTTCTTATATTCCTCTTTCGTCCAGAACAGCATTTCTCTGTGTTCCTCGCTGCCCATATTTCCCACCTTTGCGGCTGGATTGGAGCGCAGCTCGTAGTAGCGCACAGCGTGGTTAAAGATAGCCGAAAGCTGATTGTGCAGCGTTTTCAGATAAGTCTGCGAATATGGCTTTTTTCTCTCGTCACGATAGGCAAGCATTTCATTCTGCCAAGTGATGATCTCCTTTGTGGAAATCTCGCTGATTTTCAGCTTACCGAAAAAGGGCAGTATCTTCGTGCGGATAATATGCTCCTTCGTCAGCCAAGTGTTTTCCTTCAGGCGGTTTTTCACATCTCTGATATACAATTCCGTGAAAGCTTCAAAACTCATATCAAGGTCAGAGGAATTCTGCAACTGGAACATTCGCTCCCATTCCTGCGCATCTTTTTTGGTTGCAAAGCCACGCTTGCACTTCTGCTTGCGCTCGCCTTTCCAGTTCACATACCTTGCCATCACATAC
>ENA-ORML01002930-ORML01002930.1-human-gut-metagenome-genome-assembly--contig:-NODE-2930-length-10147-cov-3.202933_pt1 | contig 10147 bp, 6 predicted proteins | sample MGYA00242103_ERZ508995 | MGnify/ENA primary metagenome ERZ508995 (study PRJEB26280, sample SAMEA2338702) | human gut metagenome | biome: human gut; feature: human-associated habitat; material: faeces...
GCATTTTCATAATTATTACCTATCTTATAAAAATTACATGTAAAAAAATCTAGATTTTTTACCTCTTCAATAATCTCTTCATTTAAAATTACATGATCAGCAGAAAAAAATGGTAAACAAGAAATCAAACTAGTAATAAATAATTTAATATGCTTTTTCATTATCTTCTCCTTTTTATATTTATAAATTATAATATCATCAAAACAATAAAAGCACAAGACTCTTCTTGTACTTTTATTTGTTTATTATCTTCCTAGCGAATCTTTTGGTCTTGGACATGCTGATGATGGCATACCTTCATATAATGGAACAACAAATTCAAAATGGCTATCTAATATTCCACTTTTCACATATGAATTATAAATTCTATTTCCTTCATCATTTGCTGCTCTTATATTTTGCATATATTGATTTCCGTATAAATTGTTCTTATTTATAACATTATATTTTTGAAAATACAATGTTGATTGACCTACATCAATATAGTTCTTTGTTAAAAATTCAACGCCTCCTTTTATTGAAGCTTCCGGCGTAAACCATCCTTGACTATATGCATGTCTTGCTCCTGCAAGAATTCCATTAGATGTATTACCACTTACATTTATATTAAATAAATTATATACTTTCTTTCCTAAATATTCATATCCATTCATTACTCCGCTTCCATCAGCCTTTTGTTCATGTATTATCCTCGATACTATATGAAATGGACTTATCACTTGCTCTTTAGATGTTTTCAAAATCTCTGTTATTACAGAATCGGTATGTAAAAAAGTTCCTTCAGTCATCTTTTCAATTTCTGTTCTTGTTCCTGATGATGAAGACAAATCTTGAAATTGAAAAAACCATGCTTCACTCATACTATTTCTTGGATCAGCCATATATCTTATTGCACTTTTTGTTGCTCTATACCAATCTTGATTTACATCATATTTTTCTGTTCCTTTACACCATTCGTTTAGATATGGATACTGTGTTAAACTTCTAGGTGACCCATATATCATTTTATCTTCTTCATTTATAAAATCTTCCCATTTTATATTTGTATAATATACTTTTATATTCCAATTTGGATGCTTATTTTTCAATTTTTGTAACTCTGATTTAAATCCCGGATATTTTGATTCATCTATTGTAGTAAAATCTTTTATATCTTTATTAATTCTTATTACTATTTTTACTTCTACTGCATTTCCATATATATCTTCTACTGGTGTTGTATAATTTTTACTTTCACTAAAAGTCTTTGTATATGTTAGCTTGTCCGCACTTAATGTCCATGTTGATTTTGTTTCTCCCAATGGTTCATTTGAATGCATTATTACTGTTACAGTTCCATCTGAATTAATTTTATTTGTTTTTTCATTATATATAAATTCTGTTGTTATTTTTAGTTTTTCCCTTATCCCTGTAACTTTTATTAAAACTTGTTCTTTGTTACCATATATATCTTCAAATGTTGTATAATATGAACCATTTTCCGTAAAATTATTATTAGTATATGTTAAACCATCTTCACTTAGTGTCCATGATGTTTTTGTATTTTTTAAAGGATTATTTGAATAAATTTTTCCTGTTACTTTATTTGTTTTTTCATTATATATAAATTCTGTCGTTATTTTTAATGTATTTTCATTCGTTGAATTTTTTGTATTTATAATATTGTCTTTTTTTTCTATTATATCTGCACAATACATAACATTATTTATCAATACTATTAATGCAAAAACAGCAATTATCTTTTTTACTTTAACTTTCATTTTATTCATTTCCTCATCTCATTTTTATACAAAATATAATCTTTTATTTCCTTTTTCTCTTTCATTATAGTATTTTCTAAATATTTTTTCAAGTCATTTTGGTCATTTGGAATTATTATCCAATCTATGCCTAAACTTTCTACTTTTTGATTAAATTCATTTTGTGAAAATTGTGGAACACCATATGTATATACATTATATAACTCTGATCTTTCACATATTTCTTCATACGTTAGTAAATCATCAAAATACATTATTCTAGAATATAATAATTCTATTTTAGGTGTTATTTGTCTAATTGTACAACTATGCAATGGTTCTCCCGGTGCCATTACCATTATTTTATCCTTTTTTTCTGAATTTTCTAATATATAATTTGTTTGATCTATTATATATTGTGGTATCTTCTCCCAATTTTCAGGATATGTAAATCCATTTTCTTTACTATATACAAATTTTCCACATGCAATTATTATAGTCATACCAAATATTAGCGATAAAATTTTATATTGTTTTTTTGTTACTGTTCGTATTATTAATGTTATTGAATATGCTATGCTTGTTTCTATTGGTAATAGCCATAACACTCTCCAAAATGTAACAGAGCTTGTTAAATACTTAGCTATTATATTTATAAATAATGGATTCCAAATTATTAATGCATTAATTACTGGAATTATTACAAAAAATATTCTATCTCTTTTTTTACCTAAAATTATAATTAATAAAAATGAAATTGCATATAATAACAAATATTTTTTACTTCCATATAATAATACTAATTCTTTTATGTTTTGCTCAGTAAATTCTATATTAGTAGTTAAATTGGTAGTTTTCATTAATATTATTAAAGTTACCGTATAAAATATAATTGGTAAAAACGATATTATTAACCATATTATTTCTTTCCACTTTCTTTTTATCAAATTTATAATTCCAAATCCTATATAAGTAAATGCTACCATAAATATTGCAGTTGATGACAAAAAGACATTAGCAATATTATTAAGTATTATTAATATCAATAATCTTTTATTTTTATCTTCATTTCTTTCTAATAATAAAGACCACAATATCGTAAGCCCAAAATTTAAAAATACACATTTTCCCTGCCATCCTTTATATAATAAGCATCCCGTTCTAAATTTTGACGAAAATCCTGTAAATAAAAATATTATTGATAGTATTAATAAAAATATCTTTGAATATTTTTTATCTTTGGTAATTATATTTATTAAGTAATAATATGCCATATATGAAAATATAATAAATATAAAAGGCAATATAGAATGGAATAAACTAGCTGATGGCACTGAAAATGTTTTTGCTATCATCGCAATCCCTAATTCATATGCCGATATTTGTTCAAATGAACTCAACAATGTATATTCTCTTTTTAATCCCAAACTTGGATCTTCCATGTATAAACTATCACTATCTATACTTTGTGTTGCAAGACTAACATAAAATGAATCATCTGCATTTTCCCTGAACAAATAACTTGATACCATTGCTTGAATAAATATTATTGTAATAACAATAATATTTAATATCACATCTTCTTTTTTTTGTTTCTTTACCTCTTTAATTACTTTATTCCAAATTCTTTTTTCTTCTTTTTGCTTTACTATTACAAAGCTACTAACTACTAATATAATTACTGTAACACATATTATTACATATGGAATTATAAATTTAATATGAAATATTATACTTGGAAATAAAATTATTTGTAATAATGCAAATAAAGTTATTAATCCAAATATAAATATTTCTAATATTCTATCTTTCAAAAGCAAAGTAATTGTCATTTTCAAGTTATTGTTTGAAACTTTGCAGTTATTAGTCCTATTCTATAAGTTATTATAAAAAAGCTAATTATGCATATTATAGTTTTTAATATCACTTTTTAGTTTCCTTAATTATATATTTAGGTTTTATGTTATACCTATAAACTTTTTAATACCTTTTATATCCTATATTCATATCTACTCTACCTCCTATTCCATTTACAGTTCCTCCGCTTGTATATTGCCAAATTGTATATGGATATTGATAGTTTGTTGAATTTATGTAATCTGCAAGCCATATATCATAATTATTTAATTTTTCTATTTCTAAATCATTTAGTAACCAATTCCTATTACCATATATCATTGATTTATATCCTGATTTTTCAATTTCCTGGCAAAACGCTTGCACAATTTTAGTTCTTGATTGTTTTGAAATCCTATCTCCTCTTCCGTTTCCCACTGGTGTTCTTTCTGTATCTATTGCAATTGGATATCTTATTGGTACATTATATCTTGAAAGTAAATTCAAAGTATATCTAGCTTCTTCTCTTGCTTCTTCAACTGTTACTGCCTGTGTAAAAAAATACAATCCTATATCCATTCCAACTTTTGTAGCAGCTCTTATATTTCTATCAAAAAACATATCTTCAACTAATCTTCCTGTTCCCCAACCTCTATATCCTACTCTTATTATAGCAAAATCTATCCCTGAATTTTTAACTGTTTGCCAATCAATTATTTTTTGATATTCTGAAACATCAATTCCTTTTAAAGTATCTTTAAAAAAGTTTACTAAAATGCTCACATTTACAGTATTTCCATCAATGTCGGTTACACTTGTGGTATAATTGTTGTTATCTGTAAATACTTTTGTATAGATAAGCTGATCTTTTGATAATTTCCATGTTGGTTTTGTATTTTTTAGCTTTTTATCTGATACAATATAAACTGTCACTTTTTCATTTGAGTCGTATAAATATTTTACTGTTATATTAGGACCTTTTTGATTTGTATATGTGAATGTTTTTGTTTTCATTTTAATTTTTATCCAAATTTCGTTTCCATATTTATCCTGTACTGGTGTTGAATATTCATTATTTCCTACAAAAATCTTTGTATATGTTAATTTATCTTCACTCAAATTCCATGTTGGTTTTGTATCGCCCATCACCTCATCTGAATGCATTATTGCTGTTATTGTATTATCACTATTATATACATATTCCATTGTTATTTTAGGAGGTTTATCATCTATTTTATCTATTTTTATTTGTATTTTTGTTTCATTTCCCCATTTGTCTTCTACAGACGTATAATATGAACCATTTTTTTTCATCTCCGAACTTATATAGGTTAATTTGTCCTGGCTTAGTTTCCATGTTTTTTTTGTATCTATCAATTCTTCATTTGAATGCATTATTGCTATTACAGTATTAGTATCTTCATTATATTTATATTCCATTTTTATTACAGGACCTTTATCATCTATTAATTTAACATCTATTAATACATTTGTTTTGTTTCCCCATTTATCTTCTACTATTGTATAATATGAACCATTTGATTTCATTTCTGAATTAATATATGTTAATTTATCTTGACTTAATTTCCATGATTTCTTTGTATCTTTTAACTCCTCATTTGAATGCATTATTCCTATTACAGTGTTAGTATTTTTATCATAATTATATTCCATATTTATTATAGGCGCTTTATCATCTATTAATGTTACATTTATTCCAATTTCCTTTTTGTTTCCATATATATCTTCTACAATAGTATTATAAGCTCCATTTTCTTTTAACATTTCATTTGTATATATTAATTTATCTTCACTTAATTTCCATGCTTTTTTTGTGTTTTTTAATGGATTATTTGATATTATCTTTCCAGTAACTGTATTATTATTAATATCATATTTATATTCCATTTTTATCTTTAAAATTTTTGGATTTTCTACGAATTCTTCTTGTTCTATAGCATTTGAATTATTTTTTAATCCTAATAATATTGTAAAAATAACAAATATTATTGCTATTAATATTCTAATCTTTATTATATGTTTCATAATATCCCACCTAATATTAAATTTCATCATAAGTATATCATTTTCTCCTTTTCTTTACAATGTTTTTTTTCATTTTCAACATAAAAGACACAAGAATATTCTTATGTCTTTTGCATTTTTATTTTTTTATTTTTTCTATTTGCAAATATCTTAATAATTGTAATTCATAATTTTCTCTATTTTGTTTTACAACAGTATCTAATATAACCCCACATTGTGCTATTATTAGTGCAATTGTCATAATTCCTGTTGCTAAAATAGCTGATGGAACTTTTGTTATATAGCCTGTTTTTGCAAATTCTACAATAACTGGAACTCCAATTATAAGTCCTATTATTGCAATTATTAATGCTGAAATCCAGAAAAATTGTCTTGGTTTAAAGTCTTTAAACATTTTTATTATTGTTTTTAATACTTTAATTCCATCTGAAAATGTATTTATTTTAGATTCACTTCCTTCTGGTCTTTCTCTAAATACTATTGGTATTTCTTTTATTCTAAATCTTTTGTCTAATGCAAATAATGTCATTTCTGTTTCTAATTCAAAATTCGGACTCATTACAGGCATATTTTTTACAAATGTTCTGCTAAATACTCTGTATCCTGTCATTATGTCTTTTAATTTGCAGTTGAATAATAGGTTTATTGACCCCCTTACTATATTATTTCCAAATTCATGGAAGTTTTTCTTTATTTCTTGTTGATATGTTCCATTTGATAGTCTGTCTCCAATTGTCATGTCTGCTTCTTCATTTACAACTGGTTCAATTAGTTGGTGTACAAATTCTGCTGGATATGTGTCATCACCATCTACCATTACGTAAAGGTCTGCATCTATTTCTCTAAACATTGTTCTTACAACATTTCCTTTTCCTTGTCTGTTTTCATATCTTACTATTGCTCCTGCTTTTTTTGCTAGTTCTACTGTTTTATCTTTTGAATTGTTGTCATATACATATATGTCTGCTTCTGGTAATTCTTTTTTGAAATCTTTTACTACTTTTTCTATTGTAAGTTCTTCATTGTAACATGGTATTAATACTGCTATTTTCATTTTTACTTTCCCCCTCGTATATTGTTTATAATATTTATAATTTTTAATAATTTTCTTTATTTTTTGTCATAAATGGTAACATGATTATCAATGGTAATGAATACACCATCATAAATACATATCTCAAGCTAAATGCAACTGGAGTTGCTACCATAATAGATACCCAACTTATTAAACATGGTAATAATACAAATATGTATTTTGTTTTTTTATTTATTATTAGTAAAACACCTGATAATACTAAAATCCAAAGCACTGTTCCTGCTCCTAGAAAGTCTGGCTTCGTAAATAAATTTCCAATTGATTTTCCTGTTAGACTTTTTATACAGTCTTTTCTTTCAATTCCAAAATCATTTTTTATAATATAAGTATCTACAAATCCAAATTTATTTTTTGTTTCAATACTCCAAAATCCATAAGTATCCATTAAATATGCTTTTACATATTCTGCAAAATTCTTTGGCAACATCTGTGCCCAAATTTTTATAAATTCAGTTTTATTTTCTGTTAGAAACTCTTTATTAAAATCCGGATCCCATTTTATTGAATCTACCACACATGGTTCATATTTACTTTTCCATTTTTCTATTGGTAATATTTTATTTAAAAATTCTTCTTGTTCTGGTGTTATTTCTCCATCATAAGTTATTGTTCTTGCTATTTGTTGCATAGGTATTGCAAGTGATTCTTCTGTAGGAGATATAATTCCTAATTTTGTATATATTGGTCCTTGTATAATAATTATGGCAATTACCGTAATTGTATTTACAATATTAAATATAAGCAATTTCTTTCTAGACCAAATTAATATTGCTATATACATGCCTATTACTATGTAAATTCCATTGTTCCTAAAAAATGCAATTAATACACTTAATATCACAAATTTAAAAATCCCATAAAAATGTTTTAAGGGCTCTCCATTTTGACTTATTATATCATATAAAAATAATGTCATCAAAAATATGAAACCGCAAAATAGTGGGTCTTTCCACATAATAATTGCATAAGCTGCAAATATTGTATTTGCAACAAAGAACAAATATGTTAATAATATATATTTCATTTTAACATTATGTTTTTTTAGCCAAACCAAGAAATATCCTATAATTCCTGACATAATTAACATTTGCGCTGTTGAATACAACATTGTTCCTATATTATTATTGTTTAGCATTCTTCCTATTCTCATGAAGATTCCCACAAACATAGAATACAATACTGGATGATGATTGTTGAAAGGTACATCTCCCCATCCTTGCACTATTGATGTCAATGAATCTCCAAGAACTGCTCCAGGTGCATATGTTAGCAAATATAATAAATATGGTATAGCAACAAAAATACTAAATATACACCAATATTTTATTGCGCTTTTAGTTTTTAATTTTTCTTTATCTATTGTGTCTAATATTGAAAATTTTGTATTCTTATACAATATTCCTATATTCAAAGTTATTAATGTTGTAATTACAAATACTACTAAAATTTTAGCTATATCTAATATTTCAAAATTTGAAAATGTATTTTCTAAATAACTTAAGCCTACATCTCCATTAAAAGTTATTTTAGATTGTATTGTAAAAACTATTGATATCAAAAGTGCATATATTATTAATGGAATAATTTCTTTTTTGTTTTTTAAATAGTCTTTATCTTTTACTAATTTATCCATTAATAACATTATTATTGAAACTGCTATTACTACATATATTGAATTATTTTCTATTCCAAATAGTCCTATTCCTAATTTTGTTATTATCACACTAATAATAAATTCCAATATTAAGTTCTTATTTTCTTTAACTATTGTTTTCACTTTTTCCCCCACATTTTATCTTTTTAATATATTTACCTATTTTATCTGTATCTATCATGTAAAACATTCCACATAAAATTGCAAATACACTCATTGCTTGAATCTTGTTTGTAAACCAGCAATGTATTGTGGAATGGCCAGCAAAAACTACATACCATATATATGGAACTGTTGCGATACATATTAGTGATATTATATTTTTGACTTTTGAAAGTTTTTTATGGTATAAAATTATTCCAACTATTAATATTGCGCTTATTGCAATTAATGAATTTTTCGCAACTGATATAAAGAAATATCCAACATTATCTTTTATTGCATCAAATCTATTTACTGGTTTAGCTGCTGTTCCATTTACTCTAAATAATATTTCATTTATTGCTAATGTTATTGCATCTTTATTTAAAATGATTGATGCTACAACCCATTTAGTAAAGAACCATAGTCCATACCCTATTGCCCATAATATTCCTAACTTAATTATAAATAAAATTTGCTCTAATAATTTTTTATCTTTTTTATTTTCAAGTAAAACAGCTAATACTAATGGTATTCCTAGTGTAACTAATGGATATGTTAGCAAATCAAAAAATGTTGCTATTCCACCTATTACCAAAAATAATAATGATATATAATTTTCTTTTTTCATTTTATATAATAACATTACTGCTATCATTGATATAAGTAATACTAAAAAAATACTACTATATTGTATAGATGCTGGTATTAATGTTACAAACATTAATGATATTGTTATAGCAAATGCTATACTATATTTTATTCCTAGTTGTTTTCCTATCATTGAAAATACAATTCCAAGTAAAGCAAATGTTATTATCACAAGTATATATCTTATTTCTGAATAATTAAAAAACAATAGTAATGGTCTTACTAAAACTTGTATTCCATGCCAATATCTTGAATATTCGTGATTATTTATTATGCTATCACTTATAGCATTTTCTAATGATGATACACCTGCTTTAGATGAGTCTTCATAAAAAGAGTTTTCTACTGCATTTTTTATATTGCTTTCTCCTTCTTGCATTCCTTTGTTCATAGCTATATTCAAGATTAACGCATCTGTATGTGTATCTAGAGTTGCACTTGCTGATTGAAATATAGGAGCATATCCTAATCCTTCATTCTTTAACAAAGCTACTGACTCCTCAACATGCCCCCTTATTCTTGTATTTGGTAACATATATGTTCCTAAAATTAGGGCTAAAAACATTATTGTTACTCCAATATAAACAAGAAAGTATGCTGATAATTTTTTTAAGACTTTCTTCATTTTATCCCCTTTTCCAGTTCATTATTAACAAACCTATAATAATAATACTTGCTCCTACAATTCCTTGAATTGTAATGTTTTCTTTAAATATTACTTTTGAAGCTATTAATGTTAATATTTGTACAATTCCTGTGCAAAGTGGTGTTATGTAGCTTAAATCAAACATTACTACCATTCTTGTATATAAGAAAAAACTTCCTATATAACATATAAATCCTAATAAACTTACAGGACTTATTCCAAAATTAATGTCACCTTCAACCATTGCAAATTTTCCTGTATTTCCACCTAGTTTCATTAGTATAAGTCCAGACATTGTTAATAATAAATAGATTCCTATAATTATAAATTGCATTTTT